>OGYI01000709.1_pt1 | contig 39589 bp, 26 predicted proteins | sample 1576521 | NCBI WGS metagenome assembly OGYI01 (sample SAMEA3541484, study PRJEB24748) | human gut metagenome | biome: human gut; feature: human-associated habitat; material: faeces | place: China | collected 2012
TGGCAGATGTGGAAGAAGTTCAGGAAGAACAGATGCAGCGGATACAATTAGAAAAGAACTGCCCGGCAAGTATTTTTGAAGGATTTCGCAGGGAAAAAGCAATGCAAACCTATGAAGGAATCGCAATGCAGTTTACCAGGAGTAAAGGGTATCTGACCATACAGGCAACAGAAGAAGGATATTCGTTTATTTTTTATGACTCTGATCTGCATGAAATCCAGGGTGGTGATTATGATAATCCAGACGCATCCATTCAGGAAGCTGCTTATGAAATCCTTAAAAGTGAAAGAATGGATGATGTGGAATGTGTCAAAGTGGATTATAAAGAATTTGAAGAAATGACGATCCAGCACTCTAAAGATTTATTGCAGGAGGGGGAACTTCGTGCGACTTCTGAGATTGGAAGAAATGAACTGGCATTAAACAGTCTGAGCAGGGCAGATGTTGAAAGAGGTGTCTTGTATCATGCACAGGCAGTATTAGAAGATATGGGAATGGAACAGGAGGTAGAGCTGCTTGCTGCAAGAGTGTATGGTTCCAGAAGCAGACAAGACCTTTACCGGGAAGATTCTGACCTTGATGTGGTTCTTTCCTATAAAGGTGATATTCGAGAAGATAGCTTTTTCAATGCCTTAAATGAATCTGGTATAGCGATGGCAGGAATTAAGGTGGATATTAACCCGATTGCAGAGGAGCGAATCACTCTGGCAGAGTATATAAAAGAATCCGAAAAATATCTTGACCAGCAGGAGATTAAAAAGCTCGCTGTGGACCTGGATAATTTTAGCTATGACGTTGATACCTATGAGTATAACGATACAGTTGAAAATAGAGAAGAACAGGTGGAAAAACTCACGGAGGATATTTTGAATAAGAAAACAGAAACTATCAAGGACTGGCTGCTTGAGGTATCCGAGGAATCCGATATAGACAGCGATGTTATAACTGCCCGTTCTTTACTTTCCCGTCTGGAAGATACAGAGCGATTTTCTATTTTTGACAAACAGCCGGAGCAGGAACAGCCAGAAGCCACGATCAGTTTTTATGTCGCAGAGTGCATGGAGTTTCCGGTCATGGGAGAGTACCATAACAACCTCACTTTAGAAGAAGCCATTAAAATATATGAGAGTATCCCAGCAGAGAGACTGCATGGGATTAAAGGAATCGGATTTGATCTGCAAGATGGTGATGAAAATTATTCCGGAGAATATGAGTTGATGAGTGCAGACCGGATACGGCGTGATCTGATAGATATGATTCCACACTATAAAGAAAGCCCTCTGGTGCAGAAAGCAATCGCAGACATGGAAAAGTATCTGGATGAAAAGCATGGAAGGGTAAAGGAAACGGAACATACGACAGAAACAGTAATAGGAAGTGGACAGAAACCTTCTGCGGTTGCGGCAGACAGAAGGGCAGAGCAGGAACCGGTATCTGTAAATCGGAGCCAGCCACAAAAGGCAGAACCTGCAAGCAGAGCAAAAGGTGAAGTGAAGAAATCTGTGCTGCAGTCTTTAAAAGATTTTCAGGCAAGGGCAAAAGCACAGGAGCAGAATAAGACAACGGAGAAATCCAAGACACATAAGAAGGGAGAAGTGGAATTATGATGGATCTGGCGATGAACTTTGATGCGGATGAATGTTTAGTAACAGCAATGTTTGATAAAGGAAACAGAAATGACACGATGGAGGCAATCGATCATATCATTCCTTTTCTGAAAGGCGATGCAGATATGATCGGGCTTGTCTGCAATACCATAAGAAAACTGTTCTGCATGAGCGATGAAGGATATGAGGTTTTTCTTATGGATCTGGAAGAATATAAAATGGAACTGGAAGAGGAGGATGAAGAATGAATACAAGTCAGTGTGCAGTATATCAGGTAAAAGATACCCCAGAGTACCGGGATGTCCGTTTCCGTTCTTACGAGAAACTGAAAAGCGAAGGAAGAACAGTCCAGGTAGAAAACTATCAGCAGGTGTATATTGGAGGAATCCAGCCGGGGGAAACTCCGGCTGATATTAAACTCCGTTTACAGAAGCAGCGACCGAAGAACTTCAAAGGTCATTCCATTGGTTGCAGTGATGTGATCGTCATCACCGACGATGGAAAAACCACAGCTTACTATGTCAACAAAGATGGTTTTATCATCATTCCAGAATTTCTCACAATCAAAAGTTCTTCCGATACCAGACTTTCCATTGATACAACCGGGTACGAAATCGAAGGAAAGAAAGGAACATGGCTTGCACAGGATTACATCCTGATGAACGAGAAGAAATGGTTTCTGATGGAGCATGAGGAGTATGGAACAAGAGCAGCCTATGTGATTCTCAGTGAGGAAGGTGCCGTAGTCATGAATGACTGTTACAATGGCTTTGATGAAGAAGCCAGACGGAACATCCAGAACTTCATGCAGCAACAGGCAGAGCAGGCACAGGAACAGAAGAAACAACAGGAAATGCAGGCACAAGCCCAGACCGGACAGACACAATCCGGAGAAACACAAAAGAAGAAACCAGAGCTGGCAAACTGGCAGAAGGTTATGGATAATGGAGAATACCTTCGCAGTGCAGAGATGGCAGAAGAAGCCAACTATAATATGATTGACGGACTGATGAACAACACTCCAAAGAAAAAGGATAAGAACGCTCCACGGAGATCGGTACTGAAACGACTTCATAATCATCAGAAGAAGATAGCCAGTCAAGGCAAAGGACAGCCACAGCAACAGAAGGCGATGGAAGAAGAGATGGAAAGAAAGAAGAAGTAAAAAAATTTTGCCGGAATTTTTGATGATAAAATAAAAAAATGGTTGATTTTTTCTCTCAAATATCATATCATAATATTAACAGGACTCCCCGCACCTCTCACGCAAGTGATGTGTCCCATGGGGAGACATTTTATTTTTGGAGAAATAATGGTGAATACAAGTGAAACTAAAAATGAAAAGTTGAAAAATAATGAAGCAACTGTACAGGTAATGAAAAAACCGAAAACCTTTGCTCAACAAGTTGAAATTATTAAAGAAAAGGGTTTTATTATAGATAATGATACAGAATGTATCGGATTTTTAAAACAGGCGAATTATTATAGATTATCTGCTTATTTCCTTCCGTTTAGGAAAAAGGATGGGACGTATTTTTCAAATATAAACTTTCACAGAATTCAAAGAATCTATGAATTTGACAGTAGATTGCGTGGTGTATTATTTAATTATATAGAAAAAGTTGAATTATACTTAAGAACGCAATTAGCTTATTACAGTGGACATGTTCATGGGGCTTTAGGATATATGGATGGGGTTATTTACAATGATAGGCACAATCATGAAAAGTTCGTGAAACTGTTAAATGTATGTATAGAGGAAAATAAAAGTACATCAGTAGTTCAGCATCATAAAGAAAAGTATGGTGGAAATTTTCCTATATGGGTTATTGTTGAATTTTTTTCAATGGGAATGCTGTCTTACTTTTATGCAGATTTACAGTCTGGTGACCAGAAATATTTAGCAAAAGAATTATATGGTACATCAGTGGCCTGTTTAAAAAGCTGGTTACGCTGTATCACGGATTTGAGAAACCGCTGCGCACATTATTCAAGGCTGTATTATTGGTCATTTCCCGCATTACCCAAAATGCCAAGGGAATTAGAAACATCACCAAACAGAAAATTGTTTTCACAAATACTTGTATTAAAATTATTATATCCAGACAAAAAAGAATGGCTCAACAAAGTCTTGATAGAATTAAAAGCTATTGTAGAAGAATATGAGAATGATATATCATTGAGACATATAGGGTTTCCGGAAGATTGGTATGAGCAGTTAGAAAAATAGAGACATATTATAAGGGACAGAGGAGTAATCTGTCCCTTTTTAATATGAACTATAAATTTGGCTCTTTTCTATCCTGTAGTTGCTGCTTGCAATTCTTTCCAAGAATCATGTCAATATTCGCAGCCACAGTGCGAAGCTCCCGTTCATAATCCCGGTGGCTAGAAAAAACTTCCCGTTGCTTATCCCTCAATTCGATAAGCCGGTCCTTTTCGGCATAGAGGGCTTTCATAGAAGGTAATTTATTCCCGCCAGATTTTGCTTTGAGTGTTCGGAGGGCTGTGTCATACAGGGAAAGTTCAGCCCGGTGTTCTTCAGAAAATTTCTGTTTGTTTCGGCTTTTACGATAATCGGCGTACACATTTTTATATGCCAGATATTGTCCGGTAAAATGAATCTGCTCATTCACATCTTTAAGTTGCTGTTCAGTATCTTTTAAAGATTTTCTGGAAGCACTGGTCTGGTATGAAGCCTGATCGAGTGCTGCATGGAAATCATCAAGAGAATCATAGCCATGTTCCTGTATGTAGGCAACAGTCTGAGCCATCTGCTTCAAATTGGTGAGCTTTACTTTTTGAGCATAGGCTTCGCTCTGCTGTGCTTTAATACAGGTTTGCAGATCTATGACAAGACGGAGGTCTGATTTTATGAAAATGAACGGTGCTGGTATAGCAGAAGTATCGGAGAAAGGAACGGTTGGTAAATCTGTGGAAGTATTCGGAGACTGCTGTTCCAGAATTTCTTCTTTCTGTTCTTTATGGGATTTTGTGTTTTCCTCAAATGCTTTCAAGAGAAAATCTTCTGTGTATCTGGTTCCAAGATTCCTTCCAGTGATATATTTTTTTCTGCCAGGATGAAGATAGCTGTAGCGGTTTCGACTGATCTTGAAGATGATGTGATATTTTTCATCAAGGATTTTTGAAAATTCCTCTGGTGATCTGGCGGTACTTGCAGCATCATCAATAGCGTCACGCAGAAATTGTTTCTCTGTCTGGTAACGAGTTTCTTTCGGTGTGATTCCATCTTCTTTCATTTCCTGATTCAGCTTATCTAATTTTTCCTGTCCCCGGCGTTGTGCCCAGTATTCTTTTTCGGTGATTTTTCTTTCAGCAGGAGTGAGCAGATCAACTTGGTGCAACCCTTCTTTTTTGCACATATCCATGACTTCCTGTTTTAGATGGGCAAGATAGGCAGCACTTAGATGATGCTTATAACCGGCTTTTGCTTCACAGTCAAATTCCATATAGGGTTCTTGTGGTATATCATATTTACGGAGACTGTTAATTACGATATGCACATGGATGTTTCCACTTTTGTTATGACCGTCGGTATGAGTACAGACTAAAGCCTGATGACCGGGAAAGTTTTTCTTTGCAAAAGTCAATCCGAGTTGCTGGGCACGTTCACCGGTCAATCCACATTCATCCTTGTCTTTTGGGGCGAAGCTGATGATATAGTGATGGGATTTTATTTCATTGAAGTTTTTGTTCTTGTGATAGTAGCTGTTCAGTTCCTGACATTCAGATGCAAAAGAGAATGGATCACAGTTCAGACCGTCCAGATAATATTCTTCTCTCAGTATCATATGCCCTTCTTCATCAAGAATCGGTTTTTGTGTATACTCGTTGTGCTGGAAGATAAGATACCGTTCCGATTCTCCATAGTCAGAGTTTTTGTTTGCGATATGTTTAATTACTGCCACGAAAATCACCTGCCATTTTCATCACTTCATATTTCATTTCATAAATATCCCGGAGAGACTTTCGGATTTCATTTCTCATTTCAGAAGAGAGGATTCCACCCTGATTAAAATATCGGGCAATCTGATTTAGGTTGCTGCCAATTTTACCAAACTCGCTAATAAGTTTTTTTATTTCGGGAAGATCTGCGGTAATTTCGTATTTGATGATGACTTTCTGGTTGACCAAGGCATTTCGGATAAAATCAGAAACCGTCATGCTGTTAGCCTTGGCTCTTTCTGCAAGAAGATCATATTCAGTTTCATTCATGCGTAAATGCACATCTTTAGTTTTTGCAAGAGTTTCCTCTTTCTTAGGTCTTGTCATTGATAACTTCCTTTCTTCGTGGTAGTGGTTTCATAAGAAAATCCAAATTTTGCGGCCTGCAGGGAAAGTAAGTGATGAAAAATTATCGCACTGTGACCATGTAAATGGAAACCAATATACATATCTGTGATTGTGGTCGAGGGTATGGGGAAACGAAATCCCCATCAAGTTGCAAGTCGCCAAGAACCCGGAAAGGGGTTATTGTGCTACATTGCGAAACTTGCTCTGGAAATTTGAGAATAATTTAAAATATCCTGGAATACCTCAGAAGGTATATTGATAGTTATGGGAAATGGTGATATAATGAAGTAAGTTGCAACTAACCATAGGGGCTACGATAATATTATGTTAACTGTTGGCCTATGAATAAATAATTGAAGCAAGATAATATAAGTGTAAAGACAATGTTTAGTAAAGGGATTTGCATATATTTTTATACATAGGTTAGCTTCAACTAATTAAGATTAATTATTTAGAACATACTAATTATATATGAAAAAGTATTGAATAAGGAGTGCCGATGAACATTAAATTAGTAAAAAACTATAATCAAATACGTCCAGATATGGTTACGCTATTTTGTTTCCCCTTTGCTGGAGGAGGAGCGTCTGCATACAACTCTTGGATTCAAAAAATGAATGGCAAAGTGACCGTTTGCCCGATTCAACTTCCAGGCAGGGAAGATAGGATTATGGAGAAGGCATATAACAATATGACCGATATGCTGGATGAATTGGAAGAAACTATATGGAAATGCATATGGGGACCATATGCATTCTGGGGACACAGTATGGGCGGAAAGATTGCCTATGAGTTAGAAACAAGATTGGAAAAGAGAGGAAAGACAGCCCAATGTTTTTTGGTGTCCGGAAGCCGTATCCCAAGTATCCCAGAACCCAATCCAATCTATCATCTTCCAGACGACGAATTTAAAAAAGCGCTCGGAAGATTTGAAGGGACACCAAAAGAAATACTGGAGAATCAGGAGCTTCTGGATTTCTTTTTGCCTATGCTACGGGCTGATTTTACGATGGATGAAACCTATTATGATAAGAAACTTACTGTCTTGCAAAGCCCGATTGAAGCATTTGGAGGACGGAAAGATCGTGAAGCGGATGAAGAAGAGATGAAAGAGTGGAGAAAATATACAGAGAGGGCTTTCCATTGTCATATGTTTGAAGGCGGGCATTTTTATATTCGGGAACAGGAAGAAGCTGTCCTGTCAGAAGTACAGAAATGCCTTCTGGGTGTTCCAGATGAAAATTGAATCATACGGAAACCGGGAATTTATGCATATGGGAAAGCTGAAACTATATACAGGGGAGGCTCACATCTGGAAACTCCGATGGAGAGAACTGGATACATTTTGGGAGCAGAATAAATCCCTTTTAGAAAAGGAAGAATACCAAAAAGCGGAACATTATCATTTTTATGAAGATCAGATGCGTTACCTTACAGGTAAGATTGCTGTAAGAATGTTATTGAAAAAATATTCAGGCGTGGACAAGATTGTTTTGAAAAAAGGAAAATACGGTAAACTGTACTGGAAAGCACCGCTTGGGCAAAGGGAGATCACATTTAACCTTTCACATTCTGGAGAATGGGTACTTGCAATATTTGCTTGCCAACAGGCTGTAGGAATCGATGTGCAGAAAATGGAAGGAATTCCTGAATATATGGAAATTGCCGAAAAGTTTTTTGCAACAGAAGAGGTGGCGGAAATCCGGAAAGCGGGAAATTCCGAACGGTTCTATCAATACTGGGCGGCAAAAGAGGCGTATCTCAAAGCATTGGGAATCGGCTTAAATCGGGGAATGTGCTTCTTTTCTATCAGGGGAAACGGGATTATAGAAAATGGAAAAGTAAAATCTGGATGGAAATTATATCCGATTCTGATAAAAGATTATGCCGCATATGCGGCGATACAGGAGAAAGGAAGGTAATAAAAAATGGCGGGCTATAAAAAGAATATGGCACAATATGAAAATTTGGCAGGCTGGGAGAAGCTAAGCTTGGGAGAGCAGCTTGACAAATGGGCGGCGCAATACGGAGATAGGATTGCAGTTGCAGACAGCGAGGAGGAAATCACCTATTTGGAATTGAATCAGAAAGCAATCGGCATCGGGCACTATTTTATGGAGAAAGGTATCTGCAAAGGGGATAAGGTACTGGTGCAGTTGCCGAACCGACTCTCTTTTGTCGTGTTTTTCTTTGCCCTTGCGAAGATTGGAGCTGTACCGATCATGATGTTGCCGGCTCATAGGGAAGTAGAATTAGAGGGGATCATAGAGCTAGCAAGGCCAACAGCATACATTGTGGCCGAAAAATACTTGGGTTTTAGTTATGTAGAAATGGCTATGGCTATGCAGAGAAAATTTCCGTGTATAAAAAGCGTTTTTGTAGATGGAGTACAAAGGGAAGAATGGTATGATGCAGAAACAGAAGGACAGGGGGAATTTCCGGAAGTAGACAGCTATAGTACGGCAGTATTGCTGCTGTCTGGTGGTACGACCGGTGTTCCTAAATTGATTCCCCGCACCCATACAGACTATATGTATAATGCAAGAATGTCCGCAAAGCGCTGCCGGTTGAATGAAAATAGTATTTATCTTGCGGCGCTGCCGATAGCACACAATTTTCCACTTTGCTGTCCGGGGCTTTTAGGAACATTGGATACAGGTGGGAAAGTTGTGTTGGCACCGACGACCAGCCCAGATGATATCCTGACAGCGATTACCGAGGAGGAGGTAACCATCACAGCCCTGGTTCCGGCTATGGTTACGGTGTGTATGGAAATGCTGGAATACGATGAAGACTATGATGTTTCCAGCCTGAAGATTTTACAGGTGGGCGGTGCGATGCTGGAAGATTCCCTTGCGGATAAGATTATAGAAGAATTGCCGTGTACTTTGATGCAGGTATTTGGGACTGCGGAGGGGCTGCTGTCTTTTACCAGCCCAGATGATGATGTGGCCGTAATAGCAAGATGTCAGGGAACCCCGGTATCCCCGGCAGATGAAGTGAAAATCGTAGATGAAAAGGATGAGGAAGTACCGGCAGGAGTTTTTGGAGAATTGTTATCGAGAGGGCCTTATACGATTGACGGATATTATATGGCGGAAGAAGCCAATAGGACGAGCTTTACGGAAGATGGGTTCTACCGGACGGGGGACAAAGCCATGTGGACAGAAAATGGCCGTCTTCGAATGGGAGGAAGAATCAAAGAGCAGATTAACAGGGCAGGAGAAAAAATTATGCCATCAGAAGTTGAAGGTTACTTATGTCTGCATCCAGATATAAAAGAAGCTGCGGTTGTAGGAATACCTGATGAGGTGCTTGGGAATAGGATTTGTGCATTTATTATGCTAGAAAATGAAGGACAAGTTGATTTAAGGGAAATCCATCGTTTTTTTAAATCAATAGGTGTTGCATTTTATAAATTTCCAGACTTGGTAGAAAGTATAGAATTTTGGCCGTTGACAAGCGTAGGGAAAATTGACAAGAAAGTTTTAGTTGAGAGAGCTACAAAAAAAGAGAGGAAAATATGAAAAAATTAAGAGTCATGGTTTGTGGGGTTGGGTTTGGGCGTTATTACATAGAAGCCATTTTACGCCTTCCGGACATGTTTGAACTGGTAGGAATTTTATCGCGCGGAAGTAAAAACTCGATAAAACTAGCAGAAAAATATAGTGTCCCTTTAATGACAAATATAGAAAAAATTTCTAAAGAGAATGTTGATGTTGCATGTGTAGTTGTAAAGTCTTCTATCGTAGGTGGTAATGGAACCGACATAGTAATGGAATTATTAGAAAAAGGAATACATGTTATCCAAGAACAGCCAATACATTCAGAAGAATATAAAAAATGTTTAATTGCAGCGAAAAAAAAGCATTGCAAGTATCAACTTAACACTTTTTATCCATATTTGGATTCGGTAAGAAAATTCATTAGCGTTGCGATTAGGCTTCGGAAAACAATGCCGATAACTTATGTAATAGCAGAAAGTAGTGTTCAAGTTTTATTTCCACTTTTGGATATCCTCAATCAAATTCTGGGGGGCGTACAGCCATATAAGTTAGAAAAACTTCAAGGAGAAAATGCACAAAGATTTTCTATATTTAATTGGTTAATAAAAAAATGTCCTGTTACTTTAATTGTTGATAATCAAATGGACGTGACTGCACCAGAGAGTAATCTGGTAATGTTTCATAGAATTACATTAGGTACACCTAGAGGCACACTTATGTTAACAGATACACATGGTAGTGTGTTATGGACACCGGTTTTTCATGAGGATTTGAAGAAACAGGACAAATTAGGATGTGATGAAATATTCCAAATTGAAACTCAAGAATATGTTAATGATAAGCCTATAGGTAACTTGGGAGATATTGTTACTGAAAGGTGGCCCAATTGTATGGTATATGTATTGAAGAAATTTTATCAGGATATAGTTAATGAAAATTATATATCGTCAGAAAATCAACAACTTCTTACAGTATGTGAGATTTGGAATAAAATAGGGGAATTATTAGGAATATATGAAAAAGTCGAAATTCAAACAGAACGTCCTTGTAAATTAGATAATTTAATTAAATAGAGGAGAATAACCGTAATGGATATAAATTACTTAGAAATAAAGAAACAGATAAAGGAAAAACTATCAAAACCAATAGACTTTGAAGATACAGAGAATCTTCTAGAATTAGGACTTAGTTCTTTGGTCATTATGAGATTGGTGAACCAGTGGAGAAAACAGGGGATCAAAGTATCCTTCGGATCTTTGATGGAGCATCCAACATTTCAGGGGTGGTGGGAACTTATCCAGAAAGCATCAAAGAAAACTACCGCTAAAAAATCAAAAAGCCGTAAGGAAAAAAACGAATCAGGAGATATATACCAGGAATTTCCACTTACAGACGTGCAGTACGCTTATTGGGTTGGAAGAGACGATGGACAGGCATTAGGAGGAGTTGGTTGTCATGCATATTTGGAATTCGATGGAGAAAGCGTAGATCCAGAGCATTTGCAGAGTGCGTGGAATATCGTACAGTACCATCATTCTATGCTGCGAGACTGTTTTCCTGGTAATGGATTACAGAAGATTATGAGTAAGCCTTACAGTGAGAAGATCCGAATCAATGATTTTTCTTCGTTCTCTGAAGCAGAGGCAGAAAAGGCGGCTTTATCCGTAAGAGATAGGATTTCTCATAGAAAACTGCAGATAGAACAAGGCGAAGTCGCAGGAATAGAGCTTACACTATTGCCACAAAGGAAAACCAGAGTTCATATAGATATTGACCTGCTGGTAGCTGACGTTCAAAGCCTACACATTATACTGCGGGATCTTGCAACTGCTTATAATGGCGGACAACTTCCGGATGAGTCTAAAGCCTGGAATTTTGCTGCTTATCTGCAGGAGCAAGAGGAAGAGGAAAGCGATGAAAGAGAACAGGCTAAAGCATATTGGAAGAAGAGGCTGGACGTTCTGCCGAAAGGACCGGAGCTTCCGATGGCAAAACGCCCGGAAGAAATACGGCAGCCAATTTTCAAAAGAAGAATTGTAAGAATTGGAAAAGAGGAGTGGGAGAGGCTGCAGGCAAGAGCAAAAGAATATAAGACAACGCCGGCAATGCTCCTCCTTACAGCGTATGCAACTGTGTTAGAACGTTGGAGTCAAAATAAACGGTTCTTAATCAATATTCCATATTTTAATAGAAATACAGAAAAGCAGGGGCTTGAAGAGGTAGTTGCTGATTTTACTACACTGTTGCTTTTAGAAGTGAACTGTGAGGGGAACCCTACATTTCTTGAACTATTACATAGAATTGAAAAGCAGCTGCATGAAGATATGAAGCATACAGCTTATTCTGGAGTGCAGGTTCAAAGAGATCTGTCACGGATATATGGGGAATCTTCGGTGAGTGCGCCTGTTGTATTCGCTTGTAATCTGGGCGCTCCTCTGATAGGTTCTGTATTTCAGAAAAGCTTTGGAGAGTTCTCCTATATGATTTCCCAGACTCCGCAGGTTTGGAATGATTTCCAGAGCTATGAGGACGAAAAAGGTGTGCAGCTTACCTGGGATAGTGTAGATGAGCTTTTTCCTGAATCTATGATCCAGGATATGATGGACAGCTTGAAGATTCTTTTGCATAATTTGGGGAAGGAAGACTGGAACCAGAAATTTGATGTGCTGCCAGAAAACCGGAAGAAATTTTTAGAAGAGTCTTGCGTTACGGAAGTACCGGAAAAACCGCAATGCCTGCATACAGCTTTTCTTCAAAGGGCTAAAGAAGATCCGGGGAAGGCTGCTTTGATTGACACAGGGAAAGGATATACGATTACCTACGGAGAGTTAAAGGAAAAAGCACTTGGAATTGCGAAGCTGATCTGCGGACATGGAATTACAAAAGAACCTATAGCTATTACTCTTCCACGAGGATATGAGCAAATCGCATCAGCATTAGGAATCCTAATGTCTGGAAATTTATACATGCCAGTTAGTCTCGACCAACCAAAAGATCGGAGGAAGCTTATCCATGAGAAAACAGGTGTAAAATATGTAATTACAAATAATGCATTGAAAGATCAGATTGAATGGCCGGATCAGACAGAAATCTTTAATTTTGATGAGATAGATGGAACAGAAAGTGCTAAGCTTCCGGAAGTGTTTCCAGAGGATAGTGCGTACATTATCATGACTTCCGGTTCTACTGGAGTTCCAAAGGGAGTTGAGATTGCACATGGAAGCGCATGGAATACAATCCAGGACATTAATAAAAAATATATGATTTCCTCAAAAGACACTGCACTGGCTGTATCTGCCATGGATTTCGACCTGTCAGTATATGATGTGTTTGGCATTCTAGGTGCCGGCGGATCACTGGTCCTGCTGCCGGATGCAGAACGGAGAAATGCAGATTACTGGATTGAGCAGATAAAAAAATATCATGTGTCATTTCTTAATTGTGTGCCTACTTTACTGAATATGCTGTTGATTCGTGCAGAAGCTCTGCAAGAAAAATTGCCTTTACGGGCTGTACTGCTTTCTGGTGATTGGATTGGATTAGATCTGCCGGAAAGAGTGGCTGCATTGACAGATTCCTGTGAATTTGTCGCTTTGGGAGGCGCAACGGAAGCAAGTATCTGGTCAAATTATCAGGACGTAAAACTGTCAATACCTGCTGGGTGGAAATCTATCCCATATGGCCGGCCTCTGGAACATCAGTCCTACCGTATTGTAGATGAATACGGCAGAGACTGCCCATATTGGGTTCCCGGGGAACTTTGGATTGGTGGATACGGTGTAGCAAAGGGATATAGAGGCGACCGCAAATTAACAGAACAGAAATTTATTTTAGATTCTAAAGGCAGATGGTACCGAACCGGTGATTTGGGTAGGTTTTGGCAGGATGGAACGATAGAATTTCTTGGCAGAAGAGACTACCAAGTGAAAATCCGTGGACACAGGATTGAGCTTGGAGAAATTGAACATGCAATTGGAACATGCAAAGGTGTGAACCAGGCGGTTGTAGATACATTTTCTGATGGAAATGGAAATAAGTCACTGGTTGCCTATATAGGCGCAACTTTAGAAAAAGATTCTAGAGTTGTCTCTTACATTAAAGGACAAGATATTTTCGCCGAAACTTGGGAGCAAGTTACAGAAGTTACGAGTAATTGGAATCCAGAAAGAGAGATGGAGGAAGCGTATAAAAAGTTCATAGCTTACGGAAATCAATGCTGTATTCAGACCATGCTTGCTGTATTAGATGAAATGGAAATTATAACATCCGATAAAAGCTCCTGCTCTAAAGACGAGATTTTATCAGATGTGTCAATCGACCAGACACAGAAACAAACAATCATCCGCTGGCTGGATGTTCTGTTAAAAGAGAATTTTCTCAGAGATGAGAAAGGGAAACTTATTCGGACAGATAAGCAAATAGATTTTTCGGAAAATGTGGCAGAAGTAAACGAATATCTGCAGAAGCTGAAACCATATATCAAAAAGATCGTAACAGGACAAGAAAGCCCGTTGGATGTTTTTTATGAAAAAGATCCTACGCTTGCTCCTGCAAAATTAGTAAGCAGGGTTCCCGGACATGAGACAATCGGAGAAATCCTGGATTACATATTAAAGCAGCTTTGCAGGATTGATACGAAAGAGCCACTTCAGATCCTGGAGATCGGGACCCGAGACAGTAGGGTGACAAAGAAGTTAGCTGATCAGTCAGAGAAGACTTCTATAGCATATGCTTATGCAGATACTTCAAAATACTTTCTGCAGGAGACGAAAGATGAGCTTTATGAATTTGAGGGAATCGAATATGAAATACTGGATCTAAACAAAAGCCTCGATCAACAGCAGATACAAAAACATAGATACGATATTGTGATATCTGCGAATGCATTACATCGGAACCAAGATGTGACAGATGCATTGGAAAAAATCTCGGATTTGTTAAAGCCCAACGGCATATTTCTTATGACAGAGTTCATAGATACTATCTATTTACAAGAGTTTACAGCTTCCTTCCTTGAGAATGGATTCTCTAATATCAAGGATAAAAGAAAAGAGACGGGAATTATTATGCCTGACTATGACTCATGGAGAGAATATCTGGATCGGGCTGGACTAACCGAACGCTTTGCAGAGATGAGAGGATATGGAAGTGCTATATTTGTCTGCAGACAGAGAGGAAGCTTTCTGGATTATGATGCAGACAAACTTAAAAATTATTTGTCAGAAAAACTGCCAAACTATATGATACCTCAGAATTATCATTTTATGAGCCAGCTTCCAACGCTCTCAAATGGAAAAATTAATCGTAAGACATTACAAGAAACCTTCAAAGGAGAGATTGTCGAAGTAAGATTTTCACGTGCAACTACAGAAACAGAACATACACTATTGACTATTTGGCAGAAACTGTTTGGGTACAAAACACTTGGTATTGAAGACAATTATTTCGCTTTAGGCGGAGATTCCCTAGTGGCAACAAGATTGATTTCTGAGATACAGAAGATTTTTAATTGTAAGATTTCTATTAGAGCAATTTTTGAAAATCCAACAATTAAGGCACTGGCAAGGGTTATTGATCAAACAGAACATGAATTTTCTTCCACTCTGGAAATCCGGCCAGATCTCGTAAACAGATATAAGCCATTCCCGCTGACAGATGTGCAGTATGCCTACTGGATCGGAAGAAGCGGTCTGTATGAACTGGGAAATGTCGCTACACATTGCTATTTTGAATTGGATACAGAAAAACTGGATATAAAAAAGGCGGAAAAAGCATGGAATACGCTGATTAAACGCCATGGAATGATGCGGGTGATTATCCGACCGGACGGAACACAGGAAATTTTGGAAAGTGTACCGGACTATCAGATCAAAATTCAAGATGTACATGCACTGGATAAAGCAGGAAAAGATCAGGCTTTATATGCTAAAAGAGAGGAAATGTCCCACCAGGTTATTGATACAGAGAACTGGCCGTTGTATGACGTGGAGATCACAGAACTGGGAGAGGACAGGCAAAGGATTCATATCAGCTTTGACAACCTTATTTTTGACGGGTGGAGTATGTTCCACATCTTAAATGAATGGACGGAAATATATAAAACTGGTTGCGTAGACAAAGAAATCGATCTGTCTTTCCGGGATTATGTACTGGGACTGGAAGAGATAAAGAGATCGTCTGCCTATGAAGCAGATAAGAAATATTGGGAAGAGAGAGCAGATCACTTCTCCCTAGCACCCAATTTTCCTTTGGCAAAAACGGAAAAACAGATTACTGAACAGCGTTTCTGCAGGCGCAGTGATAGATTATCTCCAGAAGAATGGAAAACTCTGAAAGAACTTGCTGGAGAGATAGGAGTAACACCATCTGTGCTGCTGATCAGCGCTTACGCAGAGACTATACGATTATGGAGTGACAATAAAGATTTTACTCTTAACCTTACCCAGTTCGATAGAAAACAGATTCATCCGGAAGTCAATGCGCTTGTAGGGGATTTTACAACACTGACCTTATTGGAAATCCATGATAATGAAGGCAAAAACTTTGAAATGTGTGCAAGGGCGATCCAGAAGCAGCTTTCGAAGGATATGGAGCATTCTTCTTACAGTGCGGTCGAATTGGAACGTGAGTTGAAAAAAAGACAAGGGAATCCGCAAGGATCGATTATGCCTGTTGTATTCACCAGCGGATTGGGCGTTGAACAGTGGAATGAAGGAAAGTGGCTTGGAAAACTCCATTACAACATCTCTCAGACACCACAGGTTTGGCTGGATCATCAGGTAGTGGAAATGGATGGAGGACTGTGCTTATTCTGGGACTCTGTTGATGAGCTTTTCTATCCGGGAATGCTGGATGAAATGTTCCGGGCATATACAGGGTTACTAAAGAAACTGTCTAAGAGACCGGAAATCGTGAAAAAGCCAGCGATTAGTTTGGTGTCGGCAGAAATTTCAGAGGTACGATATAAAGCAAATGAGACAAGCGTAAAGTTTGAAGACAAAACTTTAGATGAACTTTTTTGGGAAGTGGCAGAAAAGTGGCCTGACAAAGAGGCATTGGTCTCCACAAACCGGAGGATGACTTATCGAGAGATACAGGAAGAAGCACTATATATTTCAGAACAGTTACGACAGCTAGGCGTAAAAAAAGGAGAAACTGTAGGCATTTTGATGGAAAAAGGCTGGGAACAGATCGTGGCTGTTTATGGAATCCTTTTTGCAGGTGCTGCTTACCTTCCTATTGATATCCATAATCCACAAGAACGCATCGAAAAGATTCTTAACGATAGTGATACAAGAGTCGTATTGGTTGAGAATCGGACTATAAATATCAGAAATGGATGGTTGGAGAAGAAAAAGTGTATCTTGGTATCTGGAGAGAAATGCAACTCTATAGTGAAAAAAGAAATAAACAAGCCAGAGAGTCTTGCGTATGTCATTTATACATCAGGATCGACCGGGCAACCTAAAGGTGTTATGATTACTCACCATAGTGCAGCAAATACTATCATGGATATAAATAGTAGAAATCAAGTGTCAGAGAGAGATGTAGTATTTGGAATATCGAATCTTCACTTTGACCTTTCGGTATATGATGTTTTTGGAATTTTAGGGGCAGGTGGTAAGGTTGTTTTGCCTAGTTCCGATAGAGTAAAAGATCCGGCACACTGGATTGAGTTACTGAATAAAGAAGGAGTTACAATCTGGAATAGTGTGCCAGCCTTTGTAGAAATGTTAGTAGAGTATGAGGAATATAGAAAACTTGGTATAAATCAGAATTTGAGATTGATTTTGATGAGTGGAGACTGGATTCCAGTGTCTCTTCCTGATAGAGTACGTGGTATTCTTCAAACAGTCAAAATGGAAGCGTTAGGTGGGGCTACAGAAGCAAGTATTTGGTCTAACTGTTATAAAATTCCAGATACGATTCCAGAAAACTGGAAAAGTATACCATATGGAAAACCGTTAGCAAATCAAAAGTATTATATTTTGAATCAAAATATGGAAAATTGTCCGAATTGGGTACCGGGAAATCTCTATATTGCTGGAGAAGGAATTGCTCTTGGTTATTTAAATGATGAAGAAAAAAGCAAAGAAAAGTTTATAATCTGGCAAAAAACAGGAGAGAAGTTATATTCTACTGGTGATATGGGACGATACTGGTCTGATGGTAATATTGAGTTTTTAGGAAGGACCGATAATCAAATAAAAATTAATGGATATAGAGTTGAGACAGGAGAAATTGAAAATGCTCTTTATACCACTTCACTAGTAAAAAAATGTTTGGTCTCATATGAAAATGATAAATTATGTGCGTACATTACAAAGAAAACAGAAAGTATTAATGCTATGGATTTACAAGAACAGCTATCAAAAATTCTTCCAGAATATATGATACCCAAACTGTTTTACTTAGTAGATGAAATACCTTTAACTAGTAATGGAAAGATTGATTTAAGCAAAATAAAAAATAAAGTGATTTTATCTGAAAAAGGCAAAATTAATATTGCTGAAACGGTCACTGAAAAGGAATTGGTTTCAATATGGGAGATGATTGTAGGGAAAAAGAATATTGACATAGACGAAAGTTTTTTCGAATCAGGTGGTGATAGTATAAAAATTATTCGTTTTATTAATAAAATAAACGAGTTGTATCACGAAGAGATTTCACTTCATGTTATTGGGGAAAATCAAACTATAAGAAAGTTAGCCCAATATATAGAAGGTTTGAATGAAGAAAATTATCTTACAATCACTATTTAAGGATTGATTGTGGAGATTGTTAGAAGTAACCATCTAAAGGTGAAGGAGATCCTTAGAGTTGTACAGGTACAGAGGTGAGAAAAAATCATTTATCAGACTAAAAAGCCAAAATTAATGTACAAAGTCTTCCCCGTACCTGTATTCAAAAACATATGGAAAAATATAGGAGGGAAGAATAATTGGGTATACAAACGCATAAAAAAATAGGTATTTTAGGAGCTAATGGAACAATAGGTTTATTACTGCAAAAGCTATTATTAAAAGAAAATCTAAACGTAGAAGTTATTTTAGGAGGACGAAATCTAGAAATAAGTAAAAATCAAAAAAAAGTAGACGTTTTTAATTCGGAATCTTTAAAAGAGTTTGTAGAACAGGTAGATTTACTTATAAATTGTGCAGGCCCGACATTTCTGATTACAGAAAAAATACTGAAGGTAGTAGTTCCTCTGGGAAAAGACTATATCGATGCATTTGGTTGGATGAAACATAATATAATGGAAGGTATTTCTTCTAGAATAGTTTTGAATAATGGATGTGTTCCAGGAATGTTGGGAATCTTAGTAAGATATATGATTTCAGAGGATATAGACGATGTTAAAGTTTGGACAGGAGGAAGAGAAACTGGTGGAAAGGGGGCATTGGGAGATATATTACTAAGCTCAATTAATGGGTATGGAAAAAGTGGTTATTTTATAAATAACTTTGAAATAGTAAAAGAAGAAAAGGTTATTGATAGTAAGTATAAAATAGAAAATATGCCAGAAGAAGTTTATGTACAAAGATTTTTGAGTAATGAGATACAAAAGTTAGCTGAATGTTTTAAGTTGAAAAATATTTCGGAATATAAAGTGTTTCCGGATAAAATAATCCCCAATTATATTCTTGAGGGTTGCGCTAGATGTATTAAGGAAAAAGGCAACGACGTAAGAATATATAATGCTATTTTTTCAGATATATTAGAAAAAATACAAGTCCAAAATAAAAGTAAGAGAAATTGGTTTGCTCTAAACATAGAAGCGTTGGGAAGAAATCATAGAAAACAGTTATTTTTGAGGGCAACGGATAGTTCTTGTATTACAGCTAGAATGTTAGTCTACACATTAAAGAAACTTTTAAATACAGATTTACCAATAGGTCTATATTGGCCGTTTGAATTTGTTGAAGGTGAAAGTTTTATACCTGAATTAAAAAAAGATGGCATCCAAATTAACGAAGTTGAAGAGTATTATATTTAGTATTTAATATGCTCAGAAAGGAGAAAAAATGGAGACAAAAGATTTTATTATTGAATTAGAAAAAAATGACATAAAATTGTGGTTGAACGATGAAGGTGGCTTAGCTTTTAAAGGACCTAAAAAGTTTATGACGAATAATTTATTAAATCAAATAAGAGAACGGAAAGAAGAAATAGTTGAGTACCTTAAAGGAGAGCAATCCATTAAGCATGATGAAAAGGGAAAATATTTGAAATTCCCATTAAATGATATGCAGAGTGCATATTATTCTGGAATGAAAAGAATTTATGAACTTGGGGGGACAAGCTGTTATACTTATTTGGAGTTGGAAGTGTCTAGGATAGATGTACCAAAGCTGGAACAAGCATGGCATCAGGTAATAGCAAAGCATGATATGCTGCGCGCTATAGTAAGTAAAGATGGTATGCAACAAATCCTAGAAAATGTGTCACTACCTAGATTAAATGTATATGATGAAGATAGCTTAGAAAAAGTACGGTCTGAAATGGAAAAATTAAATTTCGACATAGAAAAAGGACCGAATCATATATTAAAAATTACAAAAATAAAACAAGGTTATATTATCCATTTTGCCATTGATATGTTAATTGCGGATTTTATAAGTATCAATATTATTTTAAATGATCTTTTTAAAGCTTACGAAATGGGGTTTTTGGAAATAAACCCACAAGAGGTTAATTTTAGAGATATTATTTTGGATAGAATTGAAAAAAAAGAAAAAATAAAATCTACTACTAAATACTTAAAAGGAAAAGAATATTGGTTAAGTAAAATTGATAAAATGCCGGATAGACCGTTGCTACCTATTCTACAAAGTAAAGATGAAAATGAAGATGCTTCATTTAAACGATACGAATTCGAAATTAATAAAGAAATATGGGACAATATAAAATTAATATCTGGGCAGAAAGGACTTACAGCTTCCAATGCTATTCTAGGCGCTTTTTCAGAAATTATAAAAAAATGGTCATCAAATGAAGAATTCGTATTAAGTATTACGTTGATGGATAGGCAAGTAAAAGAAATGAATATTGTAGGTGATTTTACATCAGTTGATTTGCTGACGGTTAGAAAGCAAAGCGGAACATTTTTGGAGAAAATAAAAGCACTACAAAAGGACCTTTTAATGGATTTAGAACACCTATCATTTTCTGGAATTGAGGTTTTGAGAGAATTAAATCGAAGAAAAAAAGCGCAAACTATTTTTCCAGTTGTTTATACTAGTACAATAGGAACCATTGATAACAGAGAAGAATATAGTTATTTATATAATGATCAGATACAAATTAAACATGGCCTGAGCCGGACCCCTCAAGTATGGATTGACTGCCATGTCATAGATGAGGGAAAGTGTCTCAAAATAAATTGGGATGTGCGTGAGCATATTTTTAACGAGCATGTTATTAAGAAAATGCTCAATGCTTTTCAAATTTTATTAAAAGAAATGGGCACATCGGAAGAGGTGTGGGAAGAAAATAATCCTATAAAGTGTGATGTGGAAAGCATTTATATACGAGAAAGAAAAAACGCTACAGACAAAAAGTATGTTCCACATATGCTGTATGAAGGTTTTCTAAAGCAAATAAGTGAAAGAAGTGAAAATATAGCAATTATCCATGATTACCAAAAGTATTCTTATAGAGACCTAGAAGGATATATTAGCGGGATACAAAAAAAATTATTAGAAATGAGAGTTGGGCATGGTGATTATGTGGCAATTATCATGCCAAGAAGTGTATTGCAAATTGCTTCGGTCCTTGCGGTATCTTTACTAGGAGGAGTTTTTGTGCCTTTGGATTATGAACAACCAGTAGCTCGACAAAAAAATATTTTACGGAATCTTAATCCAAAAGCAATACTGCTTAATACTGAAAGCAAGGAATTGCAAGGAGATTATACAGCAAATATAATTAACCTGTTTCAAGCCGATTTAGAAAAACAAAAAATATATGTAAATTCTGAGAATAAGATATCTGACTATGCCTATGTTATATATACATCTGGAACTACAGGACAACCGAAAGGGGTTGTTATGAGTCATAAAGCTGTTGCCAATACTATTGATGACGTTAATGAAAAATTTTGTGTCGATAATGGCTCGGTATTTTTGGGACTATCTAAGTTGGCTTTTGACTTATCAATTTATGATATTTTTGGTTGTTTTGATGTTGGCGGTACTTTAGTATTACCTAATGAAACGAAAGCTAAAAATCCGGAACATTGGATAGAACTAGTTGAATTATATAATATACAAATTTGGAACTCCGTTCCGGCACTCTTTAAGATGTATTTGGATACTATGAAAGAAGAAAACAAGTTACCTAATAAAAGTATAAATAAAGTGTTTTTATCTGGGGATGTAATTGAAAGAAATATACCAGTATTAGCAAAATCATTTTTAAAGGATTACGAAATGATAAGTTTAGGTGGAGCAACCGAAGCAGCGATTTGGTCTATTTTTTATGATATTACAAATTATGAAGGTATAGAGGCTATTCCGTATGGGCAACCTTTAGCAAATCAAAAGTTGTATGTTCTGGATCAGGAATTTGAACAGTGTCCCGATTATGTAATGGGGGAGATTGTAATAGCAGGAGAAGGACTTGCGGAGAAATATTTAAATGATGATAGCCTTACAGAAAAAAAGTTTCTTGATGTAATATCTCTTAAAGAACGAGTATATCGAACTGGCGATCTGGGATATTATTCTGATGAGGGAATTTTGCATATTAACGGAAGGATAGATAATCAAATCAAAGTTAACGGACACAGAATTGAAACAGGAGAGATTGAATCAATAATAAACCAAATACCAGGAGTTAAAAATAGTGCGGTTATACCTTATAAAAATGATGGAAAGATTACAGGAATGGTAGCGTATGTGGAAAAGGAAAAAATAAATATAAATTCAAGCACAGAAGTGGATGATAGTTCGGATGATAAATTATTAATAAAGGCAAAAAATTGTTATAAACATATCAATTTGTCTGATTTTAAAAATTGGAAAAAATATTCCGAATTGACTGCACTGGCCGATATACTAAATTGTTTTAATCAAGCTGGATTATTTTTAGATGAAAATATAGGACATACTTTATCTGAGATTCATGAAGCGATAGCAGAGACTGATAAATATAGGAGAAGCGTTATGCGTATGATTCATGCTCTGTGTAAAGAAGGATTTTTGCATAAGGAAGAAGATACTTATTACTTAACAAGAAATGCTGATATCCTTTTGGAACGTAAAAAATTATGGGGAAAATTTGAATATTACGAGAGTATTATTAATTATGGTAGAAAATATTTTGAATATCAAAAGAAAGCGGGAAATAGTATTTTAGAGCAATTAAGAGAAGAAATAAATGCTTTGAACTTATTTTTCCCAGAAGGCAGAATTGATATTGCACTTTCGGCCTATAAAGATAATTTAATAAATGAAGCACTAAATAAAGTGATGTCTCTTTTAGTTAACGAGAGTATTCGACTAGAGGAAAATGTAAAAATTCTTGAAGTAGGTGCTGGAGTAGGAGGTACTACAATTCCGGTTATTACTAATTTAGTACATCATGATATTACTTATTATTTTACAGATGTTTCTAAATTTTTCTTGAATAATGCAAGAAAAAATTTTGAAAATTATGACTTTATGGAATACAAATTATTTGATATAAATATGAATTTTGAGGAGCAAGGATTTTTCGAAAATTCGTATGATTTGATTATTTGTGCTAATGTTTTGCATAATTCAAAGAATATACCAGAGGTACTTGGAAAACTTAGAAGTTTATTAAAATATGATGGAAAGCTATTGATTATAGAAGCAACTAAAGAATCATATGCATTATTGACTTCATTGGAATTAAAAGGAGGATTAGATAGTTTTACAGATGATAGGCGAGATAATGATCTTATATTTAATAGTAAATATGCTTGGAAAGAAAAGTTGAAAGCTTCTGGCTTTAATACTAAATATATTTTGCCTTCGGATGAAGATGCTATAGCGGAAAATGGTCAAAGTATATTTTTCTGTACGAAAGAACATAATATTTTTAATATAACGGAAAATTATATTAAAAATATTCTTAAAAACAGTTTGCCGGAATATATGGTTCCTAAAAATGTTAAATTTATGGAAAAAATTCCATTGAATGCTAATAATAAAATTGATAGAAGATTACTTCTTACAATGAGCCAAAGTATTCGAGAAACAAAAATAGCATTAACAGATCTCGAAGAAAAGGAAACTTTAAATCGGAATGAGAAAATCATGTCCTCTATTTGGAAAGAGGTGTTAGGCATTGAATATGTGAATAAAAAAGATAATTTTTATTCTGTAGGAGGAGATTCTTTATTAATTGCACAGGTCGTTACAAAAATGAAGAAATCTATCAAACAATTAGATAATATTTCTTGGGATCAGTTGATGAGAGAAGTATTAGAAAATCCTACATTGGAGGGAATGAGTAATATTATTTATCAAAAAGATCATTCCATACAAAAAAAACAGAAATCTACTATGAGCAAATATATACATAAATATAATGAAACAGAAAATACACCAATTAAAGTAATATCCTTTTTCCATGCAGGAACGGGTCGATTGATAGATTATAAACTTATGGCTGAAAAATTATTGGAAAAAAATATGTCTGATACACAGCTAATAGGTTTTACATATGGTGAGTATCAACAGTATATGGATACTCCAGTAGAATCATTAGTGCAAGATAGAGCTAATTTGTATGCAGAAACTTTACTGGAACTTAATGCAGAGAGCTATACATTAGTCGGGTATTGCGTAGGGGGATTTTTGGCATTAGAAACGGCAAAAATTTTGTTGGAAAACGGTAAAAAAATAAAATTAATTATGATTGATTCCCGTTTGTGTCAACATATGATATCAAATCAACTTTTAATGGAATATGCTTATGGTTTATCAATGGAATTAGATATGGATAATACACCTTATAGTATTAATCCAGTAATGCTAAAAAGGGCATTGGAGAAACTTTTAAATGGAGAGAATAGGAATATTAAAAATTCTGAACTTACAAAACTTTCAGGTGAGTATGATGAATTGGGTGAAGTATTTACAAATCTTTTAGATATGACACATGAGGAAAGGATAAAAGCACTATTTAACAGTAAAAAGCAGCATAATTTTAATGGTGAGGAAAGCACTATTTCTATGTTAAATCTATTATACGATATATATGAGCATACTTTTAATGCAATGATGAGATATCGTCCAGATGGTATTTATTCTGGAGATATTACATACATAAATGCTACAAAAGGTGTTGTGAATTTCTATCCTGAAACAAATATTGCTCCAGCATGGAAAGATATAGTTTTAGGAGAGTTCAAAATTGTAAATATAAATGCAAATCATGCTGGCATTGTAGGGGAAGATCATTTTCAAGAAATTTTGCCATATATAGATTAATTAAACTATTGCATAGTTATGACTATTAATTGAGTAGTCCTGTATAGAATTTTATGTGAAGAATTATTATGTGGGGTTACTGGAAAGTGACCCCATTACTCTTCTTTTGCCTAAAAGTATACCAACAGTAGAGAAGAGGTAAGCTGAATATTTATCTAAAAAATTTTAAAAGTTATGGTTATCTTTTAATGGAAGGTGGTTTATAGAAATGAAAGTTAATCATTTGTTATATAAGGTAGATGATTTAAAAGAAAGCGTTGACCGTTATAGAAAATTAGGTTTTACGGTTGAATATGGCCGAAAAGAAAAACCTTATAATGCTCTTATATATTTTCAAGAAGGACCATATATAGAGCTTATTAATAATATGAATATGCCTTGGTATATTAGATTGTTTTTAAGACTGATTGGTAAGAAAAGATTTATGCAGGGCATGATTAATCAAGAAAATGAATCCGAAGGATTTATACGAATTTGTTTTGAATGTGAAAAAAGTGAATTAGAAAAAATATTTTCTATGTATAAAAAATATAAGATAAATATAATGAAAATTATGGTTAAGAGAATCGATATAAAAGGAAGAAAATTACAATGTCAGACTATATTTCCGGATGAGGAAAAACTCCCTTTTGTAAGGACGCCTTTTGAAAATAATTATAAACTAGAAAACATTTCACATCCGAATGGCGCAAAAAAAATTTGCAGTATTGAATATGGGATAAATAATAATGACAAAAATTTATTATATGAAATGAACAGTGATAAAATTTTGAAATTAAAACAGGGAATGGGAATCTCGCATGTGATAATTGAAACTATTAGACAAGAACATTTTGAATTTAGGTAAAAGAAGGAGGAATTAATATGAATTTGTGGAATGAATTGGAAAAACTTAAAAAAATGAATTGGATAGATTTATCACACGAATTTGGGGAAAATACACCTAGATGGCCAGGATTTGAACCCTTAAAAAAGGAGATAAAATTAGATTTTGATCACTATCCAGTCAAGGCATATACATATTCATTTCCAGGACAATATGGAACCCATGTTGATGTACCTGCGCACGCAGATAGAGCAGGTAGAACATTGGAAAAAATCCAGTTAAAAGAATGTGTAATGCCGTTATGTGTAATTGACTGTTCCAAAAAAGTTGTAGATAATAATGATTATTCTTTAAAGTTAACTGATATCATAGAATATGAAAAAACATATTGTAAAATACCGCCGGGCTCGTTTGTAGCTATGCGTTCTGATTGGTATAAACGGTGGCCAAATCAAAAAAGTTTTCAAAATTGTGACGAAAATGGTGAAAGTCATTATCCTGGCTGGTCATTTGAAGCTGTGAAATTTCTTGTGGAGGAACGTAAAATTGGAGGAATAGGGCATGAAACATTTGATACGGACCCGCCAGCCGACATTATGCAAAGAGACTTTAAGGCAGAATGTTATATTTTAAAGCAGGACAAGTTTCAAATAGAAATGTTAGCGAACCTTGATAAAGTTCCAGCTTGTGGGGCCGTTATATGCTGTATGTTTGTAAAACAAACATTAGGAACTGGTTTCCCGGCAAGATGTTTTGCAGTGTGTCCTGAATAATACGTTATTTGCTACCAAGAAAGGAAAATGAATTGTTAAATATTATATGTAGTTTTACCATCGTGGTGATTATTATTATTGTAGGTGTAATGTGGAATTATAGAAAATCAAGAAGGACAAACCTAAATAGAAAAGTGTATGGTGAAAAGGTGAAAATTGGTGATAAATATATAAATATTAGCGTGATAGGAAAATCTTCTAAAATTTTGTTGGTATTACCGGGGTGGAACTCCATATCACCTATTCTTGAATTTAAACCTTTGGCCGAGAAATTAAGCGAATATTTTACAGTAATTACAATAGAACCTTTGGGATATGGATTATCAGATGCTACAGAAAGGTTGCGAGGAACGTGTAATATAGTTGAAGAATTGCATAGATGCGTAGAGAATTTAGGATATTGTAAGTATTATATTCTTGCACATTCTATTTCAGGATTGTATTGTCTAGAGTGGTGCAGGCAATATGAAAAAGAGGTAGAAGGATTTATTGGTATAGATATATCTGTTCCGGGAATGGAGGAAGCTAATCCTTGTCCGATTAAAACATCTATAATATGTAGAATATTGCTATATAAAAATTGGATATTTAACATCGTTGGGATAAATAGGCTGCTGTTTTTGACAAATCCGAATAAAATAATTCATCTAGATAAAAAGTATCAATATTCTAAGGAAGAAATGGGTATACTAGAAACATTATGCATAAATGATTCTATAAATAAAACCATGTTGGCAGAAATAAACCAATTGGACAATAATTTATTATATGCAGAAGCAAAAAAAATTCCAGAGTCTATACCAGTATACCAATTTATTTCATCTGCTAATTGTAAAATTATACCTGCTTGGAAAGAATTACACATTCAAATTTCGGTAACTGATAATCCTATAATCATATTAGAAGGCAGCCATTACTTGCACTTAGAGCAAAAAGATGCAATAGTGAACCATATAATTAAATGGACGCAGGCTTTGGCTGAGGAAAAATACAATCGAGGTAAATGACATTTAATATAGTGAGATTTGTTTGTGGAGTAAAATGAATGGATTTTATGAAAATTTTGGCCTTCAACCATTTCAGGTTGAAAAGAATAAGATAATTTATGGAGAGAGTTTTGATGGCAGGAAGCAAATAATCATGACAGTTTTTCAGGCGTTTTCAGGTATAGATGTAGTGTTATACAATAGTTTTGATAAATATACTCGAAAACCCGGCGAAATTCGAACAAGTAATCAAGATTTTTATTGTATTTCATACTATATTTCTGGAGTATATGAATCAGAGATAAGGAAAAACAAACAAAGGTATGCTTTGCCAGGAAGCATAAATATTATAAAAAATTATAATAGCTCTTCTAAAGCGGAAATAAAGTCGGATATTATGAGAGGATTTAGCATTATGATTTTTCCCGAATATTTTTTTAGCGAAGAAGTGCAATTATATATGAAAGTTTTCGGAGTAGATATTTATGCTGTTATAAATTATATGAATAAAATTGCGGACAGTGCATCTATTATTCCTGATATTAGATTACTTCATATAGCATATGAACTGCATGAATATCTGATGGATGAAAATATAGGTATGGTACGCATGAAAATCTTGGAGTTTTTTTATTCTATTGTAAATGATGGATTTAAATGTATAAGCTCTGATAAGAATTTTTCAAGAGAACAAATTGAAAAAACGAAAATAATTCAGGAAAAAATGCTATATGACCTATCAAAGCACTATACTATCCGAGAGTTATGCCAAGAAAATCAGTTATCAGAAACAATTTTCAAAGAATGCTTTAAAGCAATATATCAGCAAACACCTTACAATTTCTTGAGAATGGCAAAGATGAATAAAGCAGCAGAACTGTTAAGAGAAAAAAAAATTACAGTCGCTGAGGTTGCTAGAAAACTGGGGTATGAAAATCCTAGTAATTTTACAAGATCATTTAAAGCGGTGTTTGGAGTATTGCCAAAAGCTTATAAGGAAAAAAACTAAAATGAGCATAAAAGGCTAAAAAGAGTATGCATGACAATGAAAGATTTTATATAATGGTAGCAGTTATATGAGACTAATTGCTGTCATTATTGTTTTAGGAGGATCAATAGATGATTAAAAAACTTTTTTTTTATGGGAAAGAGAACAATAAGATTACCATCTTATCCATAATTCTTTTATTTTTTGCGGCATTATTGCTGATTCTTCCATTTTTATTTATTTATCAGACAATATATGTTCTTGTTTCCAGGCAAGAAATTACTACTAATTTTATTTTGAAAGAAGCAACCGCAATTTTAATTTGCCTGATCATGCAGGCAGCACTTTATGTCAAAGGTCTTTCTTTGTCACATAAGGCTGCCTACGGAACAATTATGAATATTAGGGTTTCTCTGCAAAATAAGATGGAAAAACTTCCATTGGGTATTATTGAAAGCAAAGGTGTTGGGGCTTTTAAGAAAATCTTTACAGATGATATAGATAGTTTTGAACAACTTCTAGCTCATGCGATTCCGGAAGGAGTATCTAATGCTTTGGGAACATTGCTGGTGCTGCTAGGGATTTTTTGTTGTGATTGGCGACTTGGCGCTTTGGTGGTTATTATAATTCCGCTCGGTTTGATACCGGTTATATTGATGTATAAAATTGGTAATAAGGGAATGTCTAATTATTATACAGCAGGTCAAATTATGAACAACACAATAATTGAATATGTAAATGGAATGGAGATAGTTAAAGTTTTTAATAAGTCTGGTGAATCATATGAAAAGCTAAAAACGGCAGTTAATAATTATCGAGATTATACGCTGAGATGGTATCGTTCGTGTTGGCCATTCATGGCGATTTATCAATCCTTCTTACCATGTACATTACTGTTTGCTTTGCCGGTAGGGAGTATTCTCGTTATGGAAGGTATTGTTGGGATAGCACCATTTATTTTAGCATTATGTTTGGCTCTTGGGTTGGGTGCACCATTGCTTAGAACTATATCCTTTATGTCTGTTGTACCACAGATACGATACAAGATTGAAGAATTGGAAAAGGTATTAGAGAGTCCGCCGGTAAAAGAGGGGCAAAACCTTTATCAAGGAAAAGATTATGATATTTGCTTTGAACATGTTTTTTTTAAGTATGATGAAAAAGAGGTATTACATGATATCAATTTGAACATTAAAGCCAACACAAAAGTAGCATTGGTTGGTGAATCAGGTGCAGGTAAGAGTACATTGGCAAAGCTTTTAATTCATTATTATGATGTAAATAATGGGAAAATTATGATTGGTAGACAGAATATTTGCGATATGCGACTGGAAGCTTTAAACGAACTGATTGCTTATGTTTCCCAAGATAATTTTTTGTTTAATATGAGCTTAATGGAGAATATTCGCATCGGGAAACCAAATGCAACAGATGAAGAGGTGGTTGTAGCAGCAAAGAAAGCTCAATGTATGGATTTTATTAATAAGTTATCTGAAGGAATCTATACGAAGGCAGGCGATTGTGGTAATAAACTGTCAGGTGGAGAGCGACAGAGAATTACATTAGCACGTGCAATTTTAAAAGATGCCCCCATTATTGTTTTGGATGAAGCTACAGCTTTTTCAGATTCCGAAAATGAGATAAAAATAGAATCCGTTTTATCAGAATTAGTAAAGAATAAAACATTGATTGTAATTGCCCATAGACTCTCCACAATCATTAATGCACACCAAATTTGTGTGCTTGATAAAGGGAAACTAGTTGATCATGGAACTCATAAAGAATTATTGGAAAGATGTGAAATATATAGGAAACTTTGGAAAGCAAATCAAGATAGTACACGGTGGCAGATTGGGGGAAAAACGGAATGATTTATAGAATGATTTCGAGAATTCTTGGAATATCCGGAAAATACAAAAATAGAATACGCGCTGCGTTTGTTTTCTCTATACTAAATGTGCTCTTGTCAAAAATGCCCATTTTTTATTCGATGATTGTAATATGGAAGATATCAAATCAGTCAATACAAAAAGAGACTGTATGGTATATTTGCTTTGCGATAATGATTACTTTGGTTTTACAGATGATTACACAACACATTAGTGATCGATTACAAAGTGGTGCAGGATATTTATTGTTCGCTGATAAACGTTTGGAGTTGGGAGAACATTTAAAAAAATTACCTATGGGGTACTTTACAGAAGGAAATATTGGAAAAATAAGTTCCGTATTATCCTCTGATATGCTGTTTATTGAAGAAAATGTTATGACAAAATTAGCTAATATTATGACATACATATTTTCTGCCGTTGTTTTACTTTGTTTTATGTTTATGCTGAATTGGAAGTTGGGGATTATCGCAATATTGACTTCGATAATCGCAATTTTTATAGCACAAAAAATGAATAAAGTATCTTTAAAGGAAGCAAAAATGCGCCAAAATCAGAATGAATATCTTACAAAGGCGGTTTTGGAATTTGTAGAGGGAATTTCAGTAATTAAAAGCTATAATATGCTAGGTGAGAAATCAAAAGAATTGACCGAAAATTTCCGTTTATCAAAACAGAAAAGTATTCAATTTGAAGAGAGTATTATGCCTTGGATGTTTTGCCTTAATAGTATTTATGCTTTAGGTACGGTGGGAATTTTTGCAGTAGGTCTTTATGAATATTTATCAAATTCATTTTCTCAGGTATATTTAATCGGTGTGCTTTTATTTGTATTAGAAATTTTTGAACCCTTAAAAGCATTATTTGCTGATGCTGCGAATTTAACAATTATGGATAGTTGCCTGAATAGAATAGAAGAGCTTTTTACACAAAAGGAGTTACCTGAAGGGAAATTGAAATCGTTGCCGACAAAAGGCTATGAATTTGAAGTTGAATATAAAAACGTAAATTTTTCTTATGATAAGAATGAAGTGCTGCATGATATTTCATTTGGTTTGCCAAAAAATTCTATGACTGCACTTGTCGGATTAAGTGGCTCAGGTAAATCTACCATTGCTAATCTATTAGCCAGATTTTGGGATGTAAAAAGTGGGGCGATTTATTTACGAGGTGTTGATATTCGTAAACTGTCTATTGCTACTGTTATGGATCAGATTAGTATGGTCTTCCAGAATGTTTATCTTTTTAATGACACAATATATAATAATATTCTTATGGGTAGATCTGATGCTACGGAGAATGAAGTGATACGAGCAGCAAAACAAGCGCATTGTTATGATTTTATTATGCAGTTACCTGAAAAATTCCAGACGAAAGTAGGGGAAGGCGGCGCAAGTCTATCAGGTGGTGAGAAACAAAGAATTTCTATTGCACGTTCAATCTTGAAAAATGCTCCGATTGTTATCCTAGATGAAGCAACAGCCAGTGTTGACAGCGATAATGAGCGTTATATACAGGAAGCAATTAATGAATTAGTAAAAGGAAAGGTACTTTTGGTTATTGCTCATCGACTAAAGACGATTACAGATGCGGATCAGATTCTTGTAATTGACAATGGAAAAATCGTAGAGACGGGAACACATAATAAACTTTTGGAAAAAGGTGGAGTATATGCTAACCTTTTTAATAAATCTAACCGAAAAACCGGTTGGGAAGTATAAACATGGAGGATTATAATTATGAAAGACAAAAAAAATGCGTTGAATGGAAAAGATTTCATCAATATTGGTATTTTTACAGCTATCTATATGGTAATTGTAATAGCGATTGCTTGCACTGTAGGACTGATTCCTATTGGGTTTATATTGTTACCAATTATCATTCCTATTATTGGCGGCATCCCCATGATGATGTATTTTACGAAAGTTAAAAAGTTTGGCATGATACTAATTTTTGAAGTTCTTTTTGGTATTGTGATGATTTTAACAGGTATGGGGTTCGATTTGCTTATATGGGGCATTGTAGTAGGTATTATCGGAGAACTGATTTTAAGAATTGCCAGATATTCGAGTGGGAAAATGGCTATTTTTTGCTATGGGGTATTGTCTACTTGTATCTGTGGAAATTATATTCATTGGATTTCTGCTAGTGAGGAGTGGTTAACAGAGCAGGCAGCGACTTTTGGAAATACTTATGTAGATACAATACATGGTGTTTTAATAAATGGTTGGGCTTTTCCGAGCATGATTATTGGAGGATTTCTTTCTGGTATTATTGGTGGCCTAATCGGGAGAAAAGTGATGAAAAAACACTTTGAAAAAAGTGGATTAGTGTAAGTGGGGATATTATGATAAGTGATATTTATGACACAACAGCAAAGGCAAGACAATTATATTTAGATCCACGAACAAAAATAGTACTTTGCCTTACGGTTTCATCAATTATGTTGATATCATCAACCTCTGAAATTGTTAAAGCAATGCAAATTGCTTTTTCAATTTTACCATTTATATTTCTACTAATATTAAAAAAATTTAAAATGGCGGCATATTATTTTGTCATGTATGGTATTTCGGCATTAGTACCGGGACTTTTGATACCATATCTTCCGAATGTTATTAATGTTCTATTTACCGGTATGATTGCGCTTTTTACGCAATTTTTACCAGGAATGATGATGGCATATTTTTTAATAGTGAGTACTACAGTAAGTGAGTTTGTTGCAGCAATGGAACGTATGCATGTAACTAAAAATATATCTATGCCGCTTTCGGTATTATTTCGATTTTTCCCTACGATTGTCGAAGAATATGGATATGTGAGGGATGCAATGATGATGCGGGACGTGGGATCTATACGCAACCCCATGAAAATGTTAGAGTATAGGATGGTACCTTTTTTAACTAGTATAATTTCAATTGGAAATGACTTATCCGCTTCTGCCCTTACTAGAGGGTTGAATGCCCCAGTAAAAAGAACAAATGTATGTCCGATAGGGTTTACTTGGCGTGATGGTATTGTCTTTTTTGTGACCATTTGTTGCATTATAATATTTATTTTATTTAGATAGGAGTAACTGATTAATGATAAACTTAAAAAATGTGGATTTTACATATAACAATGCAAAAACAAATATAGGCGTGCATCACGTTAACCTGGAAATATCTAAAGGACAGGTGGTTCTGCTTTGCGGAAGTTCTGGTTGTGGTAAAACGACACTAACTAGAATGATAAATGGGCTAATTCCGAATTTTTACGAAGGAAAACTATCAGGCGATATTACGGTTTGCGGATTAGATGTAAAAAAAAGTGAACTCTATGAACTGACCCCCTTTGTGGGGTCAGTTTTCCAAAATCCAAAATCCCAATTTTATACAGTACAGACAGACTCCGAAATTGTATTCGGTTGTGAAAATATTGGTTTGAAAAAAGAGTTAATATATCAGAGATTTGAAGACGTTGTAGGCAAACTAAATATTTCTCCATTACTCGGGAAAAGTTTATTTTCATTATCTGGCGGTCAAAAACAAAAAATTGCTTGTGCGTCTGTAGCAACGTTATTTCCAGAAATATTTGTAATGGATGAACCTTCATCAAATTTAGACATAGAAACTATTTATGAGCTTGCTGAGATTATCCGAGAATGGAAAAAAGAAAAAAAAACTGTAGTTATTGCAGAACACAGATTGTATTGGTTAATGGATATTGCTGATCGTGTGATTTATATAAAGGATGGTAAAATTTTACAGGATATTCCAATTAATGAATTTAAAAAAATATCAATTGATACATTGTCAAAGATGGGATTAAGATCTAGAAAAATATCGTTTGATAATATTCAGTTTCCGGCGATTAAAAGCCGAGATTATATATATTTTAAAGATTTTTCATTTTCATATGAAAAAGAAAAAAATGTGAATATTAAATCATTGATGATTCCATGTGGTAGTGTGGTAGCTATAATAGGGAAAAACGGTGCAGGCAAATCTACATTTGGACGTTGTATGTGTGGGTTGGAAAAAAAGACTAAAGGAACTATGATACTTTATGGAAAAGAATTAAAATGGAAAGAACGGATAAAAAATTGTTACTTAGTAATGCAGGATGTTAACCATCAGCTTTTTACAGAAAGTGTTTTAGATGAAATACTTTTATCCATGGAAAACAGCGCTGACAATGAAAGTTTAAAGAAGGTTAAGGCGATAGAGATTCTAAAGGCGTTAAACCTTGAAGAATTTCAAGAGTTACATCCTATGTCTCTTTCAGGTGGACAAAAGCAAAGGGTTTCCGTTGCATGTGCTCTTGCTTCAGATAAGAAAATATTAGTATACGATGAACCAACTAGTGGATTAGATTATGCTAGTATGTTGGATGTTGCAGAGGGAATTCGAAGTATGCAGAGAAGAGGAAAAACTCAGTTTGTTATTACCCATGATCCAGAATTGATTGAGAAATGTTGTAATTATTTGATGTTTATGGATAAAGGTTTAGTCATTGAAGTGGGAACCATTGAAGGGGAAAGACTGCAAAGAATGAAAGAATTTTTTATGGTATGAGATTCATAATATAAGGTATATTGTTATGAAAAAAAATAGTAAAAAGAATGGACAGAGTATTAATAAACAAACAAATATATATGCTTCAGGTGAAGATTACTTGGAGGCTATATTAGTTCTTAAGAAAGAAATAGGAGAAGTTCGTTCCGTTGACGTGGCAAGATATTTGCACGTATCTAAGCCAAGTGTATGTGTGGCGGTAAACACTCTGAAAGACGGCGGCTTCATCAAAATGGATGGGGATCACTTTCTTCATTTGACCGATACGGGCCGGGAGTTGGCCGAAAAAATTTATGAGCGTCATTGTTTTTTTACCGAGCAGCTTATTGCTGCAGGTGTTGACCCTAAGACTGCGGAAACCGAGGCTTGCCGGATGGAACATGCAATTAGCTCAGAAAGTTTTGAAAAAATGAAAGAAGCAGCTAAAAAAAGAAAGTATTAAAAAAGACTTTTTGATTTGAAAAAAAGAGATATCTAATAATTATAAAAAGTTCTTTTAGAAATATGCTTGAGTTAATGAGGTTTTTGCACTAAAAGGACATCAAGTATATTTATCATATATATTTGGTTATGTGATTGATTGTATGAGAACTGCAATCTAAAAGGATTTGATAATGGGATACAGAGCAAAAGAAACCAGAGGTAACAAGATAAGTCTTTGCCCTGCTGGTTTCACTCTGAATTCTCACTGGGATTATGCTGAAGCGTTAGGAGTTGCTCCGCCAGATAATCCAGTGTGTTTAATAAGATCTTGCGGTTTTCAGGGATACAGGCTTGGAATTTTCCTATGAACCGCTGAATCTCCTCGTCCGTATCAGATATTTCCGGGTTAAATAAAGTATTGGCGGAAATACCAAGACGTTTAATTAAGGGGTAGAGAATCTCATAGGAAGGATTTATTTTTCCTTTTTCAATCATTTGGATTGTTTTAATTGCCACGTGGGACTGATCTGCGAGATCTTGTTGCGTAAGATTACAATCGTTTCTTGCCTGGCGAATACAGTTTCCCAGATAGCTCAACTTGTCTTTCGGCATAATTATTCACCTCATATATATTCTATCTTGCCGATTCTGGTTTTAACATAACCTAATCTTTCGTATTAAACAGGTAATATTATGCTGATTTAAAAAGAAACATATGTAGCCCTGTGGAAGTCAATAAAAAAAACGGCTTTTCACAGCAGGGCTTATTTGTCTTTCGTACCACTTGTGTTCTGCCGTTGTAAGGAATATGGGTGGTATTCATTTTAAAGAAAAAGAACAATCTTAGTCTAAATATATTATTAAAAAAAATCTGTCTGCAGGTGGTCTGCCTTATACTTTTCAAAGAGTATTATTATACCTATTCTGTTGGCATAAAATTCCATATGATCAAAATGTAGTAAATAGCGTCAGGAAGCCTAAAAAATCCCTGGCGTTTTTCTTTGTCGAATTTTGTGGAACTTTCTCCATAAGCCACGAAACCGTGGGCCACCAATCATCAGAGAAAGATTCTGATGAAAGGTTTTGGAGAAGTTGGAGAATAATTTTTTTAAATATTTTTCCGCTTTTTCGATTTTTTATCAGTTTCCCTCCTGTCCTCGCCATGAAAGGGAGGATCAGGCGTCTTTTACTACGGCTTTAAGCAGAGGGGAGGTGATCCCCTTTGAAATTGAACTGTCAGGAAAAAGAAATTGTGCGGAAAAAATTTTGCGCTTACTGCATTAAAGTTCTGCATGGAGAGGCACTGAATTATCTTGATGAATTGGAGCGGCAGAGAAAGCGGGAAGTGAATTTTTCAGAACTTCTGCAGAAAGATCTGGATGCTCTGTATTGCTGTGATGATTATGATATGGCAGATTATTTCACCGTTATGGGCAGGCAGGTTCCAGTCCGTGATGAATGGATATGCAAAGCATTGAAAAAACTCCCCGTGAAAAAGCGGGAAATTATTCTGATGCTTTATTTTATGGATATGACGGAGAAAGAAATCGCTGCCTGCCTGAAATTGGTACAGAGTACAATACATTATCATAAAGATGATTCTTTAAGGCTTATGAGAAAATTGATGGAGTGAATCTACATATGAAATCTAAGAAGCATAGAGAACCGCCAGAGTTTGAAACCATCCAGGCGGCTATCGAAGGTGACGCCGAAGCAATTAATCAGGTGCTTTCCTATTTTCAGCCATTTATCAATAGTGAGTGCAAGAGAGAATACAAGGATGAATTTGGGAGAGTTCATTATGTGGCTGATGAATATATGAAAAGGCGGATGGAGACAAAGCTGATTACAAAAATTCTGGATTTTAAGATCCGGCTATAACCAAAGGATGGAAATATTCCCTTTCTATTTCTGATTCTGAACGTATTGTACCTTGAAAATTGAATATTTTATCCTGCAGGACGTAAGGAAACAGTGGAGCCGGGTGGCAGATACGCCAGGATGATCCAACATCAATTCTAACTTTGCGACACTGTGTCGTAAAGTTCGTATATATAGACAGAGCAGAAGTTGAAGATGGATAGGAGCGAAGAAATATCATGCTGCGGGCAGAGTGTGGGAACTTTGTGGCGAGGATACTGTTTCTGATAATGATACTTCCGGAGAGGTTGCTCCGGTCTGAAAAGATGGTGAGATACCAATGAGGCTGTTCCCCGACAGCCGCCTGCAGGATTTTTGCAGTAACGAAAGGGGAGAATGAAATGGATACAAAAAAATTACTGCGATATACAATGCAGTTGGCTATGCTCAAACAGCTTTTAACAAAGAAATTGATTGATGAAAATGAGTATTTACTGATACAGAAAAGACTGATGAAAGATTATGGCATTATTTCCAATATTACCGCTTGACGAATCATTTGTGCTGATCTATAATAAAATCATCACTACGATAGGAATACAAAAAAATAAAGGAGCGGAAAATGGAAATAGAATTGATTAAGGCAAATGATTTTTCTGAAGGATCTTCCAGAAAGCGTGTTGAGCGATTAAGAGTTGCCGCTTATTGCCGTGTAAGTACCGATGATGAAGATCAGATAAAAAGCTATAATTCTATGGTGAGGTATTATACAGACCTTATCCAGAATAATAAGGACTGGATATTTGTAGGTGTATATGCGGATAAAGCCATTACGGGAACAAAGATAGACAAGCGGGATGAATTTCAGCGGATCATTCAGGACTGCATGGACGGCAAGATTGATATGATTATAGCTAAGAGTATTCCCCGCTTTGCCAGAAATACATTAGATACTTTGAAATATGTCCGCATGCTGAAAGAAAGGAATATCGCAGTCTATTTTGAAGTAGAAAAGATAAATACGTTAAAGGATGGAGAATTTCTTATCACGATTTTAAGCTCTGTTGCACAGCAGGAGGTTGAAAATACCTCAGCCAATGTGAAAAAGGGACTGAAAATGAAACGGGGAGAACTCGTTGGCTTTCAGGGGTGCATGGGCTATGATTATGATGTGGCTACAAAATCCATTTCCATTAACGAAGAAGGTGCAAAGGTTGTCCGCTATATATTTGAACGGTATGTAGCGGGAGCCGGAAGTACAATGATTGCCAGAGAATTGAATGAACAGGGAATAATGACAATAAAAGGAAATCCCTGGGTGTCATCCAGTGTCATGGGAATTATAAATAATGAAAAATACAAGGGTGACATTTTACTAGGAAAAACATTTACAGTCGATCCTATCTCAAAAAGACGGTTAGAGAACTTAGGAGAGGAAGATCGGTATTACATACATGATCACCATGAACCAATTATTTCAGAGGAAATGTTTGCCAGAGCGCAGGAAATCAGGAGCCGACGAAACGGAAACCGTAAGCATGGTGTTACTCCGGGAAAACGGGAGAAATTCAGCAGACAGTATGCTTTTAGCTGTTTGCTAGAATGTGGATTCTGTGGAGGCAATCTTTCACGTAGACGCTGGCACAGTAATTCAAAGTATAAGAAAACTATCTGGCAATGTGTGAAGGCTACGAAAGAAGGTAAGCGTTTCTGTCCGGATAGTAAAGGAATCCCGGAACAGGTAATAGAGGAAGCCTTCGTGGAGTCGTATCGAATGCTCTGCAGAGACAATAAAGATGTCCTGGAAGAATTTCTGAAACGCACGGAAAAAGCTCTCGGGGAAAATTCCGCAAAAGATCAGTTGAACAAACTTCAAAAAAAGATTGATAATCTCTCATATAAGAGAAAGAAGCTGTTGGACAATTATTTGAGCGGTATTGTGGAACAGGATATTTATGAAGAAACAGACGTGAGTCTTAAGACCGATTTAAGCAATGCAAAAGCTAAACTAGAGTATTTCCTACAGCAGGCGGATGAAGAAAGTTCACTGCAAAGGAGGATTGCAGATTTTAAGAAAGCGTTGTCTCAAAATGAGGTGCTGGAGGAATTTGACAGAGGTATCTTTGAGAGTATAATTGAAAAGGTAATCGTTGGCGGTTACGATGAAAACGGAGAAAAAGATCCCTATAAAATCACTTTCATATATAAAACAGGATTTACAAACGGAATTGGAAATGCAAAGAAGCGGTTTGGAAAATCCGCTGGTGTCGGAGACAAAACGAAAAAAATGTGTTCCGATGTCAGTGACAAGGTGAAGGATGTGTATTCCAATGTTAGTGACAACACATGTGGAGACGGTAGTACTGCTTTCCCACAAAAAGCCAGACGGACATATCA
>OGYI01000726.1_pt1 | contig 38769 bp, 31 predicted proteins | sample 1576521 | NCBI WGS metagenome assembly OGYI01 (sample SAMEA3541484, study PRJEB24748) | human gut metagenome | biome: human gut; feature: human-associated habitat; material: faeces | place: China | collected 2012
CATGGAATCGAGGTGTCTTTCTTTTATGCAAAATCACGAACTTGCTCATTTATAGCTTTCTAAAAGATATTGTACGCAGATAAGAACTTATGAGTTTTTACAAATGCTAATTAGTGAAACAGAAGCGTATCAAGACTTGAATATTGATACGCTGTTTTAGGAATAAAGTGAACAAGCATGTAATCGGTTAGTTGTAAAATAGGGAGAGTTTTACAACTTTTAAAAGATATTTCGATATGAAGATATAATACGAGGAAAAAACAGTATGAAGGCAGGAAAAGAATTGGAAAATTATGTACAATTTGTATATCAAAATTTGTTGGATTTTATGGATGAAGGTGCAATGGTATCATCTAATGTATCAGTAATAGGAAAATCGGGAGTTAAGCATGAGTTTGATGTATACTATGAATTTCAGCATTTGAATATGAGACATCGTATTGCTATAGAATGCAAAGATTGGAATACTCCTGTAAGTAAAGGTGAGGTGGGAGAGTTTTTGTCAAAATTAAATGATTTGAATAATATTTCGGGGATGATGGTGGCTAAATCAGGTTATCAAGAAGGCGCAAAACAATTTGCAGAATCCAATGGCATTCATTTAATGGAAACAAAAGACTTACCTTCTTTAGGAGAAATAGTTGCTGGTGTAATTAAAGAGGCATTTCTTCCAGATGAAGCCACTCAAGGGGCTCCTTTCTGGACATTAATGGAAATACAATCAGGTGAAATAACAGGAACCTATTTTTCTTTGCCAGAAGAAAAGCCGATAGTACCATTCTTCTATTCTAAAGTAATTGCAGAAAAAATGAGGGAAAAATTACTAGATGCAGAAAATTGGGTGGTTAGAGGGGTATCTCAGTATCAATTAAAAGGATTTGTAGCTCAAATGGAAGTTTTGGGTGTTGAAGCAGCGGTGTTTTATGTGCCATATTGGAAAGAAGGAGAAACAGATGTGCCAATGGTTATCATACCGAAAGAAAAATTAAAAGAAGAGTATATATATTAATACCTATTTTACAACTTTTGATAGCCAAAATATGAGGGTTTATAAGAAGATACAGAAACTATAAGAAAAATGAAAATTGTAAAGAACTTTCAAATACAAGGAAATGTGACGATTTAAGGAGATATAAGAACATGATAAAAATACTATTCATCTGCCATGGCAATGTTTAATATATGTGGTGAAAGCCTTGGATTTGTAGGATTTCTGAGATGGAGACGAACAATTTACACCTTATTTATACCTTTGGAAGATCAGATCGGGATAGTTAGAATAGTAAAGGTGTGAGATAAATCTTACCTCTTTTTTGTTATATTATGTGGACGTTATTTTTATGGAAAAAGCAAGTGCTTGGTGATATAATATTTATAATTAACTGTGAAAGAAGGAAATATATGTTATCAATCTACCAATTGATGAAATATTTAAGAAATACACATCATATCAATGTTAAGAGTTCACAAACACAGGCTTTACGTAATATGGGTTATTATCATGGGTTTAAGGGGTATAGATTTGTTCGTGAAGATACTAATCGTATAAATTTTAGTTCTCTTGATGAGGTGATTGCATTAAACAAATATGATATGCAATTAAAATCAATCCTATATCCTAAAGTAATGTTTATTGAAAATGCATTAAAGAGTTATGTTATCGAGGCATTGCTTGCAAATAGCAAATCAGAAAATTTTGATATAATCTATAATAAATCACTTACATCCTATAGAAATCATACTCCTGGGAGTGGCGCTTATAAAAGAGAATACACTAAGAGAATGAATTTGAAAGGGAAAATAAATGCTGCTCTAGTACGTGATTATAATAAGAAAAGCGTTGTGGCACATTTCTTTAATAATGATATTACGATTCCGATTTGGGCCATTTTTGAAACCTTAGCATTGGGGGAGTTTGGAACACTATATGATTGTGCTTGTACGGATGTTAAGCTTTATGTTTCCAAAATTATGAAGTTACCAACGAATCTTGATTCTGATGGTATGAATACGCAGTTTTTTATATTTACAATAAAAGACTTGCGCAATGCAATCGCGCATAATAATGTGATATTTGATACTAGATTTAAGACTGGTAAAATTGATCAGCGTCTCATTACATTATTGGAAAGTGAAGTAGGCATTTCAAATCTTGATTTTAAGTATATGGATGCATACGTTATTATGATTACATATTTTCTTAGAAAGATGGGAGAGACAAAAACTGCTTGTAAGCAGTTTATTACTTCATATCAACAGCAAACGGAGTATTTGAGAAATGAACTACCAATTAACATCTATAATCAAGTGGTTGGTACACAACATAGACCCAATATGAATGCATTACAAAAATTTATTAGTAGCTCATAAAATTCTTGCATATTTTGTGCAAAAGTAGTATATTATAAATAAGAATTGCGGTGGATGTCTTCGGATTACACCTGGGGGGAACCTGATGCGTCGGGTTCTTCTTTTTTTGTAAAATTTAGTAAATAATTCTTAGTAGGAACTCTTTTCGTTTTGTTATCAATTTTACGAAATTACATGCTAAATTTTGTTACAATCTGTAATTTTTGAATATTCTCCACACAGAGTCCATTGCAAGGCAGAGCATTTCTGAGCAATTAAGGAGAAACAAAACAATGATAAAAATTTTATTTTTGTGTCATAGAAGTGTTTGATGGACGGAGAAAAAGCCTTGATTTTATATAGAATCTTGGATGAAAATATACAATTTGTACCTTATTTATTTTATACTTTTTGAAAATTGAATCGATAGTTAAGACGTAGGGAAAACTTATGTCTTTTTTTGTTGAAAAGATGTTGTATATCGGCCGAAAAACAGTACTGTGTTAATGGAGTTGAAAACGGATATTTCATTATAATGGTAAGCGCTTAGTTTTTGGGTAACTAGATATTCGCCGGTTCCTAACTCATAATGATAGAAGATAGATTTTCACTCCACTTCTTTGATAGAAAGTAGAAATTCACTACATTTGGAGGTTTCATTATGAGTGATAAACGTGCACCAAGGCGTTCCTTGGATGATTGGATGGAGCTGGTAACTGAATGCAGGCAAAGTGGATTAACAGACGCTGCATGGTGTGAAGCACAAGGTATTTCTCCAAGTTGCTTCTATAATGCCGTTTCCCGTCTGCGCAAAAGAGCCTGTCAGATACCAGATCCGATTGGCAAAGCCAGCACTCTTGATCTTACATCCCACAAACAGGATGTCGTTCAGATTGCTATAGAACCGGAACTTTCTCCGGCAGAACTGTTTCAAGATGAAAGAAGCAGTTCTATGTACCTTGACAATTCACATACGATTGAGATTGAAGCAAAAGGATTAACAATCCGTATGAGCAATACTGTTCAGCCTATGCTTCTAAAAATTTTAATGGATGCATTAAAGGAGCCATTATGTTAGCGGACATTTCCAATGTCGATGCAATCTATATCGTTTGTGGCAGAACAGATATGCGTAAATCTATCGATGGATTATGCGCAATTATTCAGGAGCAGTTCTCTATGGAAATCGACCATTCGCTCTATCTATTCTGTGGACGCAAATGCGACAGGATTAAAGCTATCTTAAAAGAGCCTGACGGAATTGTTATGATCTACAAAAGACTCACCGCCCAAGGCTCTTACCGGTGGCCCCGGGATAAATCAGAAGTCCGGAATCTCACTTGGAGAGAGTTCGACTGGCTGATGTCAGGCATCGATATCGAGCAGCCAAAAGCTATTAAAACCACTTAAACTGTACGGCAAAAAAATACACATAAAAGCACTGGATTTCCTTGAAAATTCAGCGTTTTTCAAGCCTCTTATTGACCCGTTTTCCTAGGAGTTTTCCATGATTTCTGGTATAATAAAAGTATCAAAAACCGGGAGGGAAACGCAGTGGCAGACAGTTCTAAAGACCTTCAACTCCGTGAGTTGAAAGACATGATCAACGATCTGAAAAAAATGATAAAAACACTTCAGGCAACTGTAGATGCCGCTAACAAACGGGAAGAGGCTCTTACTCAGGAACGGGATAATTTAAAGGAAGAAGTGGATCTGCTTCGCAAAAAGCTTTTCGGTTCTTCCAGCGAAAAACGTTCCATGGATGTTCCGGGACAATTGAATTTATTTAATGAAGCCGAACTGGAACAGAATCCAACTATTGCAGAACCAGAAGCGTTGGAAAGTCTTTTGCCTGAGAAAGAGACAAAAAAGCGGAAATCCCGTGCAACTAACGCAGAACGGTTCAAAGGGATTCCAGTAGTCAAAAAATATCTGGATCTTCCGGATGCAGAAAAAGTCTGCCCTGTTTGCAACGCTCCTCTGGTAAAAATCGGTGAAGAATTCGTACGCCGCGAACTTTCCTTCGTACCGGCAAAGTTAAAAGTGATCGAAATATACAGCTTAAATTATATTTGCCCGGAATGTAATAACGATGACGTTACTGTTATCAAAAAGGGAAAAGACGGCCATGCACATATGCTTCACGGTATGGCTGCGGCAGATACTATCGCCTGGGTCATGTATCAGAAGTTTTGTAACAGTCTTCCTTATACCCGGCAGGAAAAAGACTGGGAACAGTACGGTGTTGCTATCACAAGAGCAACGATGGCAAACTGGGTAATCCGTAATACATTGGATTATTTCACCCCGATGTATGATTACTTCCACCGGCAACTCTTAAAAAGGGAATTCGCAATGGCAGATGAAACACCACTCCAGGTATTACACGAATCCGGTAGGCGTGCACAGACCAAATCTTACATGTGGTTATTCCGCAGCGGGGAAGATGGCGGATTCCCAATCATCCTTTATAAATATTCAGAAACCCGTGCCGGGAATAACGCAGTAGAATTCCTTGAGGGATTCAAGGGATATCTGATGTGTGATGGTTACAGTGGTTACAACAAAGTTCCTGATGCCAAACGGACAGCATGCTGGGCACATATCCGCAGATATCTGACAGATGCGATTCCGAAAGGAAAGCAACTGGATTATACACAGCCATCTGTTCAAGGCATGATGTATATCAACCAGCTTTTCCATTTGGAAGATGTCATTAAAGCGAAGTACTCATCCTTCGATGCTATCAAGAAAGCTCGTCTTGAGAAAGAAAAGCCGATAGTAGAAGGCTTTTTGTCGTGGCTTGATAAACAAAATCCAGTCCGTGGATCAAGGATGGATAAGGCAGTTACCTATATTCAGAATCGCCGATCCTATCTTATGACCTATTTGGAAGATGGTCACTGCAGTTTTTCTAATAATCTCAGTGAAAACGCTATTCGTCCGTTTACAGTAGGCCGGAAAAACTGGCTGTTCTGTGATACTCCAAACGGCGCCCAGGCCAGTGCTATCGTCTACACAATGGTAGAAATGGCGAAAGCAAATGGAGTAAACGTCTATCACTATCTAACCTATCTTCTGGAAAAACTCCCGAATGATAGGATGAGCGATGAAGAGTTAGATAGGCTTGCCCCATGGAACGAAGAAGTCAAAGCTGAAATCGAACGTCGTGCAAACGACTCAAATCAATAATCAATCATATGTGAATTATCAAGGTGCTCCGGTTGCAGAAATGTGGCCGGGGATTTTTGTATCCATGTCTAAAATTTAAGCGCTTACCATAGAAAAAACGGGGGATAAAATCTATTTGAATAGCTTAGACTTTATACCTCGCTTTTATTTTTTTGTCTCTCTTATCTGATTCTTATCTGATCTTTTTCACTGCTGAAAACGAACCGTATATTTTCTTATTTCCTGATTTCTTTAATGCACGCACTTTGTAAGAACCATTCTTCGGCGCATTTTTATACTTGTAAGATGTCTTGCCTGTCGTTGTTACTTTCACCCATTTTTTATTCTTGTAACGATAAATTTCATAAGCAGTTGCGCCTTTCACTTTCTTCCACTGCAGCAGAACTGTTTTGGAAGAACGTCTGCATTTTCCCCAGCTTACTTTTGCAAGAGAAGATCCTTTGACCGTTACTGTAAATGTCTTTGCAAGAGACGGCGCGGCTTGCGGCGCTACTTTAATCTTTGTCTTACCTGCTTTCAATCCGGTTACTTTTCCGGACGCTGACACTTTACATACGGACGGTGTATATACTGTATATTTCATTCCGCCTGCAACAAGCGGCACATTTACAAAGCTGTTAAATATACTGTAAGAAATGTTTCTGGACGTTCCTTTCTTCATGCTGAAAGAATATAGCGGATTGATATAAAACAGATTTCCGTCCTGCTCTTTCGTTACCTCCATCCTACTGCAATGTATTTATAGATAACCTTTTATTATGAACTGTCCCTTCTACTAATTTCATTATTTTCTTTACTGCATACATCTATTATATAATTTCCAATTTAAAAGCCTCCGGCTCCGATATCAGCTTTTCCGCGAATTCCGCATGTCCTTCCTCAGACAAATGCACACCGTCATATAGAAGCGACAGCTCCCATTTACCGCAATTTATGCATTTAATGCCAAGCTGCTCTGCTAATGCCCCGTACAATTCGCCAATCTTCCGTGATTCTGTCACAATCCGGTCATCCGAAACCCACGAGCCACGCTTCATCACCGGCGGGACAAGCAGACATAATTCTATCTTGCCCTCACTTACTTCCGGCGTTTCCTGTAATCTTTCCAGAAAATGCTTCATTTTCTCTGCGGTCTTTTCTGCCGATGGTTCTGCCGCATTCAGGATATCATTCGTCCCGAGCATAAGAAACAACCATATCGGTGCAGCTTTTTTTGCCCAGGATTTGATCTGTTTGCAAATAAAATCCATCTGTCCTGTCATCTCCGGAATACATCTTCCGCAGATTCCATGATTTTTCACTTTGTATTCTGTTCTGTCATCCAGGATTCCCGTCCATCTTATCTCTTTCGGAAATCTTCCTTCTGTACCCATGCGGGAATCATACCCGAAAGTGTTCGAATCCCCGTAACAAATGATCGTTCCTGCCATCTTACTCTCCATACTGCTCCACAAGCCTTTTAATCTCCTGCTTCATCTGTCCTACCACTTCATCCGGTCCGATGATCTTAATACTCTCGCCAAGCGAGATCACCCAGCCAAGGAACTGCCTGCTGACATGCACCTGTACTTTCACAGAGAAATGCTCCTTATCCACCGGCACCATCATAATATCCTTGCCAAAGCGGTCAATCATAACGCCCGCCAGATGATTTTCCACCAGCATTTTCACATCCTGCTCTTTTCCACCGTACATCCCGAAACTCTTCTTCGCATAATCTGCCATATCCAGCTTCTTAAAGTGATCTCTGCCCTCCCGACGCTCATCTATCATCCGAAGATTCAGCATCTTATCCACCCGGTAATGCTTGATCATCTGCGCATCTGAATCATAACCAACCAGATAATAGTTCTCATCATCCCAGGACAGACCCCACGGACTGATACGATAATATGCTCCACCATGGCGCAGTTCCATTTCCTTCTTCACATTCCACTGGAAATATTGAAAACAGATCTTTTTATTTTCGGAAATCGCATTGTGGATCTCGTCTACGGTATAATAGATACTCTCATTCATCGTCTTGATCCATCCGGAGACATATACCTGCCTCTGCAATTTCATGGCATCGTATCTGCTGACAAACGTCTCCAGTTTGCGAATCAGATCATTCGTCTTTCTTGCGGTAATGAATTTGGAAGACTGAATCGCATCCACCAGAAGCTTCAGCTCCGGCATCTCAAATGGGCGGTTCACCACATGATAGTGATAACGGTTTCCGACCTGTTCTCCCTCCACATCGATCCCAAATGTCTCCAGATCCCTGAGATCCGCGTAAATGCTCTTACGCTCCGCAGTGATATCGTATTCTTTCAGTGCCTCCATGATCTCCGGCATTGTAATATAATGCTCTTCGTCTGTCCGCTCCAGCATGATCTGCGCCAGACGATAGAGTTTGAATTTCTGATTCGTTCCTTTTGGCATTGCGTTCTCTCCCTTGCTTCTTACACAGTTCCCACTTTTTCCACTGCCAGTTCTAAATCCAGATCACGAAGCCCCAGATATGGCAGTTTCATCGTCTCTACAGGTAATTTTTCTATAAGTTCCTTACTTGTAATATTATAATACCATTGATAATAAGCATAAAATTCTCCCAGCCACATCGGGAAAAATCCGCCTAAAGCTTTTCCTTCTTTTAGCGCATAGTGCTCCGTTTTTGAAAAATATTCCCATAAATCTTTCGCACTCATCGAGTTTACATATGGCTGTCCCTCATCTATACTCTTTCTTACTTTGCTTTTCATATAAGTGTTAATGAAATCTTCTGTATCCTTATCAGGAAAATCTAAAGAAATAAAATCAAATAGCTTTCCCTGATTTTCCACAACATCACTCAAATATGTTCTATCATATGCTCTCATACATGTTCATCTCTCGTTCATCCACATTAAGCGATAACATTCACTGCATTATCCTTCACATCATTGATTGTCTTCAATAAAGATGCTCTCGTTTTTGTATCAAATAACTTAATAAAACTGATTGGCTTATCAAATGGCGGCTTCTGCAATTCAACTACATTTTCCATATATCCATTGTTCTCAATATACGTTATTACTTTGTTGATAAATGCAATCTGACGCATATTCAGCGATTCATCATTGATAAATGCAGAAAATGCTTCCATCACCGCCTCATGATCCAACCGTGCAATTTTTCGGATTAGTAAGCCAAATGGTGTATCACCAAACTCTCTTTGATAATCTTCCCTGCTTCCCAATTCAATTGTAAATACTCGTTCTAACTCCTGATAATCACCGGAAGAAAGCGGAATATTATGTGTCAGTTTATGAATCGCCAGCGTATTGCCATGCTCGTTCACATAACGATTCACTTTATCTCTGTAGTTTTCAAAATCATAAGCTCCATCTAGTTGATTTCCTTCTGTTCGTTCCAGTACAGGATCAGTCAGCTTCGTAATGATCGGCTTACCTTTTCCTGTTTTATTGTCCAGGAACTTAAGCAGTCCACGCAGCTCTCTTCGCACTTTTTCAAAAAGAAGAATATCATTCTTCTCCCAGAACTCTTTCGTATTAATTTCCCGAATAAGTTCTATCTTCTCTTTTATCTGTGGAATACTGATTTTTGTTTCCAAAGCGCCCGCAATATCACAAAGCTGATTTTTTGCACGTTCAAACTCCTGCAAGGCTTCCATATCTGCATAGATTAATCCATACATAAAATTATCAAATCTCTTTGCATATTCTTCTTTTTCTAGATTCTTTACAAGTGGCGCAATATATTTTAACAACTCACCTTTGTCGCTTTCAGTAATATTTCGGAAAGCTTCATCCTTTATATATTTCTGCACATACTGTCCATTTAATTTTACCGCTACTAACTGCATGTCCAACTCTTCCGTTTCTTTGCGGCACGCTGTCGTTAATTCTTCCCGCCAGCTCTGATAATCTTCTGCCGCGTAAGCAGTTTCCTGTAATATGGCAGCTATCTTAATTCGTTTTCCGAAAATATTTTCTGACAATGATTTCGTTTCTTTTGTCTCATATCCTTCTTTATGCGCGCGGAAAAATTCAAAGTTATTACAATAATCAAATATCAGGAAACGTCTTTTATCCGTGTATTCTCCCTCAATCTGATCAATACAGTTCAGTCCTTTGCATAATCTGGTACCACGACCAATCATCTGCCAGAATTTTGCCTTGGATCTTACCTTCTTGAAAAATACCAGATTCACACATTCCGGTACGTCAATACCAGTATCCATCATATCAACCGATACCGCAATATACGGCGGTTTTTCCGGATTTTTAAAGTCATCAATAATCGTCTGCGAATAACTGTCATCACAAATTACGCGCTGTGCAAAATCTCCCGGATGCTTGATATATACTTTCGGATATAATGCATTAAAACGCTTTATAATATACTCTGCATGCTTTTTGTTCTGCGCAAATATAATCGTCTTTCCAAGCCGGTCTCCACCTGCCACATGGATTCCATGTCCCATGAGATCCTGTAAAACTCCATCCACCGTTTTCTCATTAAATACAAACTTATTCATTTTGGTAGATGAAACAAAATCCGGTAAAATACCGTCTATTGCAAAATCTTCTTCATAACGTTCTTTATCTTCCTGCGATAATTCATCATAGTGAATACCATCATCTAAAAATTTCGTCTTTATCTCATAGTTATAATATGGCACCAATACATGATCCTGACCTACCGCCGTCTCATAATCATATGCATAGGTCGGTACCCCATGCTCCATCTCAAAGAAATCATATGTATTACGATCTACATCCGTCTTAGGTGTAGCTGTTAATCCAACCATGAGCGCATCGAAATATTCAAAAATAACGCGATACTTTTTGAAAATACTACGGTGGCTTTCATCAATAATTATTAAATCAAAATGTGCCGGTGTAAATAATCTTGCTCCATCCTTTGTTTTGGTGTCATCAATCGCATTTAACATTGTCGGATAGGTTGAAAATACAATTCTTGCATTTCGATCATCTTTATTTGAGCACAAATTACATAACGACATATCCGGTAAATAGTTCTTAAAATCATCTTTTGCCTGCTTTACAAGTGCTGTCCGGTCAGCCAGGAACAAAATATTCGTGACATACTTTCCACGACTCAAAACATCCGTCAGACTGGATGCCGTTCTCGTCTTACCTGTACCGGTTGCCATAACAAGCAGATGTTTTCGGAATCCCTGTTCAATCTGATCACACACTGCACGAATCGCTTCTTTCTGATAATAGCGATCTGTTATCTTATCATCAATCGGAATGGATACCAAATCCTGCCGTTCTGAACGGCGGTTCATAATTTTCTGCAAATCATCCTTACTGAAAATACCACTTACTGCTCTTTGTGGGCTTGTCTGATCATCCCAGAAATAAGTCTCGAATCCATTTGTTGTAAACATGATTGGACGGCGCTTAAATTTCCGTTCCAGACAATCTGCATATAGCATAGCCTGTTTACGTCCTGTATTCGGATCTTTACTCGTTCGTTTTGCTTCTACAAGCGCAAGAGGCAGTCCATCCTTTCCAAATAAAACATAATCAATATATCCTTTCTGCCCCGGAAGTCCTGTCATTCCATCCACAGGATATTCTTCCTGTACATCTGCATCAACACCCTCAAGTTGCCATCCCATTTCCTTCAGGTCAATATCGATAAACTTCTTACGGGTTGCAAATTCAGACAGATCTTCAGCTTCAAACACACGATCATTCTGATGTGCTTCTTTCGATGCTGTAAGCTCTTCTGCCATCTGCGCAATCTTCTTCTGTAGAGCCTCTATTTCCGCTTCTTTTTCCCCTAACAAGCTCTCCTGTTCCTTGATTTTCCGTACATCTACTTCTACATGCTGTTTCGGGATTTTTGCTTCAGAAAATTTACGTTCTTCATAGTTATTTCCATAGCAGTAGTCCAGCCATTCAATAAATTCAAATAACGCTTTCATTGAAAGCAACGCATCACTGGCTTGTACACTTCGCTCTGTATGTACTGCAAGATTTCCCAGTTTAATAATATATTGTAGTTTTCCCCATGTATTATAATCTACCGCAAAGCGAAAAGAAGGCTCATGAATCAGCGACTGTAAATTATCTCGATACGGCATCTGTATTGTATTATCCGCCGCATATACCCACTTTACAGCCAATTCCAGGGCTTTCCGACATCCTACTGCACACATAGCAGGGGCAGAAGCATAGACTTTTTCCGCTTCAATTGCCGCCGAAGCAAATAAGGCATATTCTTTTTGATTCTTTAAAAACTCAAAGTTTGACATAACATCCACTCCTGTCTGATTAAATTTGCTGCTAATACGCAGTATTTATATGATGTGAAATTATAATATTTTGATTTGTCGGTCGCTTCGACAAAGGCATTGAACGATTTTTGTAATTCAATCGGAGGCAAGAGCAATGGCATAGTCTCTATCCTAAAAATTGCTAACTTGGGGACTCCTACTGCCATTTTTCTCTCATTTATGTATTCTTGAATGCCAGGCGAGTTAATGTAGTGTGCAAGAAAAATCCCATCGATTATGCCATCTTTCTTAGGAACTAATTTAACAGCATTTTCCGTAAGATTTGCCCCATTGTATTTTTCTGGGATAACACCTGCCATTCCAAGGTTCACTCCAACGTTAGTTAGATAAATATCTCCTCCAGACACAGTATATCTTTTAATATGCTCAAATACAGCTTCATCAATATAATGAATATCATCATCTAAAATAGTTTCATTTTTCATGTCTGAGGCTCGCAGATATGGATGCTCCGTAATTTCGTCCGCATATCCCATTCCTTTCGGAATACGCTTACCGCCCTTAACAGTGTAGTGATCAGAGATTACACATTGATTCCATCCTTTTTCATTTAGTTTTGGATCCCCAAAGAATTCGATAAATCGGGATTGGCAACTAGCTGATATACTTTCTGTGCGATATTTTCACGTTATTCTGATTCACCATCGCATACTGCATTGTAGTATCTATTTTAGCATGTCCAAGCAATCTTTGAACTTGTTCTATAGGCATTCCCTTGTCTATTGCGCGGGTTGCGAGAGTCCTTCGGAACTTGTGCGGATGCACCTTATTAATGCCAAGCCGCCTTCCAAGCTTTCTCAGCCGAACTTCTACACCACTGATTTCCAGGCGATTATACGGACTTAACATCGAAACAAAAAGTGCCGGATTATCATCCCTGCGGCTATCCAGATAATTTTTTAGATGAATTTTGGTACGTGCATCAAAATACACTGGTCGTTCCTTGCTTCCCTTACCAAACACAACACATTCTCGGTTTTCAAAATCAATGTCATCTTTATTCAAATGCACTAATTCTCCAACTCTCATTCCAGTAGACGCCAGCAAGTCAATCATTGCCAGATCCCTTATACTTCCACATTGATCACGCATTGTCTCCAACGCTTCATCTGTATAGGTCTCCTTAACAGTTTTACAAGATCTGATTTTATGGATTCTTCGCACAGGACTTTTCAAAATATAGTTTTCATCTTCCAGCCACGCAAAAAGGCTGGATAATATTCTGCGGATATTATCTATATTCCCTCTGCTACATTGTGTTCTCTGCTGATATTCTGAAAGATAATTTCGTAAATCATCTGTCTTCATTTTTGTAACATGCATATCAACTTCCGAAAACATTCGCAATAAAGAAGTTTCATAGTAACGCAATGTCTTTTCACTACATCCTTCCACTCGTTTTGCTGAAAGGAACATTTCCAGCATTTCTTCATTCGTTTCACGCACAAACAACTCTGTATTCTTTCCTGATGATGTAATTTCTACATTCCATAAACAATGCTGTAAAACTTCTTGCAGATGCTCCATCTGTGCATTATCCAGATACGGAAGCATTTGTCTCGTAATTTCTGTAATAACCTGATTTTTCATGTTGGTACACCTCTCATTTTTCATAGTGTACCAACATCCTGCACCAGCTTAATCTGCCATATTTAAAGTATCTTATCTGCCATAAATGATTCAAAAATATAACTTGGATTTTCATAATAAACGCTGCTGTTATAATCATCTATCTTTTCACTGATAAACGAATGATAAACCTCTATAAGTGCGTCTACTACATCTATATTTTTCTCTAAAGCTACTTGTTTAATTAATCGTTTATACACTTTTCCAATATCCCAATATGATGGAATTGAATATTTACACTCTGCGACGTTATCAAACTTGCCCATAGGAATCTTTGCTTCTTCAATAAAATCATCACTAACCCGGTCAATATTGTCGCTGTGGTAAATGTCTGCCAGATCATAGATTTTTGCAATTCTCTTTCGCCCTAAAGCATCCACAACCATTTTTCTCTTATTTTTTGTTTTTCTTGCGATATAATCAATAAGTGAACACGTATAAAACAAATCATTGTCTTTGCGACTTTCTCTGCCTTCCGAATTTTGCATTACTCTATCACCTCGCAGCCTCTATATTCCAAACATTTTAATGCTTTTTCTGTGCAAAAGTTAATCTGGTGTGTAGGATACTTAAATTTTGCTAAAGCCCAGAACTGTTCCCTTGTAATAGCTCCATCTATATAATCAGATACATAATTATAAATCTGATCGTTTGCCATGGCACCAATTACGATGTCATATGCATGTGATTTCCCTGAACGGCAATCAATAATAAAATCCAACCATTCATCTGTCATTTCTTTAAATTCCTTGATGTTTAAATTGGAATTTATACGCACATCATAGATAGATACAACTTTATTATCATATCTTTTTGCCCATCTTTCTGCCTGTTCCTTGATTATTGTACAATAAAAACCTGTTCCAAAATCTTTTGTATTTCTTCCCACACGTATTTCTGGATGTTCTACAGGTGTGTATCCGCCATGATATACCGTCATTTTAGCCATATTTTCGTCACCCCTTATCCAAAATATTCCTGCATTAAAGATTTTTTGAGAGTTTCCAGTTCATCTAAGCTTTTTTGCACTGCCAATTTTGATTTGTCGATTTCTCTGAGAAACTCAACAAATTTATTTTGGATTTTCATTGGTGGTAACATTAGTTTCAATTTATTGTACTTTCCAACGTTAAAATGTTGTTGTGCCGCTCCTCCTATACCTTCACTAATTTGTTTTTTTCCATGTGGCATATTAGTAAATGTGCAAAGATAATAAGGATTAACCTTCTCACAGTTAGGATGAGCAATAATAAGATCTATGGTATTAGATCCCACATAATCTTTTGTCACTACACAAGCTGTTCCTGGTGTTCCAGATCTAACAATCAACAAATCATTCTCTTTAAGAATAGATTTTGAATTTTTCTGATGTCCCTCTTTTGAAAAATATACCCATTCAGAATCCTTAATATATCCTTCACCAACATTCAAAGAACGAAAGGCCTTTATCCCCTCATTTTTATCCGTATAATATTGAGAAGGCTTAATAACCACTCCAACTTGAACATCTGCAACATTTTCTACGTTGACTATATCCCATTTTTTTGAATTATTTTCATCTCCAAACATTTCTATAAATCGGGACTTGACTAATTCATCTAATCCTTTTAACTGCTGTTCTCGTTTAGCTATCAATTCATCTATTCTTTGAAAAACTATTGCTATTTCACGCTGTTTTTCAAGTTCAGGCAATCTTAAAGGTTCTTTCTTGTAATCTTTATAATATATATGTGGAATCGTTGCGCCACTAAAATATTTACTAAGATTCATATGAACAATAGCATAATATAAATATTTTAAATCTACTGTTTCCCTATCAATTGGTAAAATATATTGAACTGTTCCTATTACAGATGAATGACCTGGTAACAACATTGTACGTCCAATCCCTGCTCCATCTTTTACAACTGCAATATATGGTAGTTCTTGTTGATAAAAATCAACCTTTTTTATTAATCCACTAGCTCCATAAATAGGATATTTCCCCTCATTTTCTTGCAAATCTTTCTGTGCAATATTAGAGCCAGCTTTATTACATACATCTCCTAATGTCACTTTTTTCATGCTGCCACCTCCATTTCACAGAAATGTTTTGATTTGTCGGTTTGTGCTACGAAGTCAGCAAATATTAATTGATCTTCATATTTTGATACCGGTATTTCAAACTTCTTTATCATCCCTAAATTTAAATTTTTCTGACGTACTCCTCTCCTTTGCGATAGAAAATACTCTTTCATCAAATATAATTCATAATATAACCATATTATATTTATATTCTCATTAGGTATAACGCACGCACAAGCTTGATTACACGATGAAGTTTTTTTCAAAATTCCCATTTTAAACGCAGCCGTATCATACATTCCAACTAGCATACTTCCTGCCGGAAACAACTTGGCTGAACTACAATTTATTGCTTCATCAGTTATTTTTTCAATTGAATTATTCAAATATAAACTATTCAATTCTCCGGCTGAATACCAATCAATAGTACCCTCAAAATATGAGCCATTATTTCTACTTGGAGTCCCTCCACTTGCCCACTTTCCGATCTGTTCTAATGTTTTTTTCTTATTGTTTTTTGTATTATAAACCGGATCTCCAAAAAGTTCTATAAATCGGGATTTAATAATATCATCTAATAATTTTGCTTGTTTTCGCGTCTTATTTGTAAGTTCTGTAATTTTATTTAACACTTTTGCAATTTTTTCTTGCTCTTCTTTTTTCGGTAAATAAAATGGTAATGCATTGAAAACAGCTTTCGTTAAATGTTTCATCGTTGCTCCATGTGCTGCCGATGCAGCATTTTTTAATCTATATTCTATTTGATACACAAAATAATCTTTTGATACATCGGTTTTGTCAAATACAACCTTAAATATATGTTGATTTAATACTGCATTTTCTCCATGCCAAACATATACTCCTAAACTTGCTGACCACGATATTAAGACATCGCCCTCTTTTACTTTATATTTTTGCTCAACGTCTCCATTATATCTATTCATTTTATATGAATTTCCAGTTAAGTCTTGAATCCGAATAATTGGCATTCCGTTGTCAGACCAATCACTCGGCTTAAATGCATAACCATTAATATAAGATGCTACTTCACCTAACTTTATAATCATAACATTTCCCTCAGTTCTTTTAATCCCTTATTAATTTCTACTTCCAACTCGTCCAGTTTATCCAATATCTCACTTGTCGGTGGATACTCTACCGGCACATATTCTACTTTCTTATATTTGTTAATAGACAAATCATATCCATTATCTACAATTTCCTGTTTTGGAACTAGGAAACTCTGCTCCGTGCGTTCGCGGCTTTCCTCTGCATCCAGGTTGTGGAAACGTTCAATAATGTCCGGGATATCGTTCTCATTAATTTCAGATCGCTTATCATCCAGACTGAAACCATCTGCTTTCATATCATAGAACCACACTTTATCCGTTCCACCTGCGCCTGTCTTTGTAAATACAAGAACCGCTGTAGATACTCCTGCATATGGTTTAAATACGCCTGATGGCATAGAAATAACTGCTCTTAACTGGTGATTCTCTACTAATTCTTTACGGATAGATTTATGTGCTTTGGATGAACCGAATAACACTCCATCTGGAACGATGCACGCACATCTTCCACCTTTTTCCATAATTCGCAGGAATAACGCCAGGAATAATAATTCTGTCTTTTTCGTACTTGTTACTGCTTTCAGATTATCATTAATACTTTCTGCATCAATCGTTCCTTTGAAAGGTGGATTTGCCAGACATACAGTAAATCGATCAGCAATGTCATTTTGTTTTGATACGCTGTCTTTATAATCAATTTCCGGATGACTGATGGAATGTAACATCAGATTCATTGCTGATATACGCAGCATTGTTCTATCTGTATCGAATCCGGTAAATGCTTCTCCTTCAAAATGCTCCCACTGTTCTGCTGTCATTGTGTCTTCATAATGTTTACGGATGTACTCTGCGGAAGACACCAGAAATCCTGCTGTACCACATGCCGGATCACATATCTTATCATCTGGTGTCGGCTGTAACAATTCTACCATCATTTCACGGATATGTTTCGGTGTACGGAACTGACCGTTTTGTCCTGCCGTTGCCAATTTTCCAAGCATATACTCATACAGATCCCCCTGCATATCAAGATCTGCTATATCATGCTCATACAGATCATCTAAACCTGTAATGATCTTCTGCAATACCTGTGGTGTAGGAATCAAGAACATAGCGTCTTCCATATATTTTGCGAAAGCAGTATTTGCCTGTTCTTCTTTTCCCGATTCATCTGGAATCTCGATTAATTCTCCCTGCTCTGTAAAATCCGGTAAATGCCCGTATTTCAGTGCTTTAATTGCCGGGAATATTCTATGTGACATAATTTCATAGATGTCTCTTGGATCGTTGTTCTTAAATTTGCTCCAACGCATAGATTGCCCTGCTGCCGACTCCGGAAATATCTTCTCCAGTTTTTCCCCTGTCATATTTTCAAACTCTTCATTCTCCAGCTCTTTTTCATCCAAAGAGCGGATAAACATCAGATATGTAAGCTGCTCAATAACTGTCAGAGGATTTGTGATTCCTCCTGCCCAAATATCTGTCCATATCTTATCTACTTTGTTTTTTATTACACCTGTTACCATCTATCTTTCCTCCATCTTTATTTATCTCTTATACATCCAGTTCTGGAAATCGCTCTTCCGTCTCGCATAATGCTTCGCTTTCTTCTCATACATCCGCTGGTCTGCGAGCTTCGCAATTTCACGGACAGACTCCCACTGCCGTTCATCACTCCAGACTGCTCCGCAGGAGACACTCATATGCGGCACTGTGTCACCGGACCAGTTATCCACAAGCGAATCAAAATTCTGCTTAATAATCCCAAACTGTTCCTCATCTGTAAACAGGATTGTGACAAATTCATCACCGCCGATACGGTAAACTTTTCCATAATCTTCAAAGCTCTGTTTCATGCAGCCTGCAACACCGCAGAGCAACTCATCTCCGGCGGCATGTCCCAGCCGGTCATTGACCGCTTTCAGACCATTTACATCCGCGGACAGATACAGGAATTTCTTATCTGCTGTCAGTTTCTTTATATCCTGCTCATAGGCACGCCGGTTATAGCATCTTGTCAGCTCGTCTGTAGTGGATGACCGGAGCAGCTGCTCTTCTTTCCGTTTTTCATATTCAATACTTCGCACCGCAAATATTACACTCACCGGCCGTTGTTCTTCATCCTGCTGAATCGCAATAAACGATGCATGGAACCAGCCAAGTGTTGTTCCTATAAAATCTCCGGATATATATTTCTCTCCTTCCATTCGTTCAGGAAGAGTATGCAGATCTATAAATTCTCTTGCTGCCTCCCGATACTCTTCTACGGTTCTGTTTTCCAGAAGCGCACGCAGACGCACATCCGCATCTTCATAATACCTTCCTTCCATATTTTCTTCACCGATCTCAACTCCGCCATAACGCATGATCTTATTTTCCCTAAGTTTGATCACATACATACTGTGGTTGAGCCCCGCCATCGTTGCCAGCACTGCATACTGCTCTTCCTTTTCCCTGTTTATTCTCAATACTCTTGCGATCATAATCAGAAGTATAATCGTTGCAATAAGCAGATACAACATCACACTCAGCATTGCCACTGCATTACTTCCGTTAAGATGTGTCATATCGTATACCACTCCGACTGTATAGCCGTCGACATTCCTTGAAACACTTCTGCTCTTGCTGATTTTTAACTGTTTCAGTTTATTGCCAATCTTCCCGGAATCCGTTGCACCATAGATCTTTCCGCTTTTTCTGTCTGCTACATAGATGTCGATTCCTTCATACACCGGCATATTGCTGACAACGGATTTTATTTCATTTCGTTTCAGTTTTTCCAGAAGACGCACCGGCTCTACACCTACCTGGATCATACGGGTTCCTGCATCATTCCATGTGATCGCATACATCATCTTCTTTCCTTCTGATGTATTCGGTGTCACATCCTGACACATCGTAAGCTTTTTATTTTTCAACATTGGTTTAAAATATGCGATCTGCTTGCCGGAGCTGAAATTATATCCGTAGTATTTCGGCACCGTTCCGCTGTAAACCTTACCGCTCTTATCAAACAGATGCACTTCATCGACAGACATCAGCTTCGCAATCTTCTGTAGTTCCGGCACATCATGCTCTGTCTTCTCATTTGCATCCAGAATATATGCTACCGCCTTTGCCCGCACCATATAATCTTCCTTCAACGACTGGATCATCTCTTTTTCGTCATCTGTATTTCTCTCAATGATCCCTGCCACCTGATCCAGCAGAACTTCTGACGTATTCCTTATGTTCCGGTTATTTACATAATCAAGAAGCCGGTCTTCCAGAAATAACGCCGATATAAGGATAAAAATAATCAGGCAGATCACTTTCATCCATTTTCTTTTTTCCACTTGCTTTTTTCCAAATCCCATACTCTAACTTTCCATCCGTTATCTTTATTGTCGGTCTTTTGTATATTTTATGATCACAGGTTCTTACATTCTCCATTGTCATAGCAAAAAGTAATTAATCTTCGCAAACTAAGTCACTTTTATTATAGCATAATTATTGTTATAGTCATAAAAAAGAGGTCAGATAATTTCTTGAATATCTTGCTAATATATAGAAACGAGGTCCTTTACTTTACGTAAAGAACCCCGCTTTGTTGAAAGATGTATAATGATTTATTCTAATTGTAATATGAAAAATTTTCTTAAATCGCTCTTGTATATTTCTTCAGCCATTCTCTTTCCTCTTCGTTAAGATGTGGCGCAATTTTTTCATATACCAGTGCATGATAATCATTCAGAAGACGTTTCTCTTCTTCAGACATCATGTCCGCTTTGATTCCGTCAAGATCCATTGGTACGTATGTGATTGTCTCAAAGCAGAGGAATTCTCCATATTCATTCTTCTTCCATTCTTTTACAAGAAGTTCATTTTCCAGACGGACTCCGTGGGAACCTTCAAAATAAATTCCCGGCTCATCTGTAATAACAATTCCCGGTTCAAACTGGTGAGTATCATTTTTGCGATATGCCCAGCGGAAATTTGTCGGTCCTTCATGGATATTTAGCAGGTAACCCATACCATGTCCGGTTCCATGATTAAAGTTCAATGCTCTATCCCAGAACGGCTTTCTTGCCAGAATATCCAGATTCATTCCATTGCAGCCTTTTAACATTTTTGCGCTTGCAAGCTGGAGATTACTGATTGCTACCAGTGTAAAGTGCTCTTTCATAATATTCGGGATCTCACCTAATACATAGGTTCTTGTAATATCTGTAGATCCTTCGTAGAATCCAGCCCCTGTATCTGTCAAGAATACATTTCCTTCTTTCAGCTCTACGTCTGTCTCTTTTGATGATGTGTAATGGCAAAGTGCTGCATGTTCTCCATATGCACTGATTGGTTCAAAACTTGGACGGATGAAATTTCCCTGCTCTATACGCAATTCATCCAGCTTGTCAGATGCGCTCATCTCTGTAATCTTCATCTTACCTACATTTTCTTTTAACCATTTCATAAAACGAACATGTGCAATACTGTCTTTGATCTGTGCTTTACGGATATTTTCAATCTCTACCGGATTCTTAATTGCTTTAAAAAGAATCTCCGGATTGCGTGTGTCTACTTTTTTCATTTCTTCCGGAATGTTCTTATAAATTGCATAATTAGTCTTTGACGCATCCAGAAGTGCTGTATTTTCTATAGAAAGATGTTTCATATCTTCATATATTGCATTATACGGATGAATTGTAACACCATCTTTTGCATAAATAGCTTTCATTTCATCAGATAATTTTCTCTCATCAATATATAATAACATTTCATCCATTGTAATGACTGCATAAGACAATACCATTGGGAAGAAATCAATATCATTTCCACGCATGTTCAGAGTCCAGCAGATATCGTCCAGTGTTGTAAGAATATGTATATCTGCTCCTTCTTCTTTCATTACTTCACGGATTCTCTTTAATTTATCAGCTACAGATTCTCCTGCATATTTCTCCTCAAGAATAAATGCAGGCTCTTCAGAAAGTTTCGGGCGATCCTCCCAGAACTGATCTACCAGATCATATTCGTAAACAATTCCTCCGTTTTTCTTTCGAGCAATTGTCTCATATCCAAGACCTTCTCCCATAGATACAACACGTCCATCAAATCCGATCACACCATTTTCCGGCAGGTGTTCTTCTAAATATTCTTCGATAGTCGGAACTCCCGGCTCACGCATTTTCATAAGCTCTACGGTTGTACCTTCCATCTGTTTTGCCGCCTGGATAAAATATCTTCCGTCTGTCCACATTCCTGCCCAGTCTTTTGAGATTACAGCTGTTCCTGCAGATCCGGAAAATCCAGTCATATATTTACGTGCCTTGAAATATTCTCCTACATACTCACTCTGATGAAAATCTGCAGTCGGAATTACATAAAAGTCAATTCCTTTTTCTTCCATTAATTTTCTGAGACAACTAAGTCTTTCTTTTACTCCCATGAAACATACCTCTTTTCTGTTATATTACATGAGCTATATAATTCTGCACGAAATATATAGCTCATAAAATTCATTATTAATCTACTAACGCGGATAATCGTTTGTCTAACGCGATCATAATTGCTGCTGCCACAAAAGATACAACGGCAATTCCGATACATGCTGTCTTGAATGGAATATTTCCACCAAATAAGATTCCGTATACCGGACCGTAGCTCTTAGCTGCGATAAATGTTGCAAATCCCCACATAGACATCATCAGCGCCAGGTAACGGCTTGGGGAATATTTACTGATGAATGAATGTCCCAGTGGTGAGAAGAACATCTCTCCAAGTGTCAGAAGGAATGCGAATACGATCAGCCATAATACGCTTGCTTTGTGTCCGCCTCTTGCAATATCAATTACTGCATAGAAGATGTATCCAAGTCCGATGATCGCAATTCCAAGTCCTGTCTTTCTGAACAGACTCATGTCTCCCTGCGGTCTTGCAGCCAGCTTTCTCCAGAGTGCTGCTGTCACAGGACCTAAGATTACACAGAACATTGAGTTTGCTGCATCAAACCATGTAGATGGAACTTCATAGCCTGCAACTACCCAGTTCATGTTATCTGCCCAGTAATAATATACCGGAAGGTATCCAAGATACCAGAAGATCCAGAAAATAATGGAGAACAGAGATGCAATAAGGATCGCACCGATACGTTTTTTCTCAATCGTAGTAAGTGGCTCTTTTTTCGTCTCTTTTTTCTCTTCTACTGTTTTTTCAGCATCAATTGCAAGCTCTTCCTGTGTCTTTGTCTTCTTGAACGGACGTTTTCCAACATCTCCGAGGAAACGCCAGCATACGAAGAAATACCAGCATGCTCCAAGGAACATGATCAGTGCTGCAATTTTAAAGCAAGGAGCAAATCCTAATACTCCGTCTTTTGCAAATACATCTTTGTAAAGAATACCTACAAGGAAAGTACCTATGAATGCACCGACATTTACAAGTGTGTAACGCATAGCGAACGCCGGGTCCATCTGCTCTTTTTCAGTGATAACACGTCCGATGATCGGTCCGTTTTTAAATAACGCAAGCCCTAAACTTACAAGGAAGATCATGGCGTAAACACCGGTTGCTGTTGTTGCCACAGAACCCATGTAATATCCGACTCCGGCAATCATCATACCGACCGGTGTCGTATATTTTGCACCGATATAACGGTCAACGACGATTCCTCCGAATAACGGAAGCAGATAAGAAAATGCGGTCAGGTTCGACTGCATATTTGCTGCAACAGTGTCGGACAGTCCAAGTCCTCCTGTTGCTACGGTTGCTGTTGCGAAAATCAGGATCAGTGAACGTCCCAGATAGTAAGACAGACGCTCAAAGATCTCGGTTGCGGCACATGTCCAGAATGCCGTAGGAAATCCCTTTTTCTTTGTCTCCATTTCTTTTAAACCTCTCTTTTCTCTTGTTACGCGCCGGTATTCCCCTGCCCGGCAGCTGCTATAACTGATTTTATCGCTTTAATCCGATAATTTCCAACATTGAAAACATATACCAAAAGAAGAAAAACTTATAGGTTAAAATATTTACTTTTTCACACGCAACGTCCGCAGATACACTTTCTGTTCTGGCGTTATCCGGTAGCTCTCGATCGCTTTCTGGATTGTCTTATTGTGCGTCCACGTATCCATCCGCTTCTCTTCCAGATAAGGAATAATTGCTTCATACTGCTTCGCCAGCGCAGTTGCAAAATACCAGGCACGCATCATGTTGACATAGTATTCTTCCGACCGGATAGCTGCAACTTTTTCCGGATATTCCAGCTTAAATTCATCTTCCAGATAATAGCGCATCAGCATATTTATCCCAAAACGGATCGTATAAGTATGCTCCGATTCCATCCAACGGTAAACCTCTTTAATAAATAGATCCAGATGTTTCTTTACGATTTTCACGGCCAGAAGATCACAGGTCGCCCAGTTATCCACATAGGGAAGAAAACGATCCAGATCTTTTACACATTTTTCGTAATCTTTCCCCTGTTCCAGCAGAAGTCCATGTAAATTATTCTCTTCATAATACTGATGTGGCAATACTTCTACGAACTGTTTTGCTTCTTCTGTCTTTCCATACTTTTTTGCAAATGCACGTAGTGCCGGAGTCCTTACTCCGATCACACGCTCCGGATCTACCGTAGGCATCAGTTTCATATGGAAATCCCGATACCCGGTGTCCTGCATGGCAAAGAGTTCTTTTTGTACATTATCAATTACTGCCTTTTTATTCATTTTATTTCCACCTCTTATTCATTGCATTTATTATTTTCCACAACATAATCATAACATTACTTAAAGTCAACTCTATATTATACATTGTAAAAAATTCCCTTTCTTTGAATTACCAGAATTATTCTAGCGCCTCAAGCTAGCATTAAGTCAAGCTTTTTTGTAAAAGAAAAATCCTTTCACTTACCCGCAGGTAAATAAAAGGATTTTCCACATTTTATTTCTTATTTATTTTGTAAGCCCCGATTTTGCTTTGCTCCATGCAGAATAAAGTTTCACAGATTTTCCATTCACTTTCACCGTTTTATAAGTGCGGATTCTTACGTAATATTTCTTCTTTGCTTTTAACTTGGAAATCGCTTTGCTCACTGTTTTATTCTTCGTGATCGTCGCGGTCTTTGCACCCTTGAACTTAGACGATGTTCCGTACTGCAACTGATATCCGGTCGTCTGTGTCGCCTGTTTTTTCCACTTCACAGTCAGCTTCTTCTTACCTGCTGTCAGTTTGGAAATGCTTGTTGTCTTCGGAACGATCTTAAATGTCTTCTTCACTGTTCCGCTGTAATTATTCTTCAGTGTGATCGTAACGGTATAACTTCCGACATTCTTGCGTCCCTTCGCATAAGCTATGGAATAATCTGTTTTTGCAAGTACTTTGCCTTTTCTGTTCTTTACTGTTACGGATGGTGTTTTCGTCTTGCCGTCATATACATAACTGTTTCCGGAAAGTTTTACATCTGCAATCTTTGCAATTGTTTTTGTTCCAATCACTTTCTTACATATCTTGCAACGCTCTTCTATCTTACCATCCGTTTTTAAAGTTGCTTTTGTAAGAATATTTTCTGTCTGATGTCCTCCTGCACACGGATCTTCAGGATCCGGTGTCGGTATGGAACCTGCTTCGTCTGTAATTTTATCTGCAAAATCCGGCAGGATTTCCTCTTTAAATTCCTTCAGGAGCGAAGTTTTTACCCGGATGGTCAGATCTTTATGACATCCTTCAAATGCACTGGAATAGATTCGCAAATACGGTGGTTGTTCTTCTTTTTCAAATACCACTTTTTTTAAAGCAGAACAATTTCTAAACACTTCATTATTGATAACCTGTATTGTGTCCGGAAATGTCACTTTTACAAGAGACGAACATTCTTCAAATGCACTGTCATAAATCGAAGACACCCCTGGCATCTCCATATTCTTTAAAGACTTGCATCCATAAAATGCATATTTTCCAATTTCCCGCACTTTTGAAGATAGTTTCACAGTTTCCAGATTTTCACAGTTTGTAAACATCCAGCTGTCAATCTCTTTTACATCTCCGCCTATGGTAATAGATTTGACTTTTTCTTTACACTTATCATCTGTTTCATTGCAAAGCGTATTCCATCCAAGCATCCCCTGATCTGTAATAATCGTAAGCGCCCCTGTTTTTTCATCCAGTTTATAGCCTTTTGTCTCTAGTTCTTCATCACTGTCTTCTGCCCATTTTGCATATAGATTCCGGTCAAAACCATTATCCGTACATTTCCTTACCCAGTCATAATTACTGGTATCTTTAATCAGACTGTCATAATATGCCGTCGGTTTATAACACCAGCCAAGGAATGTATATCCCTTCCTCTTCGGTACATATTTCCCGATATCAAAGAAATTATCACTTTCCTGATCCAGTTCATAAGTGATCTGTTCTTTACCATCGATAGTCCCACCATTTCCATGGAATGTGATGGTATCACCTTCCTCAAAAACCGGATACAGTTCCTCATCACCCCAGTTGTACGTTGCCTTTTCTATATTATTTTCCCAGTCAAATGTATAAACCGTGTCACTGCCATCTCGCTTCTTATCTGCGAAATACAATCCTCCGCTCCACTCTTTAAAATGAAATCCGGGTCTTACGATTGCCGGGAGTCTTATTTCCTGTTTTTCTCTTTTTATATAATAGCGATCCGGAAAATTTTTAGATTCTTCTTCCGTCACATCTTTATATGTCAGCAGATAATATGGCTCAAAGAAACAAAGCGTACAGCCGCTCCATGTATTCTCGACCGTATTTGCGACTGTAAGTCCTGCACTGTCTTTTACTTCACTTACAAAATCAAAGCCGCTCCCCCGGATCGCTTCCACAATGCATGGCAAACCTGTCTTGTTTCTGTAGCCTATAGGTGATATTGACATGATATCCATATCCACACTTTTTTTCACGGACTCTGACAGTGAATTTTCACCCATTTTCCAGATATTATACGTATTCGTAAGCACCGGATCACTTGCATCTGTTATAATCTTGCTTGTATCCAGCTTGCTTCGTACCAGCTTGGAATCATAGGCACGAAGCTCTTCAAGTTCTAATCTTGCACGTAGCAATGTCAGTGTTACATAAGGAACGCCATCTGTTCTGGTATCATGTGTCACCTTAAGCTCCGGATCAATATAAAAATATTCATCCGGCATGATCAGATGCTTCGCATTTTCTGAATTATCATCTCCCATCAGATGCCCGATCTTCTCTGCGGAGATCTCATCTGCCTCCCGGACATTCTGCATCGATGCCTTTTCGTCTGCTTTTACTTCGCTCATTCCTGGCATTAATGACGCCATCATTGTAATTGCAAGCACCCCGCCAAGCACGCATTTGCCTAATCGTTCTATTTGTTTCTTTTTCATACGCAAAACCTCACTTTTTGTTTCTACATAATTTTCCTGTTTTCATTATATCAAGTCGGATTTTTTCTATCTACTGTATTTCCTTTCTGGCAATGCCAATTTGGAAACTATTCTGTTGTAAATAAGATTATCTATTGTATACTGAAAATAACTACAATATCAGGAGCTGTATTTCTCGAAAAACAGCAATATAATTATCAATTTACCGGAGGAATCGCATATGGATTTTAAAGAAAAATTAAACGAATACATAGAACAGTTAGGCTGTACTTCCAAAGAGTTGGCGCAGGCAAGCGGACTTTCTGCTGCTACGATCAGCCGCTATCGTTCCGGTGACCGGCTTCCGCAATGGGACTCAGAAAATTATAACAAACTGATTGCTGGTCTTTCCGGACTTGCACAGGAAAAATGCATCTCTTCTCTTACAGAGTCTGCCATTTCCGAAACGTTATCCATATTTTCTGAGAATACATTTGTAGATATCCACCGGTTGCAGACAAATTTTAACTATTTGTTAAATACACTCTCGTTGAATGTATCCGAACTTTCCCGTGCGCTGAATTATGATGCTTCCTACATTTCACGCATTCGGAATGGACAGCGTAAACCGGCAGATCCACAAGAATTTGCAACAAAAATCACCGACTTTGTTACGCATAAATATCAGGATGTCTCACAGAAGTCGCAGATAGCCGCTCTGATCGGATGTGATGCAGATGCGTTTAAAGATCCAGACATTTACAGAACTTCTCTTTTTCACTGGCTGACCGATCAGACGCAGCCTTCGAAGAATTATATGGCAGATTTTCTGAAAAAACTGGAACAGTTTGATCTCAACGAATATATCCGTGCCATTCATTTTGATGAGATGAAGGTTCCGACTGCACCTTTCCAGTTTCTGACTTCCCGGAGTTATTACGGATTAAAAGAAATGATGGACAGCGAACTCGCTTTCTTAAAAGCAACCGTGCTTTCAAAATCTGTGGAACCCGTTGCCATGTACAGCGATATGCCTATGGGCGAGATGGCAAAAGATCCGGAATTTCCAAAAAAATGGATGTTCGGTATGGCAATGATGTTAAAAAAAGGACTGCATCTCAACCAGATCCATAACCTTGACCGTTCCTTTGAAGATATGATGCTTGGTCTGGAGAGCTGGATTCCAATGTATATGACCGGACAGATTTCTCCTTATTACCTGAAAGGATCGCCCGGAAATATATTTTCTCATTTTTTAAAAGTTTCCGGCACTGCTGCGCTCTCCGGCGAAGCAATCTGTGGCTATCACAGCGAAGGGCGCTATTACCTTACAAAAAACAAAGAAGAAGTTGCACATTACCGCAAACGCGTGGACAGACTTCTCTCCAAGGCATCTCCGCTTATGAAGATCTACCGTCTGGAACAGGCACAGGACTTCCAGAATTTCCGTCTGCAGAACGCACATACGCACGGAGAGCGGCATTATATTCTCTCTTCTCTGTCACTTTACACAATGACAGATGGGCTTCTGGAACAGATTCTGGCTCACAACCAGTTAACACCGGACGAACAGGCTCAGATCATAGATTATGTACGATCTTCCAGAGATTTTTCAGAAGAGCTCCTGGCTCACAGCCCGGTTACAGAAGAAATACCACTCCTGACAGAAGAGGAATTTGCAAAATATCCGATGACTTTATCTCTTTCCGGTATGTTTCTGGAAAAAGATGTCTTTTATACATGGGAAGAATATCAGACTCATCTATATCTGCTGCAAGAATACCACGAAAAACATCCTCAGTACCACGTAAAGCCAAATTCCTCGCCTGCCTTCCGCAACATTCAGATCTGTATTCTTCGCGGGAAATATGTCATGGTATCTAAAGAGAAAGCTCCTGCGATCCATTTTCTCATCCAGCATCCGAAGATGGTAAACGCTTTTGAAAATATGATCATTCCTGTGACAGAAGAAGAGACAGTCACTTACTGATTGTGATTCGATTTTTTAACAATTGCCAGTTACAACAGTTTTCCCCAGTCAAAAGGAAAATCCTTTCACTTACCCGCAGGTAAATAAAAGGATTTTCCACATTTTATTTCTTATTTATTTTGTAAGCCCCGATTTTGCTTTGCTCCATGCAGAATAAAGTTTCACAGATTTTCCATTCACTTTCACCGTTTTATAAGTGCGGATTCTTACGTAATATTTCTTCTTTGCTTTTAACTTGGAAATCGCTTTGCTCACTGTTTTATTCTTCGTGATCGTCGCGGTCTTTGCACCCTTGAACTTAGACGATGTTCCGTACTGCAACTGATATCCGGTCGTCTGTGTCGCCTGTTTTTTCCACTTCACAGTCAGCTTCTTCTTACCTGCTGTCAGTTTGGAAATGCTTGTTGTCTTCGGAACGATCTTAAATGTCTTCTTCACTGTTCCGCTGTAATTATTCTTCAGTGTGATCGTAACAGTATAACTTCCGACATTCTTGCGTCCCTTCGCATAAACTATGGAATAATCTGTTTTTGCAAGTGTCTTGCCTTTGCTGTTCTTTACTGTTACGGATGGTGTTTTCACTTTGCCGTTGTAGGTATAAGATGTTGCAGCGATCTTGATACCAGATGCTTTTGGAAGGACTTCAGAAGAAAATACATTTCCACAAACCGAACACTGCTTTTCAACTTTTCCGTCTTTGGAAGTCGTTGCCTTAATTACTTTTTCCTTCGGTGCATCTGTGGTGCAGTTATCTTCTTCTACCGCCGTACATTCTTCCGTAGTACAGTGACGTTTATGTTTACCCTCACCGATAAACTCCCAGTCACTCCATGCATGTTCATCACTCTTCGGTATTACGAGCTGTTCCTCTGTAACGCTCTCTTTTCCTTCTTTATCAAGGAAGAGCTTTTTGCAGCGATTACATTTCCAGTAGGTCTTTTCGCCATCTTTCTGGCAAGTTGCCGGAGTTCCTTCGTGTTTTGTCATATCGTGTCCAAGTGCCGGTTTGGTCTGTTCCTTCAGCGTTTCGTTACAGCCTGCGTCTGTACATTTATAAGAGGTAACTCCATTTTCTGTACAGGTTGCAGCTTTCACAGACTGCTGAAAATGGTGTGGCTTTTTTGCTACGGTAACCTGGAAGCTGCTGCTTATCTTTCCTACAGAAATCTTTACATTGTAGCTGCCAGACTTATTTGGATTATAATCTGTTTCTACTTCATAAGGCATATTATCTGTACTAAACAATTTTCCTGCTTCTGTAATTACTTCCAAGCCGTTTAGTTCGAGTTTTTCTCCATGATAATACGACTTCTTTACAGAATCCGTACGCAGCGTCATTGTTACAGGAGCCAGACGTACCGGATTACCTTTAACACTTGTATCATTCGTCAGATACTGTGGATTTGGTACAATTCCTACTTTATCACAGGTAAAATCATCTGTTTTATAAACAGACATACCGGAACCTCTATCCACATGTCCAACAATAACCGTATTTAACCCACTTGCATTACTACCATTATACTGAATGCAGCCGGATGATTTCAAATTGTAAGCATTTCCTACAAAAGTTCCATAATACCCATAAAAATTCATAACAGAATCATATTTATCTGAATCTGTTACCTGAAATCCCCAGCAAGTATTTATAGTTGAATCACTTGCTGAGCCGACAAGCCCCCCTGCAGTACTATATGCATTTGTACACATAGCCCTCAGGCCACTCTTTTCTCTTCCTGAATAGGTAATACAGCTTTTATTTTTTACGTTTCCGGCAAGACAGCCAATACGATCATTTGCTCCGGCTATTCCGCTTGACACTTGCGAATCACGTACAATACAACCTTCCAATATACCGCCATCCAGTTCTCCTGCAACACCACCCACATAAATATGACCGCTGTCTTTTGATGCCGTTACATTACCTTCTATAACTTCACATCTGAAAATTCTTCCATTATTTTTTACAGTACCAGCCAATGTTCCGGTACTACTATTTGAATAATTGGAGTTTTGAACAACCGTACAATTCTTTATTATCAGATCCATCACCAGACCACCGGATATTGTGTCAAACACTCCTGTTGAATTCGTTCTGGCCTCTTTGAGATTTATATTTGAAATGCTGTGTCCGTTTCCATAAAAGATGCCTTTAAAATCTGCGCTTACATACTCGAATTTTTTGTTTGAAAAGTCCAGATCTGCCAATAATGCCACATGTGACTCACTCATATTAAAACTATAATCTTTGGCAAATGCATTAAAGTCCTCTGTTGTTTTGATTGCAAACGGATACTCTTCTGTTCCATAACCACCTGATGGACCGCCTTCTTTTACTGTAAATGTATACGTGTGCAGTTTGATCTTCTGATCTGAAACAGTACAGTACATATCCACTTTAATCTCTTTGCCTTCTGCCAGATTCTCATTAAATGTAAGTTTATTACCGTCCACCTGAACCTGATTGTCAGATGTTTCATAACTGTATTTACATACATTTCCGAATATCTTGCTGTACTTGCTTCCAAAATACGCATCCAGGATCTGTTCTGACTCCGGCAGAGAAGCGGAAGAGCCCGGTTCCACATCCATCTGGCTGTCCTTCAACGTACGGTTCGTTGTACCACCATCTCCCTGATATAACACTTTCTGATTTTCCACCGAACAGAAATGTTTATTCAGATCATAGAACATCCGGGCTGTCGTTGTTACATTCGTTTCCAGTACCGTCTTTAAATTATTCTTGATCTCGGACTTTGACAACAGGATATCCTGCCCTACCTGATAGCTGCCCAGATTATTTTGTCTGATATAAGTATTCTGATATAAGATCAGTGCCATATAATAGTAATTTGCTAGGCAATAGCTGTAATATGTCTGCGCTACAAACTGTTTGATCGCATCCGCAATCTGGCTGTCGCTGTAGCCTGCCAGCTTATAATATGCACATAAGATATCAATGACTGATCCCGGATTCGTCTTCTCATATTTTCCCTGGATATATTTTCCCATGTTGTTCATCAACGAATAATAATCACCGGTATATTCGATACCTTTCAGTTCATACACTCTGTCATACGCATTTTTTATAATTTCATCTTTCTTTTCTCCCTGTGATGGGTCTTCCGTATAAGCTGATTTCAGCGTAGTTTCACAGCGTGCGGTTGCTTCCAGAAACTTATTATAAAATTTAAAATAGTCATTCAGATAGTCCTCATAACTTCGTTTCTGATCTGTCTGATCAATCTTTTTACCAAGAGCTTCGATCTGACCTTTGATTTCCTCCGTATTTTTCTGCATATCGCTTTCCAGCTTATTCAGGGAAATGCTCTGCTTATCAAGAGAACTCTGGATACTGGCAAGTTCGGATTGTACCTCGCTTAAATCCACTTGATTTACAATAACCGTACTTCCCGGCGATTCATTACCGTCAATTCCTAACATCTCTTTTCCGATACTTTTAAACGTACCGAAAAATGCTTTTCCTGCATCCCAGTTTTCTTTTTTTGCTGTCTCATATGCATTCATTCCGCCGCGGACAACGCAGCCCATTCTCTCAACAATTCCTAAGATGTCAAATGCTTCCACCTGCTGCATCTGCGTCACCGGCGCTACGCCCGCCAGCATACACACGATCAGCAGCGTGCTTATAATCCTCTTCCACGCTCGTTTCCTCATAAACTACCTCCTTTGCGTATCAAATCTGATACTTATATAAAGGCAGAAAAAGGAAAATCCTTTCACTTATACGATCAATCATCATTGAAAATTTCTCAACTTATAACACCACAATACAAAGATATGTAACACAGAGATGCTGTGGATATATAATTTACAAGTTTTATATTATACGTTAAAATATAAACATGATTTTTAAGAAACGAGGGAAATAGAATGGCAACTACAGAAGAACATTGCACAGGCTGTGAGAACGCCTGTCCGATCAATGCATTAAGCTGTGCAAGGGGACGCGCTCTTCACGGAATTGCTGAGACAGCAACGAAAGAAACTCTTGTCCGGAAGCTGATCCGCTGTGGCGCACGCGCCGGACAGATAGCAGATGACCTCGACAGCTGGGGATTGGAAGAAGATATGGTGATCAACGGACTGAACAGCGAACAACAGACACAATTATCCGATGCTCTGGATAAATTAGACGAATTATGGAAGAAGAATTTCGGGTAAATCAGAGAATAAAGAACTTTTCCTTTCCATAGCAAGAGAAAAGATGAAGAATAACACCGAAAAACAGATACATGTGCAGTGCCATGTATCTGCTTTTTTCTAAATATATTCTTCCAACATTTCTTTTACATTCTTTTGAATCATTTGCATAAGATATATACATTTTTCTTTTTCGATTCCGGCTGTCATTCCAACTTTCAGAATTTCCTTTTCTCCCGGGTTTTTTCCATTTCCATCAACGGATGTCGTATGTTCTCCATAATACGTATTGCTATATGTTAAATCATAGGCAGGACTTAAATGCCATTTGTCTTTTTTTTCATCGTATAAATAAGTGAAATTTTTTGAATGATCATCTCTGTTATGTGCAAAAATATTAAAACACATACGCCGATACATATTTTCCATATCTTCATTATCATTCTCTGTTATTATTTTAGTAAGTTTCATCAGATCATGATAATCCAGACTCGGCTGCTCAAAATCTAATTCTAACAGTGCCGCTGCTGTTAACATATGAACTCGTTCCTCTTTATCTCCGGATACAATCCGGTCAAATCTTTTTGTCCCGAAATATCCGGCACACTTTTCAGATGAAAATAATTTGGTTTCTGTCATCTTTATTCCACATTTTTTTGCACAACATGAATATTCATACTCCATTTTTCCTGCGTTTTTACCATCCACATGAGCCGGAAATTTTATAATCCATGATTCTCCGTTAATTGCCGTCATAATTTTAGGTCTGGCTCCACCACTCGTTCCACCGAGCCTGTACAATTCATCCAGTTTATCTGAATATTCAGTGTTTAAAATCTTCTGACACTGCGTGGCTAATTCATCCAGATCTGAACATCTGTCATATTGCAGACTCTCTTTTGCCGGATGATAAGTGAGCGCACCCATTCCAGACTCTCCTACAATTGCCAGACGATCTAATACTGTTAAATCATCTATATTTTGTTTATGCGACCGTAACAGCCGATATAATAATAACTTTCCCCAGTTGTCCGGAAGACTGTCTGCAAACACACCATAAAGTCCCTGAAAATAATCTTTTGTTGGGATGAATACCTCATTTTTCACAGGCAACGAAAAGGGACTGATAGAAAATCCATTTTCCAGCCATTCATCGCTATATTGAAAAGCTGTTTTATTACTGGCTGTCATGGCCAATGTGCCCACTAATCTTTGTTTGTAATATACTTGTAATAAATTATCTTCTTTCATTTATTACCTCCTGAATATCCTTATATGGTACATTCGTGAAAATATTTCTGAGTTCATCTGCAATATTTAATGTCATTGCAATCTTCGTAAGTGATATTAAAGATATATTCCCTGTATGCTCAAATCTTTTTATCGATCCATAGCTCACTCCACTCATAGAAGCCAGTTTTTCCTGTGATATTTTTCGCCTTTTTCTTATATTCCTTACTCTTTGAGCAAGTTTAAGATCTAGCTCTTCCGCTGTTTCCCATATATATTCTTTCATTTATACGCCTCTTTTATTCACCTTGTTTTCTGATAATATTTTATCTGTTTTCCGCATTTTCATGCAATATTGGATAATATTTTATCTATATTTATTTTAGCATTTCTTGCCCGTTTTTTCCAGTGTACATACACATATATATGAAAAAAAGTGCCACTTAAATGACACTTTTTTCATCTCTGAATGTTTTTATATTTTTACTTCTTTTCTTTCCTAAATCCGTCAATGCCAACTGCAAGATTCATAATTCCTGTAACCAACATTACAACCGGTAAAAATACATTCAATAACTGCATGTTTATAAAATGTGTCCTCCGTATTTGAAAAATCTAAGGATTACTATTCCCCAAATTACAAAAATTACAAGAGAACACTATAACAAAATTAAATATTTTTAAGTTCTAAGCTGTCGCTTTCTTATCGTCCGGTTTTTCAAGCAATTTCTTCACTCCCTGAATAGCTACAAGCACACCAAGAATCAGCAGTAATACCGCAAAGATAAGCTGTAAAGTATTTCCAACATCCAGTCCGGTTGTCATGAATGCTTTGCTTAATTTAACGATTGTCATGCTAAGTGCTGTAAATGTAACTGCCATCATAAATACCATTGGTCCCCAGAGCATGAATCCCTGACGTTTTGTTTTCTTTAAGAATACAGCGCAGGCTACCAGTGCAAGTACAGATAATAACTGGTTTGCTGAACCAAACAGTGGCCAGATCTCTGCATATCCGACTTTTGTAAGCAGATAAGCAAGTACTAAAGTAATGATGGTTGCAAAATATTTATTTGTTACTACTTTTAAGAACGGGCTCATGTTGTCCTGATCTACATCGTCATCAAGGAAGAATTCCTGGAAAGAAAGACGTCCTACTCTGGCTACAGAGTCAAGTGATGTCAGTGCAAATGCAGATACTGCAAGGTTGATAAGTGTAAATACAAGGCTATGTGGTAAACCAACCACTGACAGGAAGTTTGCGATTGCTCCCGCAAAAATCTGTGGCTGTGTTGTCAATCCCTGTGCTGCTGCTTCACCTTTTGCAAAAGAAGCAACTGCGATCAGTGCTATAACTGCAAGCATACTCTCCATTAACATTGCTCCGAAAGATACAGGAAGCATGTTTTTCTCATTCTTGATCTGTTTAGAAGCAGTACCGGAAGATACCAGTGAATGGAATCCGGAAACTGCACCACATGCGATTGTTACAAATAAGATTGGGAACATATACTGTCCGTCAACATTAAAGCTTGTAAATGCTTTCAGGTTGCAGGATGGATTTGATACAAATACACCAATAACTGCTCCAACGATCATGAAGATCAACAGATAACTGTTCAGATAATCTCGCGGCTGAAGCAATGCCCATACCGGTGCCACACTGGCAACCAGGATATATGCAAAAATGATAACATGCCATGTTCCAAGGCTTAAGTATACCGGGAAATGAAGTCCAAGCGCTACTGCTAATACTAATAATACAATTGCTACTGCTGTGTTTACCCATTTGTTGAATTTTGTATATTTCAGGAACATTCCAAGTCCGACAGCTTCAATGATAAATAACATAGAAGTTGTTGCTACAGCTCCGTTTGCAACTACTTTTGTAATCTTTCCGGCTTCATCTGCATTGAATCCGTTAAATGTTCCGGCTACAACATCTGCAAATGCTGCTACAACCAGAATACAGAACAGCCAGCAGAATAACAGGAATAATTTCTTTCCTAATTTTCCAATATACTCTTCAATAATGTAACCGATTGTACGTCCTTTGTTCTTAACAGATGCATACATAGATGCAAAATCCTGAACAGCGCCGAAGAATACACCACCGACCAGGATCCAAAGCAGAACCGGAAGCCATCCGAAAATAGCTGCCTGGATTGGTCCGTTGATCGGACCTGCACCTGCGATTGATGCGAACTGATGTCCAAATACTACGTTTGTGTCAGCAGGTACATAATCAATTCCGTCTTCCATCTCATATGCCGGAGTTTTAGCATTCGGGTCAATTCCCCATTTGTTTTGAAGATAACGGCCATACAGAAGATATGCTCCTCCGAGTACAACAATGGCAATTACCATCATCAATATTCCACTCATAAAGTAATTCCTCTTTTCTTTTTATTATTTATTAGTAATCTATATAAAAAAACGCCTTTGCTGTCCTTCCGGACAACAAAGGCGGAACTTTCCGTGGTACCACTTTGTATTATTGTAATTATTGCTAATTACAATCACTTGTTACTGTCTACCTAAAATATTTTATGCAGATTCTTTATTATAATCTGTCTGTTCAACTTCTGAATAAAATTTTCTTTAAACAGTTTCTTCTGTAACGTGAAGATTACGTCCCTGCCTACTTTTTATGCTCTTCCTGATTCCGTCTGTTCAGCGGGATGCTCCTGGGTGATATCTCAAAAGTCTTTCTGTCGTTTCACACCAACCAACGACTCTCTGAATTCCGGATGTTTTGTGACGTATCCCTTTCATCGCATTTCTTATATATATGTTTTTATCGATTTATTTTTTCTACGTAATGTTTTACACTTTTTTGTTTTGAATTTCAAGATTATATTTCAACAACTTTATTGATTTTTCCAAGCATTTTTTATGCATATTTATAAAATTCCCGTTAACAATATACTTTTCTGTTCCATTTACAACATGCGTTTGCATTATTGCAATCAACAATATCTAATAATGTAGCCTTTATATTGGGAATTGCCTTCCATAATATAAAAAGGTATAATAAAGCGTAAACTATAATATACATATTCTACTGCTCCGACCTGGAGTTTACAGAATATAAAAAAGTATAATAACAGGTGATATTATGCAAATAACTTACATTAACCACAGTGGATTTTTGGTTGAAACAGCGGACTGCTACTACATTTTTGACTACTATAAAGGTGAGCTTCCAAAACTTGATAAGAGTAAAGAGGCTATCGTCTTTTGCAGTCATTTTCATCCGGATCATTTCAATCCAAAGATTTTTAAGATTCTGAATGATATGGAAATGACTTATCAGGCAGTTTTAGCGAAGGATATCAGCAAAAAGAAGTACCCGGCAGGAGTGAAGATCACAACTGCTCATCATGATCAGGAATATATTCTTGACAACGGTACGCGCATCCATACACTGCTTTCTAACGACAGTGGTGTCGCATTTATCGTCAAAACAGACGATGGCACGATCTACCATGCCGGTGACCTGAATGACTGGTATTGGGAGGGTGAGCCTGATGAAGACAACCGCCAGATGACCTCTATGTATCGTGCTGAGATTAACAAGATCAAGGGCGATCATTTTGATGTTGCTTTCGTCCCTCTTGATCCAAGGCAGGAAAGCCACTATGCAGACGGAATGATTTATTTTCTGGATAATATAGACTGCAAAAATGTTTTTCCAATGCATTATTGGAATAAGCCGGATATAATCACCAGATTCATTACCGAATATCCACAATACCCATCACGAATCAGAAATACAGAATTAGCAAAAGGAGAAGAACTATGAGCTTTAAGATGATTCACGAAAACTACAATGTGTCCGACCTGGACAGATCCATCAAATTTTACAATGATGCACTTGACTTACATGAAGTAAGAAGAAAAACTACAGACGATTTTATCATTGCATATTTAAGCAATGATTCCAGTGATTTTGAACTGGAACTGACCTGGCTTAAGGAACACCCGCAGGCATATGATCTTGGCGAATGTGAATTTCATCTGGCATTTAAAGCAGATGATTATAAAGCAGCTCACAAGAAGCATGAAGAAATGGGCTGCATTTGCTTTGAAAACCCGGAAATGGGCATCTATTTCATTGAAGATCCGGACGGGTACTGGCTTGAAATCCTGCCTTAACCAAAACGAAGGGGGTGTCGACATAATTAACAAGTTATTTCACGGCACAACTCTAAAGGAAAAATGCACTGCCTTTTCAGCCAGTGCATCTTAAACGTTGCAACTGGCTGTCATTTTACAGACCCTATAGCTTTGCGTCTCAGCCTTTCGACTGATTTGCCGACGAATCTTTTATTTGTATTATATTGTATATTTTCATTAATTCTGTCTATTATAAATATTTCATCATTGTTGGCACAAGAATGTTCATATCAACAG
>OGYI01000728.1_pt1 | contig 38654 bp, 28 predicted proteins | sample 1576521 | NCBI WGS metagenome assembly OGYI01 (sample SAMEA3541484, study PRJEB24748) | human gut metagenome | biome: human gut; feature: human-associated habitat; material: faeces | place: China | collected 2012
GAGCAAAGCATTAAGGAGGATGAGGAAACATGGGAAAGCCAACAGGATTTTTAGAATATAAACGTGAGACAGCTAAAGTGCTGCCTCCAAAGGTCCGGATCGCGAATTTCAATGAGTTCCGGACTCCGCTTAGCAAAGAAAAACAGAAGATTCAGGGTGCACGTTGTATGGCATGTGGTGTTCCGTTCTGTCAGTCAGGCATGATGCTTAACGGAATGGCTTCCGGATGTCCGCTGCACAATCTTGTGCCGGAAACAAATGATCTGGTTTATACAGGTAATTGGAAACAGGCATACTTAAGACTTTCTAAGACGCACAGTTTTCCGGAATTTACTTCCAGAGTATGCCCGGCACTCTGTGAGGCGGCTTGTACCTGCAATATGGACAGCGAACCAGTATCCACAAAAGAAAATGAAAGAGCAATTATTGAAACTGCATGGCAGGAGGGATGGGTAAAACCACAGATTCCACATGTACGTACAGGAAAAACAATTGCGGTCATAGGAAGTGGTCCATCCGGGCTGGCAGCTGCACAGCAGCTGAACAGAAGAGGCCATAGTGTTACTGTTTATGAGAGAAATGACAGACCAGGAGGTCTGCTCAGATATGGTATTCCGAATATGAAGCTTGAAAAATCAGTTGTGGACAGAAGAATTCAACTGATGGAAGAGGAAGGCGTTAAATTTGTTCTGAATACGAATGTTGGAAAAGATATTACCGCAGAGGAACTTCTGAAAAAATATGACCGTGTGATTCTTGCGTGCGGAGCTTCCAACCCACGAGATATCAAAGTTCCGGGAAGAGATGCAAAAGGTATTTATTTTGCAGTTGATTTTCTTGGAAAAGTTACAAAAACATTATTGGATTCTGATTTTGAAAAAGTACCGTATGAACTTGCAAAGGATAAACATGTTCTCGTAATTGGCGGGGGAGATACAGGCAATGACTGTGTTGGAACCAGTATCCGTCTGGGTGCGAAATCAGTGACACAGCTGGAAATGATGCCGAAACCACCGGTAGAACGTGCTGCAAATAATCCTTGGCCGGAGTGGCCGAGAGTACTTAAGACGGATTATGGTCAGGAAGAGGCAATTGCTGTATTCGGACATGATCCGCGAGTATATCAGACAACAGTCACAGAATTTATTGCAGATAAAAAAGGAAACGTGTGCAAGGCCAAAACTGTCAAACTGAAACCGCAGAAAGACGAAAAGACCGGAAGAATGATGATGGTACCGGTCGAGGGAACAGAAGAAGTAATTCCGGCAGAGGTAGTGCTGATCGCAGCAGGTTTCCTCGGAAGTCAGAAATATGTTACCGATGCATTTAAAGTAAATATCAACGGCCGTACAAATGTAGAGACAAAACCGGAAGCATATGAAACTTCTGTTCAGAGAGTCTTTACAGCGGGTGATATGCACCGTGGACAGTCTCTGGTTGTGTGGGCAATTCGTGAAGGACGTGAGGCTGCCAGAGCAGTAGATGAATCCCTGATGGGATATACAAATCTCTAATATAGTATTTTTTTTAAAGAGTTATGGCGATATTGTCATGGCTCTTTTTTTACTTTATACATTAATACGAAATCACATAAAATTATTTACATCATTCTTGTTTTTTTTATATTCAATAAAACAGAAAAACTTTCTAAAATATAAAGAGAATGAGGTATAATATCATTATGAAAGAGAAATTCAGAAAAGTTATTTTGATGATTGGGATTCTGATCACAGCAGCGGGCCTGTGTCTGGCAATGTATGCCACAGTAAGCAACTGGTATTGTGAATACAAGGCCGGAAATGAAATTGAAATTTACAGTGAGACTGTCAGAAATACCAGTCAGAATGAGTTGAGACATATCAAAGAAAATGTGATAGAATATAATCACAGTCTGGCATCAGAAGAAAGTAAGTCATCGATAAGCTATGATGAGATGCTTGCAGCAACAGATGCCATTGGTTATCTGGAGATTCCGAGGCTTCAGCTGATGCTTCCTATATATGAAGGAACAGAGGAAGATGTTCTGGCAAGAGGAGTTGGACACATGGAGCAGACATCTCTTCCAGTGGGTGGGGCTTCTACGCACTGTGTACTTGCCGGACACACAGGACTTCCTACAGCAAAGCTTTTTACACATCTGGATAAAATGAAAGAAGGAGATCTGTTTTATATTCATGAACTGGATGAAATACTGACCTATAAAGTGGACCGGATCAGTGTGGTACTTCCAGATGAAACAGATGCCCTTCAGATAGAAGAAGGAAAAGATTATGTAACACTTCTGACGTGTATCCCCTATGGCGTAAACAGTCACAGGCTTCTGGTCAGGGGAGAACGTACAGAGAATCCGGTGACTGCGGATTCACAGGAGAAGGCAGACAAACCTGTAAGTACAGTCGTTTATGCAGTTTTTGTGGGAATCATTCTGATCGTGTTTTATATATGGTTCAAACATAAAAGGAGGAGATCGAATGAAAAAGAATAAGAAATGGACAGTACTGGCACTGATCTGTCTGCTGATGCTGATGGTACTGCCGGTAAAGGCAGAAACAACAGGAAGCATTGCAATACAGCTTCATTCAGATGCAGCAGAAGTAGAAATGACGTTGTATAAGGTTGCTGCGTATGCAGATGAAGAATATACAATGACAGAAGAATTTCAGGGTTGTGGCATCACGACGAAACAGCTTTTAGAAGCAAAAAACGTTTCACAGATTACAGATACACTGGAAAAATATGTGGCAGCACAGAAACTGAAGGGCATACAGAAAACAAAAAAAGCAAATGAAATACTTCTTTATGAAGGACTCCCTCCGGGACTGTATTTTGCAGTACAGACAGCCGGACAGGATAAGGCACTTGCAGAGAGCACGCTGATCCTGCTTCCATCTACAGAAAGCGGAGAAAAAAACTATCATCCTGAGGTTACAGTGAAATGTGTTTCACAGGTGGGTGCAGTGATCCTGAACAAAACAGATCCGGATGGAAACGTTTTGGAAGGCGCCTGCTTCAGGCTGCAGCAAAAGAACGGAGATTCCTGGAAAGAGTTAAATGTTTCACTGACAACAAATAAAAACGGACAATTGCAGGTTTCCGGGCTTCCTTTTGGAAAATATCAGTTTGTTGAGACAAAAGCACCGGATGGATTTGTAAAATCTGACAAGCCAGTTTCATTTGAAATTTCCAAAGCAGGGGAAGTTACAGAAAACGAAGGGAAATATGAAACCCTGTCAGGAACGGTAGAGGAGCTTCAGGTAATTAACCAGCCGGAAAAGGAAACACCACCAGGATCAGGAAACCCAGGCAGCCATGATTCGGGAAGCAGTACGAAAACGAGCGTAAAGACAGGAGACAATACACCAATCGCATTGTTTGTGTTCCTTCTGGCAGCAGGTGCATGCGCAGGACTGGCAGTATCTGTTAAAATAAAGAAAGGAAAAAAATAGAGATATCGAATCCGAAAATATTCGGGAGGAGGTAGACTAAATGAGAAGCGTTCTGATTGTTGACGATGAGAGAATCGAACGAGAAGGAATCGCAGCTCTTCTCCAGATGGGAAATTATAATCTTGAAATTCTGGAGGCAGTGAATGGAAAAGAAGCATTAACAATATTGAAAGAAAAAAAACCGGAGATTTTGCTGAGTGATATCCGGATGCCATTTATGGATGGAATTGAGCTTACACGCCAGGCAAAAATTATGAATCCAGATATGGCAGTTGTGATCTTCAGTGGATTCAGTGATTTTAATTATGCTAAAGAAGCAATCCGCAATGGCGTGCTGGAATATATCCTGAAACCGGTAGATCCACAGGAATTTAAAAATGTCATGGATAGTGTCATGTCATATCTGGATAAGAAGAAACAGAACGAAGAAGCAATGCAGAAAAATCAGGAGTTTCTTGGGCAGTATTTTCTGCATAAATTTATCCATAATGGAAAATCTGAAATTATGGATGATGCAATGAAAATTATGGATGTTTCCTGGTGGAACAGAACCGGAAGAATGCTGCTGCTGAATGGTGAGGATGGCTTTTTTGAGAACTATGACGGCAATTTTGAACAGATGCTGACAGAAGAACTTCCATTTTCATTTCATTATCTGAATTATGACTCGGACAGTTCCATCCTTTGTTTTGAACAGAATGTTAAAGTAGATTTTCAGATTCTTGCGAAACATATATTTGAGTTTGTTGAAAAAAGCTGCGGCAGACAGATTTATATTGCAGTTTCCAGTCAGCTCGAAGGGAAAGAGGCAATTCCACAGGGAATGAAAGAACTGGAAAGTCTCATGGAAAACAGGTATTACCGAGCCGATCAGTGGATTTTTATGCCGGATACAAACTGGGAAAACAAAGAGAATTATGAGCTTCCTCTTGAAATGGTCGAAAAAATGGAGGAAGATATCAGGCTTCATGATATTGCGCATCTGTGGGAGCATTACAATAAGTTTATGAAATATAAGGAATATGGAGCAGGATTTTCTTATATTTATATGAATTTCGTTTGCACTAATCTGATCAAGAGCATGTATACGCAGATGGATTATCCGGTTGAAAAATATTCAAATGTCATTGAAAAAATGTTTCATGTAGAAAATATTCAGGAAGTTGCAGAGGCACTGGAAGAGACGATACATCTTTTTGAGCAAAAACTGTTTTCTGTCAAAAACAGTAACAGGAGTGAAGTTGAAAAAGTAAAAAGCTATATCTATGCACATTATCAGGAAGACATAAATCTTGAATTCCTGAGTGCGGAAGTGTACCTGTCACCGGGCTATATGAGTTATATTTTTAAGAAAGAGACAGGCGAAGGTCTTGCTCAGTTCATCAGGGAATTCAGACTGGAAAAGGCAAAGGAGCTTTTGTGTACAACAAATAAAAAGATTGTACAGGTTTGTGCGGAAACAGGATTTACGAATCCATCGTATTTCTGCAAGAGCTTCCGCGAATACTATGGATGCAGTCCGGATCGTTTTAGAAAAAATGAGATTCAGAGAGAGACCATGTGAAAAATGAAATAATACTTAAAATATGCAGTGAGGAAATTATGTGAATATACACATAATTGAAAAAGATGTAAAGCAATATTGAGGGAGGGATGAGAGGATGAAGAAGCGCAAGTGGCATAAGATAACAGCAGCTCTGGCAACTGTTGCTGTAATATTGTCATCGCCGGGAATTACAGATCTGGTGAAAGGATCGTCAACTGAATTTGTTGATATGGTACCAATATCTGAGGAAACCATTCCGGCAAGTGAAAACGAAGAAAACATCTCAAGAGCGGCAGAAGACTTCTCAGATACAACAGAAGATTTTTTTGAAACAACAGAGGAACCTGAAGAGGATTTCGAAAGTGAAACAGCCGCTGAGGAAGGTTCGGAAAATAAAGAAGCAGACAGTGTAGACTGTATTGAAGATTTTTCCTGTGAAGACACAAGCAATACAGAAAATGTCAGTCCAGATTCTGCTTCCGCTGTGACAGTTCTTCAGAAGGCAGACGAGACAGAAAACACAGAGCTGGCACAGGGAGAGGTACACAAAGCAAAAATTTCTTCAAGCGTTCCTGCAGGACAGGAGGCGGCAAAAGTCAGACTTTATCTGACAGATGCGCAGAATGAAACTCCGGTGACAGACCTTCAGGTCACTCTTTCAAGTGGAGAGAGTACACAGGAGATCGTAGAGGATCTGGTTCAGCTTCCGGAAGCTCTGAACCAGAATGAGCCTCTTACAGTCACACCGGTTACGGAATACCAGCTGGATGAAGATGGCGATTATGTATTTGACGAAGACGGTAATTATCAGATTTCAGCTTACTATCTGGAATATGAAGTACCGTCTGGTGGACGTACAGAGTTCGAGGCATCTTTCACTTATACAACAGATGCCGAAGAATATGATTTCCAGGCAAAACTCAGAGCCAGAATGTTCCGTGAGCCAGAAGGAACCGGCGAAGAGATTTCACTGAACGAAGAGGAAAGCAGACTTACACTTATCTGGAACAGCCAGGCAGAGCAGGAAACGGAAGATGATGTTCTGGTGGAGATGGAAGAACTGGCAGCCGAGGATGTAGGGGAAGCGAGGCCTTTGAAGGCTGGAGACTGGTTGTTCCTGGATGTGGAGCAGACTACTAGCTGGAAGCTCGATAATGCACAGGTATTCATCAATTATGGAGTCTCGGGGCAGAGTTGGAATAAGAAATCAATGACAAAAGGAAATGATGGAAGATTTCGGATCCAGCTTACTGAGGAGATTGTTGGTACGAACAACAGTTTTAAATTTACTCTGGATAATGCAAATGGTGGGAATACTACAATATGGATGCCGTTCGGAGATAATTTATCTTTCACTCAGAATAACGGCTCAAATCTCTATATAGCAAATAGTGACAATAACGGAGTCTGGGGCAACGAGTGGTATGATCCATTGAATGATCACACTTTCTTCGCCGGAAAAACCATGTATTTTGAGAATAAAACAGGAAATTCGCTGGATGAAGTTAAAGCAGCCTTTTACGAGAAAGACACAGCGGGGAATAAAAATCCGGTAGGAGAACCTGTTCCAATGGCAGCTATTCAGAATGGTTTTTCAGTAACGATCCCAAATAAAGCATGTTCGTATGTACAGTTTCAGGATGCATCTGAAAATGTATTAGGTGATACTTACTCCAACTTCTATGGTCAGGGAGCAGGTGAAGATGGTGTCGAGAGTGTTCCTTTTGCAGCCGGCTCCATGGACTGTTATAAATATGCCGGAAAAGCCGAAAATTCCACCTGGGGAGTGCTGGGAGAGAGAACCGTTTATTACGATGCGACCCTGTCAAAGATGTCTTATGCAGGAAGCAGTGGAAATGATGGCAAAGGAATTCCATGTGATAGTAATTCAAAGGTTTACTACTATGCCACCAAAGAGAATGGAGAGGATCCAGTTTATGGTGAGATGACACCTGTGAAAGATTCAGATCAGTGGAGGGTTAGTCTTTCTGGAGTTTACACAAAGATCCGTTTTGCGGGATACGAAGTGGAAAATGCAACTACTTCGGAGAATGGTAACGGAACAGACCTGGTGGACATTCCAGGAAACCTGAAAAATCCATGTTATTTTGGAGATGACAGCGACGATGTGATCTACAATGGCGGCAACCGTGGCGGATACTGGGGTGAGAAAGGCAGCCTCCGCGATGCAGAGAGCGGCAAGAATACGACGGTTGTCAATGTGCCAGAGGGGACTTTCACCAAGGATTCCAATACTCTGTATGTAGATACTACCCTGTACGATTATTATACAGACTATGAGCTGAACGGACAGAACCGTGATGCATATGATTCAGTAAATATTGCCAGTCACAGAATCTATCAGCCGTTCAGACAGTTTAATCAGGCTTTAAGTACATATTATAAAAATAATAATGTAACCTATCCGCTTTATTGGGGAAACTTCCAGAACTATAATGGTTCTCATTTTAAAGAGATTGCAGATACTTTAAATCTGTATGGATATTCTAATAATAATCAGTTCTTTTATGAAAACAACTCGATGTGGGATATTAATGGAGTGGAAATAAAACAGGGAGGACAGAATGCAACACAGGGCTTAAGTGGAGCACAGTTGGCAAGTGGATCACTGACACTGGCAGGAGGTGCGATCGCCCCGTTCTTTAATGAAGATTTTCTGAAAGGCAATAACAGTAAAAATACAGTCCTGGGAAATGTATACCATAATGTTACTTTTCCATTTATAAAAAAAGCACTGACCAGTTCTGCTGATACCTCAAAGGAAGGAACCGTTGACTACTGGTGCTTTGACAGTGCAGATCAAACTAACTCAAACAAAAATCTTCGTCTGAAATATGATTCCTCGAATGGATATTTTCTGCAGTCAACGAATGACATTGTAAATGGTCAGACAGTAGGGGATGGATATCCAGCCACAGAAGTTGGAAATTATTTTCCTTTAAACTCATCATCAGAGAGCGGAAATGCCTGTAAGCTGAATTATGGATTTGGACAGAAACTTCAGCTTAAATTTCGTCTGACACAGGATGGAACAGTTACAACTACAAGCAATAAAGAAGTTCCGATAGAATTCAACTTTTCAGGTGATGATGATGTATGGGTGTTCATAGATGATCAGCTGGTTCTTGATGTGGGCGGCGCTCATGATGTTGTATCCGGCCGTATCAATTTCAAAGACAGGACTGCCTGGGTAAGTAAAGTAAAGAATCAGTCAGGCGGCGGATTTACTGATAATATAACAACAGCTTTTCCGGAAGCTTTAAAAAATGATTTGGATTTTTACAAAAAAGAACATACTTTGACCATGTTCTACATGGAGCGTGGACTTTGGGAATCGAATATGAAGATTACCTTTAACTTTCCGGATGAGAACCAGCTTCAGGTGGAGAAGCAGCTGGACACTACAGATGTAAATGAGCTGTTCAAAGGCTTATTCGAAGGTACAGACCTGTTTGATTTCAAAATTAAGAACCTTGCAACACATTATGGAGAAAAAGCTGCTTCAGCCACAACAACAGCACCGGTGAAGATCAGTGATTTGGCTTACACCGTTGCTCCGGCACACCGCAGTAATATATTTGAAAAAACTACAAAAGAGGGATCAGCTGCTGTTCACTGGTATGCGAAAGAACAGGACGTGGAAAGTACTTGTCGGTCACAGCGATATGGAGAACTGACTTTAAACGATCCGTTAGATATTTCCAATATGCAGTATCTGAAATTTAAATTCTATTACGACTATGCAGATATCCCATCACTTTCCAATATGTATCTGCAATTGGTAGATGCAAATGGCATGATAGCAGGCTGTCTGGGACAGGAAACCCTTTCCGGACGAACTTATGGTACTGTTTCCGTTGCAAGCAAAAAGTGGATAACTGTAAAACTGGATCTCACAAAATTGTCAGGAATTAAAGGCTTTGGCAACTTGAAAAAAATCCGTTTCGGTTATAACTATCCAAGAAATATTTATCTGAAGGATTTTATATTCCGTCCGACGGCAGAACTGACAGCTTCTACTGGATTTGTGACGAAGCAGTATGATATTGCGGACTATGATTCAGCCAGATCAGGTAAACTGGAAAATCCAAAAGGTGCGGTGTACACTTCTTCTGCAAAGTCAGGAGCCTATGCAATTGAGGATGATGGAAGCTTTGTATTGCGGGATAAGGAAACCATTACATTTAAGGATCAGTTCCGTCGAGGCAGTTATATTTACCTGAAAGAAAAAGTCGATCCAAATCTGTTTGATACGACTTGGACCATGCTTGAGAATGGACAGCCGGTGACGTCCATGGGAACAGGAAGCACTGTAACAAATGGAAGCGTGAGCAGTCTCAATAAGGTGCCAGGGTTTTCCGTTAATGATGGAAGAACAGAAAATAAAGTTTTGCCTGATGCCGAAGGAAAGAACCCTCAGGAAAATAACAAGTATGATGGAGATAGACCCAAAAAACAATCTTCAGAGAATACTTCAGAAGAAGTACCGGAGGATACCTTCGTATTCCGTTCTTATGCGAAACCGGATGATACTACAACGTTAACCAAATTGAAGGCAGTCTTTTACAACAAAGTTAAGACAGGTTCACTGACAATCAAGAAAGAAGCTGCATATCATACAGATCAGTTGGATGGTACTTATAAATTTAAACTTACATTTACCAATGTTGGTGGTGCAGGTCTGGAGACAGCACCGATTGTGGTGCCGGATATTTTCCTGAAAGCCAATGAATCCTATACGATCACAGGGATCCCGATAGGAACCTTCTTTACGATCGAAGAGATAACACCGACCGATGGATCCACCCTCGACAGTATTTTGCTGAAGCTGAATGGAGTGCAAGTGCCGCAGAAAGTCGGAACGACCGTACTTCAGGGATATATCAAACCAGCAAATACAACGGGAGAAGAATCACAGGCAGAAGTAGTATTTAAGAATACGAAAAAACCAAAGGTAAATCTGTCTGTGGAAAAATTCTGGAAAACAGCAGCAGGTGAAACTTATACAGGAACACTTCCGGATAAGATTTATGTCCAGCTGCAGAGAAGGTCGTCAGATACAGCCACAGCCACATGGGAGGCAGTAGAATATAACAACAGCAGTTATACAGGGCTGACATATAACATTTATACTAAACAATGGAAAACATCGTTTAAAGATCTGGATAAATTTGTGGATTATACACAGTCATCGAAGGTTGCATGGAAGTATCGTATTATTGAGGTAACCCTGACAAAAGATGCAGATGGAAAAGTGACAAAAGTAACACCTGTGGAAAATGGAGGCTGCATCGAGTTCACGGACGCTGGTATGTTTAAGGTTTCTTATGATTATGCTAATACCAATAGTGATTCAGGAATCTCTATTGGGGAAGATAATAATGGTTCTGCAACGATTACCAATACCTATCAGCCACCAAAGACTAATATTCAGATTTTGAAAATAAAGGCAGGAACAGCAGGAGATAATCCGGAAAAACTTGCCGGGGCAGAATTTAAGCTTGAAAAACTGACTGTCGATGGAACTATTGATTCTGCCTTTACAGCACAGACTGTTACAACGGGTAAAGAAAATGAAGAACTTGGAGTTGCAAAATTTGAAAATCTGGAAGATGGAACCTATCAGATCACAGAGACAAAAGCTCCGGAAGGATACAATCCAGAGACAAAAGCTCCGGAAAGATACAATCTTTTGAAATCACCGATTAAGGTTGTGATCAACAGAAGAGAAAACTTCATCACAGTAGATGGCGAGAATTCCATTAGATTTCTCAAGAAGAATACACTTACGATCCAGGTTGCCAATCAGGCAAAATTCCAGCTGCCGGCAACAGGAAGCTGGAGCAGACTGATCCTTGGCTTTACCGGTGCAATCATCGCCGGAACTGCGGTAATCATGTATCTGTTGTTACAAAAGCGGAGAAAGGAGGGCAAAACTTCCTGACCGCTTGAAGAAGCAAACAGATGATTCAAGTATATGATACCGGGGTTGTGGCGTGCAATGCACGAAACAATCCACAGGTATCTTAAAAAGAAAAATGAAAAAGGAAATGAAGAAAGAGAAAGAGAGGAAACGAGTATGAAGAAATTCAAAAAACTCCTTGCCGGTCTCCTTGCCGGTGCAATGATGCTGGGCAGCATGTCAGCAACTGCATTTGCAGCAGAAGAGACAAATACACCGAAAATGACTGCTGCTACAATTGATACATCACTGAAAGGATCATTGACAATCCATAAGTATGAGTATAATGGTAATAGCGGTAAAACGGGAACAGGAGAAACATCTGATGAGAGCAATGTGCCATCCGATGCAAAAGAAAAACCTCTTGAAGATGCAGGATTTACTATTTATAAAGTAGCAGATGTTAATGAACTGACAAAATATTACAGTACAGATCCGGAAGCTCTTCCAGATGTAACTACTTATGTAGAAAATGGAAAAATCAAAAGTGCTTATAGTGACAAAATATTCGGAGAAGAAGTAAAAACAAATAATGACGGAATTGCAGAATTTAAAGCCCTTGATCTTGGTTTCTATGTAGTAATCGAGACAACAACTCCTGACAAAGTTACCACTCCGGTAACTCCATTCCTGGTATCTATCCCGATGACAACGGTAGACGGTGACGACTGGTTATATGACGTACATGTTTACCCTAAGAATAAGACAACTTATGGTGGTGTGACATTAGAGAAACATGGAAAAAATGGTGCAAAATTGGAAGGTGTAACCTTTGTACTTCAGAAAAAGAACACAGCTGAAAATAAATGGGATAATGTTACAATTAATGAAAGTACAAATAAACCACTGGGAGAACTTACAACAGATAAGAATGGACAGATTACTGTAGATGGTCTTTCACAGGGTACATACAGATTTATCGAGACTGACCGTGGCAACAATGATGGATATATCATGGATGGTGCTACAGCATATCAGTTTACTGTTAATGCTAATGGTACAATCAAGTATGGAGATAATGATCCAAAGGCAAATATCACAATCACTGTAACCAACGAAAAACCTGACATGACCAAACAGGTAAAAGATAGAACAAAAGAAACTGAAACTTGGAAACAGGATGCAGATTACAATGTAGGTGATATGGTACCATACAAGATCACAGTAGATGTACCATCCAACATTACTAGATTAAAAGAATTTACACTTACTGATACACCAACAAACCTCAAAGATAATATCGATTCAGTAGTAGTAAAATGCGGAGAAACAAAGCTGACAAAAGGTACAGATTACACAATTAGTAAAGATACAACTGATGGAAATGGATTCAAAGTCACATTCAATACATCAGAGATGGGTGATTATGCAAGAAAACAGCTTGTAATCACATATAATGCAAAACTTCTTGACTCAGCAGTTACATCAACAGATGGTAACACGAACAGAGCAAAGCTGGAATACTCCAACAAGATTCTTCCGGGACAGGATGATCCAGATAACCCGAATAAACCAGAAAATCCAGATACAAAACCAGGAAAAGATTATATCGAGAATACAACTATTGTATATACCTTCGGACTGCAGGTATTAAAGAAAGGAGAGCAGGCAGATGGTACCCGTACCCCGCTTGAAGGTGTGCAATTTGATCTTTACAAAGAAGTGCCAGAAGGTACTGCTAAAGCAATAACTGGAGATGCTGCAAAAGCAGTAGGACTTGATTCCAATAAAACATGGCTCAAAATTAATGAAGCTCCTTTAACAACTGATGAAAACGGTAAAGTTTCTCAGAGTGGTCTTGCAAATGGAACTTACTATCTGGTAGAGACAAAGACAAACGAGAAATATAATCTTCTGAAAGCACCGGTTAAAGTAGAATTAAATATTGACTATGTGACAACTACAAAAAATGAATATTATAAAGGTGAAAACGGTGTGAAAACTCTTGTGAAACATGAAGTTGAGACTACAACATTCACAGAAAATACAGCAACATCTACAGGAACTCACACAGAAACTATCATCAACAAAAAAGGCTTTACCCTCCCAATAACTGGTGGTATGGGTACAATCGCTATCACAGCTCTTGGTGTTGCCCTTGCATTCGCAGGTGTTCTGATCATCGGCGCATCCAGAAAGAAAACTGTGAAATAAGAACTGAGGAATGATTAAATAATAGAAGAATTCATTAATTAGCTACCATAAATCCTCTTTTTGAATAAATCCTACAGGACAGACTCGTCACTCTGCCGTAAGGCAGAGTGTGGGTGTGTCTTATTTGCCTTATATGCAGATGTCTGAAAAACAGCTCAGGCCGCTTCATATAAGACAAATGAGAGGCAGGGTCAAAAGCCCCGGCTATCACAGGGAAAGGAACTACAGGTCATGAAGAAACCAAGGCTGACGACGATTTTCAGTATGATCCTGATCTTTGCGGGAATCTCGCTCGCATTATATCCGACTATCAGCAATATACTCGCGCAGAAGCATGCTTCGCAGGCGATCACGGAGTACAATGATGAGATTAAAGACATGGATGAAGAAAAAATCGATGCGGTAAAGGAAGCCATGCAGCAGTATAATGAACAGCTTGGAAATGCAGTTACTCAGGATGCCATCGGTGAGCAGCAGACAGGCACCAGTCATGTGGATATGCTGGATATCGGAGATGTGATCGGCTATCTGACCGTGCCGGTGATCAATGTAAATCTTCCTATATATAAAGGTACATCACAGGATGTTCTGGCCAAGGGAGTTGGCTACATTCCGGAGACTTCTTTTCCGCTGGGAGGAGAGAGCACACACAGTGTGCTGACAGGGCACAGAGGACTTCCGGATGCTAAGCTTTTTACAGATATGGACAAAGTACAGAAAAAAGATCAGTTTTATATTCATGTGCTGGATGAGGTACTTGCGTATGAAGTTGATCAGATCAAGGTGGTCGATCCGGAGGATACTTCGGATCTGGATATTGTGGAAGGAAAGGATTATGTGACGCTTGTCACCTGCACACCGTATGCTGTCAATACATACCGCCTTCTTGTGAGAGGACACCGTGTGCCGTATACAGGGGAGGAGAAGGCAAAAACAGTTTCGCAGATCCGCCCGGCGGCAATGGCGAAGCGAGTGGTAGATGTATGGCCATGGTTCCTGTTTATGATGGCAGGTGTGGCAGTGACTGAAGGTGTGATCATTTTACTGATCCTCATAAAGAGGCACCATGATAAGAAGAAAAAAGGATAAAAGCACTCTGACCTAGGGTCAGAGTGAATCGTGATGATACTGAGAAAGACAGGAGAAAGTGAAAAATGGAAAATAAAAAAACAGAAGAGATCATGAGAGAGGTCCGTAAGGTGATTTTCGGCAAGGATGAATGTATCCGTCAGGTAATGACGGCGATTCTTGCGGGCGGTCATATTCTGATCGAGGATATCCCGGGGGTCGGCAAGACCTCCATGGCACTTGCTTTTGCAAGGGCAATGAACCTGACACAGAACCGTGTTCAGTTTACTCCTGACGTACTGCCGTCGGATATTGTCGGATTTTCCATGTTTATCAAGGAAAAAGAGGCATTTGTCTATCAGCCCGGAGCGGTGATGTGCAACCTGTTTCTTGCAGATGAGATCAACCGAACTTCTGCCAAGACGCAGTCTGCGCTTCTTGAGGTTATGGAGGAAGGAACGGTTACCGTAGATGGTGTGACAAGGAATGTTCCGGATCCGTTTATCGTCATTGCGACAGAAAACCCGATCGGGTCTGCCGGAACGCAGAGACTTCCGGAATCTCAGTTGGACCGTTTTATGGTCTGTATTGAGATGGGCTATCCGGATATTCAGGATGAAGTGCAGATTCTGATGGAGCAGTCCGGGTTTGGGGCAATGAAGGATGTAAAGGCTGTGATCAGTGCGGATGATCTCGCCCGGATGCAGAGAGAAGTCTCGGAGATTTTTGTCCATGAGACGGTCTGTCGATATATCGTGGATCTTGTAAATGCAACGCGCTCACATGAACTGGTGTCTCTGGGACTGAGTACCCGTGGTGCCATAGCAGTGACCAGGATGGCAAAAGCCAGTGCATATATGCAGGACCGTACATTTGTACTGCCGCAGGATGTGGCGGAGGTTTTTCCAGCGGCTGCAGTGCATCGTCTCAAATGCAGTGCGAGGGCGAAGTTAAGTCAGGGAGACCAGAAGCAGATCATCGGGGAGATCCTGAAATCTGTCAGACAGCCGCGGCCGGAGAGATAAGGTATGAAAAGTAAGATCATATATATGGTACTGGTGCTGGCTACGTTGTGGGCGGCAGCAGCCGGCAGGGGAGAGTTTGCTTTTTTTCTGCTGGTTTTTGAGCTTCTTTTTGCAGTGTGTATGGCAGCCGGTGTATGGTATGTGGCGGGAAAGCTTCGCGTATCGGCGAAGACGGAAAGTTCTGCAGTCACCAGAGGCGAGCGGGAAAAATTTATTCTTGAGATCGAGAACTCGACGGTTTTTCCGGTCGGAGATATCCAGATCGTGATGGATGTCACAGGTGCAGGCAGGATCGTCCGGCACAGTGCGGCAGACAGAAAGAGCAGGGATTCGTGGCAGATTTTTCTGGAACCGGTACACTGCGGTTTCTTCAGAGTCAGTGTGACGGAACTCAGAGTATTCGACTATCTTGGACTTTTTTCGGCAAAGATCAGGGTTCCTTCCCTTGCCAGGACGATCGCAGTCATCCCCAGGATCCATCCTATGGACGGGGAAACAGTACAGGGATTTTACGGGGAAGAGGAAGACAACGAAAATGCAGCCAGGGCAGGTACGGACAGTCAGGAGATTTTTGATACGAGATATTACCATCAGGGAGATATGCTCAAAAATATCCACTGGAAGCTCAGTGCCAAGGAAGATGAACTTCTTGTAAAGGAATTCAGTATGCCGGCCGGAAGGATGGTCAGTGTTTATCTGGATACATCGAACGGGACGGAAGAAAAAACAACACCGGATCAGCTGGATGAGTTTCTGGATCTTGCGGCATCTCTGGGAAATGCGCTGGTTGAGAAAGAGCAGCTGTTTGAATATGTCTGGATGGAAAAGGGAACAAAGGAAGCCCTGCATTTCGAGGTGAACGGAAGGGAAGCTTTTTATCAGGCACTGGAGTGTATTCCGGGAATCTGTCAGGGAATATCCGACAATGTCCTGGTGCCGGAGCATGGCGGTGTCAGAATCACGATGGACGGACGGATACAGCGATATTTTCCGGAAGGTGAAGGACGTTTATGAGAAAAAAACAGACACAGAAGGAACAGAACAATATGGAGGTGCTTATCCTGGATTCAGGGTATGTTCCTCAGTCAGAAAAGAAGCAGACAGAGAAAGGTGGAATGTTTCTGTCTTTTCTGGTGCTTTTTGGGGCGGTCGGAGTTCTTGCTGGAAGTCTGGTTTCAGCGTTTTCGATAAGGGATGAGAGATTGTGGCTTCTGATACCGGGAATCTTTCTGTTCAGCCTGTTTTTCAGCTGGTTTTATGCGGACAGAAGGCTGGATTCGAAAAGAATCTATGGTTTTCTTGCAATTGTGATCCTTTACATGGCAGTCTGTTTTGTGCTGCAGAACAGAATCACCGCAGGCTTTTATCAGACAGCTGATTTCGTGATGAGCAGGATCAATCAGGTCTATCATGGAAACATGAGGCTGTATGGAGCATATGAAAGTGGTGATATGGTGATCTTCTGGCTGCCTGTACTTTTTCCGGTGACGGGGCTTCTGGGGGCTGGAATTGTCAGAAGGAGGAACTGGCTTCTGATTCTTTCCATACTGTTTCCGCTGGTCGCGCTGATGATGATCGCCGGAGGCAGACCGGGAAATCTCTGGATGTATTTTCTGGCAATGAGCATTCTGCTTTTGTTTACTGCAGGGCGGAGTTATTTCTGTGGATGGAAAGCGGGGCTTACGGCACTTCTTGCTGCTGTGGTAGTATCTGTCCCGTCATGGTGTATTTCCATGCCATTGGCAGGAGTGGAGATCCCGGCAATTCAAAGAGGCACGACAAGGATACAGAATCGGCTCCTGCAGTCTCTGTGGAGTTTTCTACCGAAGATTTCAGGGGGAAATCTGCAGCTCTCTCTGGAAGGAATCGCCGGAGGGGTGGACAACGGAGAACTCGGAACGACAGACGGTGTGTTTTTTACCGGGGTGGATGCCCTGAAAGTGACCAGTGTGCAGAGACCTTCGGAGACGGTCTATCTGAGAGGATATATCGGTGAGACTTATACAGGGAGCAGTTTTGAGCCGGGAGCGGAGGAAAACTTTCAGAATGCAGCGGCTGTCTGGAAAACAGACGGGGATTCCTCAATCTATATACAGAATCTTCCTTTTCTGAGGACGATGTATTATGAGAAGCAGTCGTCAGGAAAGAATGCCGGGGAGTCGGAGAGTGCAGTGAACCAGATCACCGTAGAAAACCTGAATGCCAACCCGGAGTACACGTATGTTCCATATGATGCTTTTTTGAATGATGTATATCAGATCAGCAACGGGGATGGGGCAGTGTGCGGACAGAGCAGGCAGGAGGATATTTTTTCCTGCTACTGGAGAAGCAATGCCAAAGAGATCCTGGAAAGCTATCGTGACGGTAAGGATACTTCCGGTGTGCTGAATGATACGGAAAAATCGTATCGGAATTTTTGCAGTACCTATGATCTTCAGATTCCGGAAAAAGGGCTTGAAAGGCTGAAGAAGGAATGTGCGGAAGCGAAGGAAGAGAATCACTGGGGAGAATCTGAGACGGGTGCAGAGATGCCGGACTGGGCAGTTGCAGATGAGTATGAAGAGATTCGTCAGTATGTGGTAAAAAGACTTCTTCGTGACTGCAGCTATGAGACAGATACGGACAAGCTGAAGGACGGCCAGGATTTTGTGGAGACTTTTCTTTATGACACAAAGGAAGGCTACAGTATGCATTTTGCGGCGGCTGCGACGATGATGTTTCGTATGTTTGGTGTTCCGGCGCGTTATGTGGTGGGATATGTGGCACCACAGGAGCTTTTTTCGGAAAATGCTGACCAGACTTATACTGCCGTTCTGGAGGATGACAATGCGCATACCTGGGTGGAGATCTATCAGCCGTTTCTCGGATGGACTCCGGTGGAAGTGACACCGGGTATGGAAACAGAGTTTGTTGACCAGACAGAAGAGAAAGAGCAGAGTGACCGTGTTCCGGAGGAAGCGAAGACGGAGACGGAAGAGGAAGAAATCAGTGTATCCGGTTTTGCAGTCCGTATTGCTGGGTGGTTCACAGGACACCTTGCAGATATTCTGAAGTTATGCGCTGTACTGTGCTTGCTGATGCTTGTTCTCGGAAGCGGAATAAAGATCCGTGCCGCACATAGGGCTCGTTATGGAGTGGGAGAAGATCCGGCAGAGGCGGTGAGGGCGATTTATCGCTATATCTGTCGTATTCTGTACAAAAAGGGCATGTCGAAGGACTGCACGGCGGCAGATGGCGGAACGATTCGCTTTATCAGGGATTTCTGTCCTGTATTTACGGAGGAAGATGGCAACAGACTTCAGAAACTGATCCTGAGGGCAAGCTATGGAAATGAACCGGTGACTGAGGAGGAGCGTCTGTGGATGCGTCAGCTCTGCCGGCAGATAAAGCGGTCCGTACGTGGAAAAAAACGTTGACAAAGACCATGTCGGTTGCTATAATACCTGCATGAACAAAGGCGTTCTTTTGGAGGGTAACCTTCCGAAAGTACGCCCTTTTTTTTATTTATTTTTCAAATATAAGGAGAGAATACTATGGGGAATTATACCAGAGAGGAAATATTGCAGATGGTTGAGGAGGAAGACGTAGAATTTATTCGTCTTCAGTTCACCGATATGTTTGGGGCAATTAAGAATATCGCTGTGACGGCTCGGGAACTTCCCCGTGCGTTAGATAATCGCTGTATGATCAACGGCGAACAGATTGCGGGGATGGATATGGAGAAAGGTTCAGACCTTTATCTCAGCCCGATACTGGATACCTTTGCAATTCTGCCATGGCGTCCACAGCAGGGAAAAGTAGCCAGAATGATCTGTGACTTGTATTTTCCGGATGGTACACCGTACAAAAACAGCCCGCGATATATTCTGGAAAACGTGGCAGGCAAAGCACAGGAAGAAGGCTATACCTGTTATATCGATCCGGAATGTGAGTTTTTCCTGTTCCATACCGATGACAATGGCAATCCGACGACTGTGACACATGAGCAGGCGGGATATCTGGACATCAGTCCGCTGGATCTCGGGGAAAATGCCAGAAGAGATATGGTACTTACATTAGAAGATATGGGAATGGAAGTAGAATCTTCCCATCATGAAGCTGCACCGGCACAACATGAGATTGATTTCCGTTATGGCGAGATTCGTAAGACTGCCGACTGCATTACAACTTTTAAGATGGCAGTTCGTATTGTGGCAAAACGCCATGGACTTCATGCCACATTTATGCCGAAGCCAAAGACAGAAGCAAATGGTTCCGGTATGCACATCCAGTTTTCTCTGATCAAAAACGGGGAAAATGTATTTGAATGTTCAGAACGTCCGGGGGAACTCAGTGAAGATGCATATTATTTTATAGGAGGTCTTCTGGCACATAGTAAGGAAATGGCGCTGATCACCAATCCGCTGGTCAATTCCTATAAGCGACTTGTTCCGGGATATGATGCACCGACAGAACTTACATGGACTGAGAATAACCAAAATTCGCTGGTCCGTATTCCGGTAACCAGAGGAGAGGGGATCCGCGTAGAACTTCGAAGCCCTGATGCTTCTGCAAATCCATATGTGGTACTGGCAGTCTGCCTTGCCGCAGGTCTTGACGGAATCAAAAACAAGATCACACCGACAAAATCATCAAATCTTGCGGCACAGGATCAGCAGGCAGAACATCTTCCGGAAACATTAAAGGAAGCAATTGATTATTTTGAGTCCAGTTCATGGGTAAAAGAAGTACTTGGTGAGGAATTTTGCAGACAGTATGTTTCAGCGAAAAAGAATGAATGGCTGAGATATACCAGACAGGTAACTGACTGGGAAATCGCAGAATATCTGTATCGACTGTAATGAGACTTTACACATACTGTAAGTGAGATGAATAAGACAAGGGGAAGAGGAGAGACACTTTTATGAGCAGTATTGTTATTGCATTGCCCAAAATAGAAGATGCCAAAAAAATCCGCAGCGTTCTTGAACGTCACGGATTTACGGTAGCCTCTGTATGCAGTACTGCATCAAGTGCCCTTTCGAATGCCTCGGAACTTGGAAGCGGTGTTCTGATCTGCGGACATCGTCTGCCGGATATGAACTATCTGGATCTGTCTGAGTGTCTGCCGAGAGATTTTGAAATGTTGCTGTTGGCATCTGCGAGGGTGATCTGTGAAGTGCCATCCTCTATTCTTTCAGTGGAGATGCCGATAAAGTCCGGTGATCTGGTCAACACGGTCAGCATGATCCTGATGCAGCAGGATCGCAAGAGATGTAAAGAAAAAAAGAAACCCAAACTTCGTTCGGAGAAAGAACAGAATTATATTTCCAATGCGAAGATGATGCTGATGCAGCGAAATCATTTAAATGAAGAAGATGCATACAGGTATATCCAGAAATCCAGTATGGATTCCGGAACGAATATGGTGGAGACAGCACAGATGCTTCTGATGCTGTTGTATGAAAGTTGATACAGCAATGATGGAAGTAAGGAACGGATTTTTTTGATCCGGACTTCACAATATAAAAGACGAGATATATGGAGGACGAGGAAATGGAGTTTTTGAACGGTATTTACAAAAAAGAAGTAACCGAATGGGATGAACTGTTAGGTACTTCTCTCTTAAATCAGGAAGTTATTCTGGAAGGAGCCGTTCACAGCATCCGTAATATGGGCGATGTGGCTTTTGTGATCCTGAGAAGAAGAGAGGGACTTTTTCAGACTGTTGTTGAGAATGAAAAAGCAAATCTTTCCGTTCATGATCTGAAAGAAGCGATGACTCTCCGTGTAAAAGGAATTCTGAATGAGGAAGAAAGAGCTCCTCATGGAAGAGAAATCCGTATCCGGGAGGTAGAGATTCTTTCAGCACCGGCAGAACCGATGCCGCTGGCAATTGACAAATGGAAATTAAATACTTCTCTGGAGGCAAAACTGAATTTACGTCCGATCGCACTCCGTAATGTGCAGGAGCGCTCCAAATTCAAGATTCAGGAAGCGTTGACACGTGCTTTCCGTGATTTCCTCTACGAACAGGGATTTACTGAAATCCATACACCGAAGATCGGGGCAAGAGGAGCCGAGGGTGGTGCAAACCTTTTCAAATTCAGCTATTTCCACAAACCGGCTGTCCTTGCACAGAGCCCGCAGTTTTACAAACAGATGATGGTAGGTGTTTTTGATCGCGTGTTTGAGACCGGACCGGTATTCCGTGCCGAGAAACATAATACCAAACGTCATCTGAATGAATATACCAGTTTTGATTTTGAGATGGGATATATTGACGGATTCGAAGATATCATGGGAATGGAAACAGGATTTCTTCAGTATGCGATGGAACTGCTTAAGAAGGACTATGCAAAGGAACTTCAGATCCTTAAGATCGAACTTCCGAAAGTAGATCAGATTCCGGCGGTACGTTTTGACAAGGCAAAAGAAATTGTCGCTGAAAAATATAACCGCAAGATCCGTAACCCGTATGATCTGGAACCGGAAGAAGAAGCACTGATCGGAAGATATTTCAAAGAAGAATATGATGCTGATTTTGTTTTTGTAACACATTATCCGTCAAAGAAACGTCCATTCTATGCAATGGATGATCCGGCAGATGATAAGTTCACATTAAGTTTTGACCTTCTGTTCCACGGACTGGAAGAAACAACCGGAGGCAAGCGTATCCATGATTATAATCAGCTCAAAGCGAAGATTGCTGCCCGTGGTATGGAAGAAGATGGTATGGAGCAGTATCTGGATACTTTCAAACATGGAATGCCGCCGCACGGAGGTCTTGGTATCGGACTGGAACGTCTGACTATGCAGCTTCTTGGTGAGGAGAATGTCCGTGAAGCATGTCTGTTCCCGAGAGATCTGAACAGACTGGAGCCGTAGGATAAGCAGGAGGAACAAAAATGGCAAAGATCATAGATGATGAAACAATAGAAAATGTATGCATTCTTGCGAAACTTTCTTTGAATGAGGAAGCAAAGGAAAAAGCAAAAGAAGACATGCAGAAGATGCTGGATTATGTGGAGAAGCTGGATGAACTGGATACCAAAGGGGTTGAACCGCTTTCACATATCTTTGGTGATCAGAATGTATTCCGTGAAGATGTGGTAACAAACGGAGACAATAAAGAAGCAATGCTTGCAAATGCACCGAAGGCAAAAGAAGGACAGTATCAGGTACCGAAGACCATCGGATAACAGAAGTGATCCGGATAGAGGAGATGAATTATGGAACTGGAAACAATGACAGCATTAGAACTGGCTGCAAAGATAAAACAGCGTCAGATCCATGTAGTGGATGGCGTGAAAGCAGTCTTTGACCAGATTGAGAGTAAGGAAGGAACGGTGCATGCTTACCTTGACCTTTATAAAAAAGAAGCATATGCACGCGCAAAAGGAGTGGAAAAAGGAATTGCAGACGGTACTTATACGGGTCCGCTTGCAGGTGTTCCGATTGCAATAAAAGATAATATCTGTATCAAAGGAAAGAAAACAACCTGTGCATCCAGAATCCTTGAGAATTTTGTTCCACAGTACAATGCGGAGGTCATTGACCGTCTGGAAAAAGCAGGAATGATCATTATAGGTAAGACAAATATGGATGAGTTTGCCATGGGAAGTACTACAGAGACTTCTGCTTACGGAGTGACAAGAAACCCGTGGAACACAGAACATGTTCCGGGCGGCTCTTCCGGTGGTTCCTGTGCGGCAGTTGCAGCAGGAGAAACGTTTATGGCACTCGGATCTGATACAGGTGGATCTATCCGTCAGCCGAGCTCTTTTTGTGGTGTGACCGGAATTAAGCCAACTTACGGTACCGTATCCCGTTATGGTCTGGTTGCCTATGCGTCTTCGCTGGATCAGATCGGACCGGTAGGAAAGAATGTGGCAGACTGTGCCGCGCTTCTTGAAGTGATTGCCGGACATGATCCGAAAGACAGCACTTCACTCGACAGACAGGATCTTGATTTTTCAAAGAGTCTGGAAGATAAGAAGCTTCTCGGAATGAAATTCGGTGTACCGAAAGAATTTCTTGCAAAAGGCCTTGAGCCGGAAGTAAGAGATTCTTTTATGAATGTGTTGAAGACACTTACTGAACAGGGCGCAATCGTAGAGTTTTTCTCTGTAGAGACTATGGAATATATGATTCCTGCATATTATATCATTGCCAGTGCAGAGGCAAGCTCAAACCTGGAGCGTTTTGACGGTGTAAAATATGGTTATCGTGCAGCTGAGTATGAAGGTTTGCATGATATGTACAAAAAAACAAGAACCGAAGCTTTCGGTGAGGAAGTCAAACATCGTATTATGCTTGGTTCATTTGTATTAAGTTCCGGATATTATGACGCATATTATCTGAAAGCACTGCGTACAAAAGCGCTGATCAAGAAAGAGTTTGATCAGGCATTTGAAAAATATGATGTGATCCTTGCACCGGCGGCACCTTATACAGCACCAAAGATCGGGGAAAGTCTGAAAGACCCGCTTGCCATGTATCTTGGTGATATTTATACCGTTGCAGTCAATCTCTGTGGTTTGCCGGGAATCACGGTTCCATGTGGAATGGACAAAGCCGGAATGCCAATCGGTATCCAGATGATCGGTGACTGTTTTGCAGAGAAGAAGATCCTCCGTGCAGCCGCTGCCTATGAGGCAGTAAGGGGAGCATTCCCCACTCCGGAGAAAGGAGGCAAAAAGGCATGAAACAGTATGAGACAGTCATTGGCCTTGAAGTCCATGTAGAACTTGCAACAAAAACAAAGATTTTCTGCGGATGCTCCACAGAATTCGGGGGTGCTCCGAATACACATACCTGCCCGGTCTGCACCGGTATGCCGGGATCGCTGCCTGTTCTGAACCGTAAGGTAGTAGAATTTGCACTGAAGGCCGGAATTGCGGCAAACTGCCAGATTAATCAGTATTGTAAATTTGACAGAAAGAACTATTTTTATCCGGATAACCCGCAGAATTATCAGATTTCCCAGCTGTATCTGCCAATCTGCCATGACGGATGGGTAGAAATCGAGACTTCTGCAGGAAATAAAAAAGTCCGCATTCACGAAATGCATATGGAAGAAGACGCAGGTAAACTGATTCATGATGAGTGGGAAGATTGTTCACTGGTAGATTATAACCGAAGCGGTGTGCCGCTGATAGAGATCGTTTCCGAACCGGACATGAGAAGTTCAGAAGAGGTTATTGCATACCTTGAAAAACTGCGCTGTATGATGCAGTATCTCGGTGTATCCGACTGCAAATTGCAGGAAGGTTCCATGCGAGCTGACGTCAACCTGTCTGTTCGTGAAGTCGGAAGTGAATCGTTTGGAACAAGAACAGAGATGAAGAACCTGAACTCCTTTAAGGCAATTGCAAGAGCCATCGAGGGAGAAAGAGAACGTCAGATTGAACTGATCGAAGAGGGACGAACTGTTATCCAGGAAACACGTCGCTGGGATGATAACAAAGAATCTTCCCATGCAATGAGATCAAAAGAAGATGCCAAAGATTACCGTTATTTCCCGGACCCGGATCTTCCACCGATTCATATATCTGATGAGTGGATTCAGCAAATACGTGAATCACAGCCGGAACTCAGAGAAGAAAAACAGCTTCGTTATCAGTCAGAATATGAATTGTCCGCATATGACGCAGGAATTCTTACAGAGTCCAGACATCTTTCGTTGCTGTTTGAGGAAGTGGCAAAGCTCTGCGGCAATCCGAAGAAAGCAGCCAACTGGTTTATGGGAGAAGTTCTCCGCCTTACCAAAGATAAAGGACTTGATGTAGAAAAAGTTTCCTTTGCACCAAAACATCTTTCAGATCTGATTTCCATGGTGGAGAAAAAAGAAGTCAGCGCCCAGAATGCAAAGAAAGTCTTTGAAAAAGTCTTTGAAGAAGACATTGAGCCGGTAGTTTATATTGAAGAACACGGTCTGAAAATTGTTGAAGACACCGGACTTCTCAATGATACATTACAGAAGATCATGGATGAGAATCCGGGACCGCTGGAAGAACTTCTTGGCGGTAAAGAAAAAGTTTTCGGATTCTTTGTCGGTAAAATGATGAGGGAACTGAAGGGCAAGGCAAGTCCGGATGCAGTACGCGAGGCTCTGGTAAAAGAAGTAGAACGAAGAAAGAATCTGTAGACAGATTAGGAGAGAATATTATGGTTACAGTAAATAAAAATTATTTGAAGCTTCCGGGAAGTTATCTTTTTTCCACAATTGCAAAGAAAGTAGCCGCATATCAGGAAGCAAATCCGGATGTACAGATCGTACGTCTGGGAATCGGAGATGTCACACAGCCGCTGGCACCGGCAATTATCAATGCGTTGCATAAATCCGTTGACGAGATGGCTAATGCAGAAACATTTCATGGATATGCACCGGATCTCGGTTATGAATTCTTACGCAGTGCAATTGCAAAAAACGATTACGAAGCACGCGGATGTGACATTCATGCAGATGAAATCTTTGTTTCTGACGGAGCAAAGAGTGATTCCGGTAACATTCAGGAAATCTTTGGTATTGAGAATAAAGTAGCTGTATGTGACCCGGTTTACCCGGTTTATGTTGACACAAATGTTATGGCGGGCCGTACCGGAGCGTATAATACAAAAAGAGAAAACTTTGACGGTGTGATCTATATGCCGTGTCTGGAGGAAAACGGATTCCTTCCGGAATTTCCGACAGAGACTCCGGATCTGATCTATCTCTGCTTCCCGAACAATCCGAGTGGTGCGGCAATCACAAAGGACAGGCTTCAGGAATGGGTAGATTATGCAAATAAAAATGGTGCAGTGATCATTTATGATGCGGCATACGAGGCTTATATTACAGAAGAAAATGTTCCGCACAGTATTTATGAATGTGAAGGTGCACGTACCTGTGCGATCGAGCTTAGAAGCTTTTCAAAAAATGCCGGATTTACAGGTGTTCGCCTTGGATTTACCGTTGTTCCGAAAGAGCTTATAAGAGAAGGTGTTGCACTGCATGACCTTTGGGCAAGACGGCATGGAACAAAATTTAACGGTGCACCGTATATTGTACAGCGCGCCGGTGAAGCTGTTTATTCTCCGGAAGGAAAGGCACAGCTAAAAGAGCAGGTTGCATATTATATGAAAAATGCACATACGATCTACAACGGACTGAAAGAGGCAGGATACTCCGTATCAGGTGGCGTGAATGCACCGTACATCTGGCTGAAGACTCCGAACAATATGAGCTCCTGGGATTTCTTTGATTATCTTCTTGAAAATGCACATGTAGTAGGTACACCGGGATCAGGATTTGGTGCTCATGGAGAAGGCTTCTTCCGTCTGACTGCTTTCGGAAGCTATGAAAATACACAGGAAGCCCTCAGAAGAATCAAGGCATTATAAAAATTTGAATAAACAACCATGCCTTTGGGCAGTGTAAAGAGGTGGTTTTTGACAAACTGCCTCTTTTTCGTTGCCATACGAAAAAATATACCGTATAATCGTAGTGAAATATTTTAAGAATATACGTAGTATTCAGCAGGCAGTATCCCGTAACTGTGCGGGAACTGAACAGTTAAGAAAATACCCGATCCGGGACCAAGGAGTTGTTACAGATGTACATAGAAACAACAGAAAAATTACTGGAATTTATAGAGAAAAGTCCGACTGCATTTCAGGCAGTGGATGAAATGAAAAAACGATTTACGGAAGGTGGATTTCAGGTGCTTTCGGAGAGAGAACACTGGAATCTCATACCGGGTGGAAAATATGTAGTGACCAGAAATAATTCCGCACTGATTGCTTTTGCCATACCGGAAGATCCGCCGTTTGCATTTCATATTATGGCAAGCCACAGTGATTCTCCGACATTCAAGATAAAAGAAAATCCGGAAATGAAAGTGGACGGCAGCTATGTAAAACTGAATGTGGAAAAATATGGCGGAATGCTGATGGCACCGTGGTTTGACCGCCCGCTTTCTGTAGCCGGAAGAGTTGTTGTAAAAGAGAATGGCAGACTTGTGGAAAAGCTGGTAAACATAGAACGCGATCTGGTGATGATCCCGAATCTTGCTATTCATATGAATCGTGAGGCAAACAACGGAACCGCATATAATCCGCAGAAAGACATGCTGCCTCTTTTTGCAGCAGAAAATACAGACAGAACGCTGCTGGAAATGATTGCAGAGCAGATCGGGGCCGACAGATCAGATATTCTCAGCCACGATTTATTTTTGTATAATCGTATGCCGGGTACGATATGGGGCGTAGATCAGGAATTTGTTTCCTCTGCACGGCTGGATGATCTGCAGTGCGCTTTTTCTTCCATGGAGGGGCTTCTTGGGGCTGAAACGAAAAATTCCATCGCAGTACATTGCGTACTGGATAATGAAGAAGTCGGAAGCAGCACGAAACAGGGGGCGGCATCTACTTTTTTGAAGGATACACTTCTTCGTATCAATACAGGGCTTGGCAGAACTTATGAAGAATATCTGATGACTCTTGCCGGAAGTTTTATGGTTTCGGCGGACAATGCACATGCGCTTCATCCGAATTATGCAGACAAGACGGATCCGGTGAATCATCCTGTTCTGAATAAAGGGATTGTCATCAAATATAATGCAAATCAGAAGTATTGTACAGATGCAGTATCTGCTGCAGAGTTTATAGAGCTTTGTGCAAAGGCGGATGTTCCATATCAGACATTTGTAAATCGCTCAGATATTGCCGGGGGTTCGACACTGGGCAATATTTCCAATACACAGGTTGCAATGAATACAGTAGATATCGGACTTCCACAGCTTGCCATGCATTCTCCTTATGAGACCGCGGGTGTAAAGGATACCGAATATCTGATACGGGTGGCAGGGGAACTTTTTGCATAACAGCTTGCTATATAGAGCAGAAAAGAAGGACAATACAATGAGTGATAAAAAAGCAGTGTTTTTTGATGCGGATGGAACCATCTGCGATATGGAAAAAGGAGTACCGGACAGTGCGGTAGAATCAATAAAAAAGCTGATTACCAACGGACATCAGGCATGGCTCTGCACCGGAAGAAGCCGTGCGTTTGTATCCTGGTATCTGGAACAGATTCCGTTTACAGGAATCATCAGTGCATGTGGGGCTACCATCGAAAAAGATGGAAAAAGACTGTATAATAACGAAAAGACACCGGAGATAGCGAAGCTTTCGGTTGAGATACTTCGTAAATACGGACTGATTCCGGTCATGGAAGGTGCCGACTATATGTATTATGATAAGGATGAATATACGACAGATGTGAACTGGTATACTGATCTGATCACAGAATCACTTGGAGAAAAATGGAGACCAATCCGTGGAAATGAAAACTGTATGCACATCAACAAGATCAGCGCGAAGAAACAAAAAGGCTGCAATGCGCAGCAGGCATGCGCAGAACTTTCTCCGTATTATGATATGATCTATCACGAATCTAATAACTTTGTGGGAAATACGATTGAAATGGTTCCGAAGGGATGTAATAAAGCAGTCGGAATTGCAGCAGTCTGCAGGATCTTTCATATTGCATGGGAAGACACGATCGTATTCGGAGACAGTAACAATGATCTGTCCATGTTTGAATATGCAGCAACAAAGGTGGCAATGGGAAATGCTTCCCCAAAGATTAAAGAATTGGCCGATTATGTAACAACGGATATGTTTCATTACGGTATCCGTAACGGACTTGAACATTTAGGGCTTATATAAAAGGAGAAAATATGAAATACGGAAAAATAAGAATCGAGGATGGTAATTTCATTTTTGCGAAACACATGATGATGAATTATCTTCCGTGCAAAGATATCTTATGGGCATATAAAAGAAAAGAAGGAGTAGAAGGCGGGGCACAGAAGCAGTTCAGTACCAGTTCGCTGGTCATCATTACACGTCGCAAAAAAAGATACCAGTTTGACCTTACAGACCGTGAGATTCAGGACTGTATTCAGTTATTGAAAGCGCTGAATCCGAATATTGTGACAGGTTTTCCGAAAGGCGGCAGAATCCCTCTCCAGAGTCTGCCGAATACAAGAGATCTGGGTGCACTGATGACATTAGACGGACGTCATATTCTTCCGCACAGACTTCTCCGAAGCGGAACACTGTATCATATTTCGATCGCAGATCAGGACACTCTGATGAAAGACTATCATCTGACGACTGTGATCGACTTCCGTACAAAATCGGAAGTTCTGGAAAAACCGGATACAGTGATGGAAGGGGTACAGTATTATGATATGCCGATCGTGGATGAGGAAACGACCGGCATTACCAGATCCGGAAGACTGGATGAGATTATAAAAAGTTTTAAAGATATTCCGGAAGATTTTGTACTGAACCAGTATGCTTCACTGGTGCACGATTCCTACAGCGTCAGACAGTATGCGCGTTTTCTGGATGTATTGCTTCATCAGGAAGAAGGGGCAGTATTGTGGCACTGCAGCATCGGCAAAGACCGTGCAGGTGTGGGAACGGCGCTTCTCCTATGTGCACTGGGGGTTCCGAGAGAGACAATCTATGAAGACTATATGAAAACAAATCTTTATCTGGATGAGGAAATGAATCATATGGTTCGCTATCTGGAGTCAAAGATGATCGTGGACAACCAAACCATGGACAAGATACGTCTGCTTTATCGTGTAAAAGAAGAATACCTTGACTGTGTATTCGAAACCATCGAAAAAGACTATGGTTCAGTTGAACAGTTTATGAAAAAAGCACTGTACATGAATCCGAAAACGATCGAGGCTCTGCGCAAAAAATACCTTGTATAAAAATACAAAAAAAGTGTTTTAAAATTGTAATGTATACAAAATTTTGCATTGACAAACGATGTAATATTGCTATAATGATAAACATGCAGACAATTTTACGATGGAATTGTTTAAAAGATTAAAGTATTGAAAACACTGCTGTAAATGCAGTGAACAGTAACTTGAAAGCAGGTGCGTTATGCAGAAAAGAATTTTGTCCCTGTTAGTAGATAACACTGCCGGTGTATTAAGTCGTATTGCCGGTCTTTTCAGCCGCAGAGGTTATAATATTGACAGTCTGACAGTCGGCGTGACTGCGGATGAACGTTATTCCAGAATGACTGTAGTATGCAGTGGAGATACCTTAATACTGGAACAGATCACCAAACAGCTGGCAAAGCTGGTCGATGTAAGAGATATTAAGGTTCTTGAACCAGATAATAGCGTGAGCAGAGAACTGGTTCTGGTCAAGGTAGCTGCCAGACCGGATCAGCGCGAGGGAATTATTTCTATAGCAAATATTTTCCGTGCAAACGTGATTGATGTGGGAAGAACTTCACTGGTCATTGAGATGACAGGAAGTAAGAGTAAGTTAGGTGCTTTTATTGATCTCCTTGGTGAATATGAGATACTTGAACTTGCAAGAACTGGTATCACAGGACTTTCCAGAGGTGCCAGTGATGTAAAATTCCTGTAGGATATTTTACATACTGTTTTTAGTTTGCTAAGGGGTACAGCCCTTTAACGATAAATATTATTTTACAAATAGCTTAGGAGGAAACAAAGATGGCAAACAGGATTTTTTACCAGGAAGACTGTAATTTAGGATTATTGGATGGTAAGACCATTGCAATTATCGGCTATGGCAGCCAGGGACACGCACATGCACTTAACTTAAAAGAATCAGGCTGCAATGTCATTATTGGTCTGTATGAAGGAAGTAAGTCCTGGAAGAGAGCCGAAGAGCAGGGCTTTAAAGTATATACAGCAGCAGAGGCTGCAAAACAGGCAGATATCATCATGATTCTGATCAATGATGAAAAACAGGCAGATATGTACAAAAAAGACATCGAGCCAAACCTTGAAGAGGGTAACATGCTGATGTTCGCTCATGGTTTCAACATTCATTTTGGATGTATCGTTCCACCAAAGAACGTAGATGTTACTATGATCGCACCAAAAGCTCCGGGACATACAGTAAGAAGCGAATATCAGGCTGGAAAAGGAACTCCTTGTCTGGTTGCAGTAGAACAGGACTATACAGGAAAAGCGCTTGACAGAGCACTTGCATATGGTCTTGCTATTGGTGGAGCAAGAGCTGGTCTTCTTGAAACAACATTCCGTACAGAAACAGAAACAGACCTCTTCGGTGAGCAGGCAGTTCTCTGTGGTGGTGTTGTTGCACTTATGCAGGCTGGTTTCGAAACTCTTTGCGAAGCTGGATATGACCCGAGAAATGCATATTTCGAATGTATCCATGAAATGAAACTGATCGTAGACCTGATCTATCAGTCAGGATTCAAGGGAATGAGATACTCTATCTCCAATACAGCTGAGTATGGCGATTACATCACAGGACCAAAGATCGTTACAGCAGAAACAAAGAAAGTAATGAAACAGATCCTGACAGATATCCAGGATGGTACATTTGCAAAAGACTTCCTGCTTGATATGTCTGACGCTGGAAGACAGGTTCACTTCAAAGCAATGAGAAAACTTGCTTCTGAACATCCGTCAGAAAAAGTTGGTGAAGAAATCCGTAAACTGTACAGCTGGAATGGTGAAGACAAACTGATCAACAACTAAGGAAAATTTGCAATGCAAATTTTTCGCTCTTCAAATGGAGCGAAGCGTAATTTGAAGTCCCAAAACGACATGTTCAATTTTAGTTGGACATGTCGTTTTTTGTTATATCAGATGTGAGATGACTCCCACCTCTGCAGGTGGTGAGCAACAAAATTATATCAGTGGTGGGATTTTATGGCGGATATCATGGAAACCAATCCGGATAACAGTCCTGTATGTGTGGATCTTCATCCGGTTTTTCATTTGGATTAAGAAAATATCTTCAAAATTTAACATAAACAATCAATTCTGAACATTGACGATTCCCACCTTTTTATGTCAAAATAAGTATAACGGACGAAGTAGGACTGCCGGGCGTGAAACACCGCCTGGTTTTCCGTGTTTACAAGAGAAATAGAGGGAGGAAAGAAAATGGCAAAGAAAAGAAAATGCGGCGTGCTGCTTCCAATCAGCAGCCTGCCTTCAAAATATGGAATCGGATGTTTTGACAAAAAAGCATATGAATTTGTAGATGCACTGAAGGCTGCCGGCCAGAGTTACTGGCAGATCCTGCCGCTGGGGCCGACCAGCTATGGAGATTCTCCATACCAGTCCTTCTCCACTTTTGCTGGAAATCCATATTTTATCAGCCTGGAAGAGCTGATAAAAGAAGGGGTTCTCACCAAAAAAGAATGTGACAGTGTTGATTTTGGAGATAATGAGGCAAGTGTTGATTATGCAAAATTATATGAAGGACGTATGATCCTTCTTCGTAAAGCATATGAACGAAGCAACATCTATATGGATCCGGAATTCCGTAAGTTCCAGGAAGAAGAGGCATGGTGGCTGAAAGATTATGCACTCTTTATGGCAGTGAAGAAGCGTTTCGGTGGTGTACAGTGGAGTGAATGGGCAGAGGATATCCGCCTTCGCTGGCAGAATGCACTGGATTATTACAGAGAAGAAATGTATTTCGAAATTGAATTTCAGGAATATATGCAGTTTAAATTCCGCCAGCAGTGGATGAAACTGAAAGCTTATGCCAATGAAAAAGGAATCCAGATCATTGGTGATATTCCAATCTATGTAGCAATGGACAGTGCGGATACCTGGGCAAACCCATGGCTCTTCAAACTCGATGAGAAGAATTGCCCGACACAGGTGGCCGGATGCCCTCCGGATGGATTTTCCGCGACTGGTCAGCTCTGGGGAAACCCGCTGTATAACTGGGAAGTGCATCGTAACTCCGGATATGAATGGTGGATCAAACGAATTGCCAATTGTTTCCGTCTGTATGATGTTGTAAGGATTGATCATTTCCGTGGATTTGATGAATACTATGCAATTCCTTATGGTGATGCGACAGCAGAAAATGGATGGTGGGAAAAAGGACCTGGAATCGATCTGTTCCGTGCTATTTCCGCAAGTCTTGGTGACAGGGAGATCATCGCAGAAGACCTTGGATATATGACAGACAGTGTTAAGAGACTGGTAGAAGAGAGTGGCTATCCGAATATGAAGGTTATTGAGTTTGCCTTTGATGAGCGTGATACCGGAAATGCCAGCGACTACCTGCCACACAACTATCCAAGAAACTGCGTTGTTTATACGGGAACACATGATAATGAAACACTGCTTTCCTGGCTGGAGGATATCACTCCGGCAGAGAGACGGCAGGTGCGTAAATATCTGAATAATTTCAAGGACTCCGGTAAGGAACTGTGTAACGACCTGATCTGTCTGGTAATGCAGAGTGTTGCGAATCTCTGTATCGTGCCGATGCAGGATTATCTGGGACTCGATAATTCCGCACGAATGAATCAGCCATCCACACTTGGAAAGAACTGGAAGTGGAGATTAAAAGAAGGACAGTTCACGGCAGAACTTCAGAAAGAAATGCTGGAACTGGCAACACGCTACGGAAGAAGATAATAAAGATCATTCAAGAACGTCAGGCAACTGGCGTTCTTTTTTCTTCTGTAAATGATACAGATGACAATAAAATTATACTATGCTAAAATGAGCACAGAAGATTGTAGCTATTCGGAAATGAGGAATAATAGAATGAAAAAATCCATAGAAAAAATAACATATTGTTTTGTAATAATAGCTGCATTGTTTGTATCATTTGTGTCATTTGTTGAGCCTCTTGTTATGAAAGATATAAATATAACAAAAGTAATACTGGTGTTGCTATGCTATGCAGCAGTATTTGCAGGAAGCCTGACACTGTTCCGGCGATTATCGGAGAGAACACTGTACTACCTGACCATAGCAGGGATATTCGCAGCGGTTATTGTGCAGACATATATTGTTTTTCATATGCGACTGGTTCCGGAAGTGGATCTGAATCATATTTATGATTATTGTGTAGATATGGTGGAGACAGGGAAAATCAGTTTTGGCGAATCGAAGTACTTTGCTTATAATACAAATAATATTCCACTGGCAATCGTAATCTACTATGTATTCCGTATGGCAGCATTTACAGGTATGGATTACCGGATCGCGGGTGGATTGTTTAATGTGCTGTTGATCCTTGTTATGTATGTATCTGCATTCCTTATTTTAAAAAAAGTTACTACGATTCGAACAACCGCGGTATATATGGTATTACTTCTTACGAATCCTTCTTTTTACGCATACGCGTCTTATTATTATACTGATACGATATCAGCCGGACTGGTTATGGCCGGTGTAGGTTTTATTATTTACGGCTGTTACAAGAAAAAAAATCACTGGAAGATGATACACTTTCTTGTTGCCGGATTTCTGATCGGGTTTGCAACCTGCATTCGTGTAACCAGCATTTTTATAGTACTTGCGGCTGGCGTCTGGATCTTGCTGAATAAGTATTGGAAAAAGTTACTTACATTTGGGATTCCACTGGTATGTGGTCTGCTGATTTTTCAGTTGGCATGGGGTGGAGTATATCGTTACCATGTAGACATGGATACTTATGATTCGGCGATTACGATTGAGCATTTTCTGATGATGGGAAGCCATGGCAATGGAACGTACAATGTAAAAGATATGAGGTTTACACGCAGTTTTCCGACACATGAAGAAAAAGTGGAAAATAATAAAAAGGTCTATCTTGAACATCTTCGTGAGAATGGAGTGCTGGGGAATCTGAAGCTTGCCATAAAGAAAGAAGCAATTGTATGGGGAATCGGTACACATGGATATACTCAATACACAAAAAATGTAGTGGAAAAAACAACCTGCTATGACTGGCTCGTTGGTAAAAAATCCGGTTTGTTCAGAACATATATGCAGGCTTACAATATAGTATTGTATGTTCTGATCCTATCTGGCGTGTGTTGCACATTTCGTAAGAAAAAAACAGACAAATACAGCTGGATCCTGGCAATCTACTGGTGTGGTGCGCTTGTCTTTTATATTTTCTGGGAGGCGCATCCGAGGCAGTCAGTAAGTATATTGCCTTTATTGACTATGCTGGCTGTTCCATGGATAGAAAGAAGTTGTATTGTCCGTGATTAAGATTTATACTTAAGATATTTTCAGAAGATTAAAGGAGTAATTCTCATGCAGACAGCCAAAGATTATTTGCATGTTTTTCTTGATATGGGCGATGCACTGTTAAACAGCGGTGCAGAGATCTTCCGGGTGGAGGATACACTGAATCGAATGGGCTATGCCTGTGGTGCTACTCAGATGAATGTTTTTGTGATTACATCCAGTATTGTCATTACGATGGAATTTCCGGGAGACGGAGCGCGTACACAGACTCGCCGGGTACGGGAAGATGGCGGAAATGATTTTACCAAGCTGGAGCAGTTAAATGACTTGAGTCGTCGTTTTTGCAGGCAGCCTGTTTCTGCCACAGAACTTCGAAAAGAATTTGATAAGATCAATGCAGACAGACCAAAGCCACTCTGGAAACTTTTTGGAAGCCTTCTGGCGGCCAGTAGTTTTGCACTTTTTTATGGTGGAAGTATTTCGGATGCGATTGCGGCAGGACTTGGGGCTGTTTTGATCTGGGCATTACAGCAATATTTTCGACCAGTGTGTATGAATGAAGTGACGTTTCAGTTTGCTGCTTCTTTTCTGACAGGATGTGTTATTTGTGGACTTGTTTTGCTTTGCCCGTTCCTTCATATGGATAAGATTATGATTGGGGACATTATGCTTTTGATTCCAGGTCTTATGTCAACAAATGCTATCCGGGATGTGCTGATTGGTGATACACTTTCCGGAATTATCCGTCTGATTGCGGCATTGCTTCTGGCGGCCGCACTGGCGCTTGGATTTATGGGGGCAATTCTTCTGTTTAGGAGGCTGGGGCTTTGAACACAACAATTGTAATACAGCTGATTACCGGAGCCCTTGGTTCCGTGGGATTTGGAATTCTCTTCCATATGAAAAAGAAATACCTGCCTTTGGCAGCAGCTGGTGGATTTATAAGCTGGATGGTGTTTCTTCTCGGAAAAGGACTTTGGGGAAATGTCTTTCTTCCGTCATTGCTGGCAGGCTTTATTGTAGATGTGTATGCGGAAATTCTTGCAAGAATCTGTAAAGAAACGTCTACATCCTTTTTTGTAACTTCTGTTATTCCGTTGATTCCCGGAAGTACACTTTATTACTGCATGAATAGTATAGTGGAAGGGAACACGGTACAGGCACTGGAATATGGAAGGGATACTTTTCTCTTTGCATTTGGAATTGCAGCGGGAATGAGTATTGCGTGGGCAATCTGCTATTTCCTCAGAAGTATAAAGAAGAAATAGAATCAGGGCTGCGGTCACTGTCAGGTGATTGCGGCCCTGTAAATTTATAATATTATTCAGCAAGATAATAAACAGAAGAGTATGGCGGCAGGGTCAGGACGATCTTGCCGTCTTTTATTGCCTTTGTGGCACTTTTACGTTTCTGGGTTCCGCCATAAACAGTGAGATTGCTGTTCAAGAGTTCTTTTAATTTCTGTGCATCAGAAATGTGCAGTTCATATACCTGTTCCTGGTCGGAAAAGTTAAAAAGAGAAATCATACGCTCTTTTTTGCTGCAGCGTTCAAATACATAGATGCAGCATCCTTCCTGATGGCAGTCGATCCACTGGAAACCATCTGCTTCATAATCTTTTTCCCAGAAAGCAGAGTGTTCCAGATACAATTTATTCAGGTCTTTCATGAAACGGGCGAATCCAGCATGAAGTGGATAATCCAGAAGCATCCAGTCCTGCTCGCGTTTTTCATCCCATTCACGGAACTGTCCGATTTCATTTCCCATGAAATTCAGCTTTTTGCCCGGATGCGCATACATGTACATATACAGAGAACGCGCCTGTGGGAATTTGTATTCATAGTCGCCGCTCATTTTCTGCATGATCGTTGCTTTGCCGTGAACAACTTCATCGTGAGACAGCGGGAGCAGGAAACGGGCATCATAGTAGTACATCATGGAGAATGTCAGTTTGTGATAGTTTTCCGGGCGGTATTCCGGTGCGGTACGGAAGTAATTCAGCGTATCGTTCATCCATCCCATATCCCATTTATAATCAAAACCAAGGCCGCCCTGATCGACAGGATCGGTTACTTTGGGGAAAGAAGTGGAATCTTCGGCAGCAAGAATTACAGAAGGATGCATGCACTTCAGTTCCTGATTCATATACTGCAGGAATTCTACAGCATTGAGGTTGACGCCTCTTGCCGGATCGCCCTGCCAGTAGATGGCGCGGCTGATCGCATCCATACGGATACCATCCATATGGAATTCGCTGATCCAGTAGTTTGCACAGGACTGCAGGAAGCTTCGGGTCTCGCCGCGGGAATGCATGAAGTTGCAGCTTCCCCATTCACTGACACCAACCGCAGAGTTCGGATATTCATAAAGTGCGGTTCCATCGTAATTCGCAAGGCCATAAGCATCTACGGCAAAGTGAACCGGAACAAAATCCATCAGTACGCCGATGTTATGTTTGTGACAGGCATCGATGAAGGCCTTCAGCTGATCAGCTGTTCCGTATCGGGAAGTCGGACTGAAAAAACCGGTTGCCTGATAGCCCCAGGATTCATCACATGGATATTCATTCAGAGGCATGATCTCCAGATAGTTATAGCCATTTTTGACCAGATATGGAATCAGAATATCAATCATTTCTTCATAGTTATACCAGTCATCTGCTTTGTCAGAAGGCTTGCGAAAAGAACCAAAATGAATTTCGTAAATGTTCAACGGTTTTTTTCGGCAGTCGCTGCGGTTTTGCAACCACTGGCTGTCTTTGAATTTGTATTTTGACATGTCACGAATGATTTTGTGTGGCTGTTCTTCCCGGCAGTTCGGGTCTGGACAGCGCGGACAACTGGAACGCCCGGCAGATCTTTTATACGGAGGACAAAGCTTTGGTTCCTATCGAGACCGACCCGGAGATTCGTCTGGAGAACCAGAGAAGAATTACATTTTCCTGGGGAAAGGTGCTGGGGCAGCTGTTTATAATGTTTGCTTTATACTGCGGCAAAATAATGGAGATGGTGAGGGAGACGGAAAATACCACAAAAACGGGAAAAGCCATGATTTATACCGTTGCAACCGTTATCGTCGGGACTGTGGCGTTGGTATTTCTCACTATGCAGATTGTCATGCTCTTTCTCGATAAGGATACAGAAGAACGCAGGTACGATCGGATCGCCGAATTCCCGTCTTCATTCGAGGAACTGGGCGGTTACACGTTCGAGGAGGGATGGAGCGAAAAAAGTTAGCAGACTCTGTTGTGCCTTTACCAGAGAGAAAGCGGCGTCATGCGGGATTTAAAGGAAAGCTGGATCGAAGGCGGAACGTCGGTTGTAAGATACCACTACCGGTGGATTGGTACCGCTAAGCTTACGGAGGAGGATCCTGATTATAATTATATCAGTGAGTGGCCGGACCGGGAGCGTGATTTATACGTTATTT
>OGYI01000733.1_pt1 | contig 38312 bp, 20 predicted proteins | sample 1576521 | NCBI WGS metagenome assembly OGYI01 (sample SAMEA3541484, study PRJEB24748) | human gut metagenome | biome: human gut; feature: human-associated habitat; material: faeces | place: China | collected 2012
TCGCATTTTCATGATAAAGAGCTGTAATTGCTTCCACATCATGGTTATTGAATGCGTCTACCCATAACTGAACAACTTCTTTCGGTCTTAGCATTTCTGTTTTCCTCCTATGCCTTATGTGTTCTTATTATATCAAAAAGCAAGGCAAAAGTCGAGAATCATCAGTAATGCAAAAGTTCCATAAACCGACACGCCCTCCGGGAGTGTCGTGGGTAGAATAGCAAGCACTGCCCATGTCCGGACACATGGGCGAAATTCCCCATACTTCCCTACCGTCCGTATGATGAAATTTCCATAGGGAAGTATCCCTAACCCTCTTTGGTTTTCTTTGCGTTTTTCTCTGCAAGTCCTTGACCTTCCCCCGCAGATTTGCTACAATAACACATGGATAATTCTATCCAAAACAACTGAACAGACACGAAACCAGACTGTTGTAAACCGGACAAGTTACAGCAGTTTTTTTATGCCCAAAAACAGAAAAGGAGTGTTAAAAATGGCAAACAGGACACGCACCAACCGGAATGAATTTCACTTGAATGACAAGGAGCAGTACATCCTTGACGAGAAGTTTAAGCTGTCCGGCATGAAAAGCAAATCAGCTTTTATCCGGAAACTGATTCTATACGGATATGTCTATGACGTGGATTACAGTTTTTTACGGGAATACAATACGGAGTTGGGGCGGATCAGCTCTAACCTGAACCAGATTGCAAAAAGAATTAACAGCACAAATCACATCTATCAGGAAGATATGGACGAAGTAAAGGAGTTGATGAAACAGGTATGGCAATCACAAAAATCCATGCTATCACAGCAACCGTTGATAAAGCGGTAGCCTACATATGCAACCCGGACAAAACAGACGGAAGCATCTACATTTCTTCTTACGCCTGTGCGCCGGAAACCGCAGCAATTGACTTCAAATATACCTTAGACCACTGCCGGGAAAACAGCCCCAATAAAGCCTATCATCTGATACAGGCTTTTGCTCCCGGTGAGGTCAGCTTTGACGAAGCGCACCAGATCGGGAAGGAACTTGCGGACAAGGTTTTAGAGGGGAAATATTCTTATGTTGTCACTACCCACATTGATAAAGGTCACGTCCATAACCATATCATTTTCTGTGCCGCAGACAACATAGAACATGACAAATACCACGACTGTAAGCAGACTTATTACCGCATCAGAAAATTGAGTGACGAGCTGTGCAGCGAGCATAATCTTTCCGTCATTATCCCCGGTGGGGAGCGTGGGAAAAAATACAACGAATGGCAGGCGGACAAGAACAGCGCCGCATGGAAAACAGAGATAAGGAAAGACATCAACGCCGCCATAAAATCATCCTCAACTTACGAAGAATTTCTGCTCCTGATGCGGGCAAAAGGCTATGAGATAAAAGGAGAAACTTTTGGGGAAGATGCCCTCAAATTTATCTCCTTCCGTCCACTCGGCAAAGACCGTTTTGTGCGTGGCAGCATCAAGTCACTCGGAAAGGAATACACAAAGGAGCGCATCAAAGAACGGATTGAACTGAAACGGGAACGGAAGGCAGTTATCCCGAAAAGGGATTACGCAAATAAGAGATTGATTGACACCTCTGATGAGAAATTCCAGAACAGTCCGGGGCTGCAGAGGTGGGCGGCGGTAGAGAATTTAAAGATTGCGGCACAGGCATATAATGAAGCTGGCTCTATAAAAGAAGTGGGACAGAAAATCGCCACCACAGCCGCCACCGGGAAGGAAGCAAAGCAGACTGTCCGCAAGCTGGAGAACCGCATCAAAGACCTTGCGGAAATCATCAAATATGCGGAGCAGTACAAGGCAAATAAAGCGTATCATACCGCCTATAAGAAGTCCAAAAATCCCGACGCTTATTTCCGTAAGCATGAGAGCCAGATCATCCTTTATGGCGGCGCAAGGCGTATGCTGGAGCAGGCGGGCATCCCCTTAAAAGGCTTGAACATTGACAAGCTGAAAGCGGAGTATCAGGATCTGAACGCACAGAAAAAAGAACTGACCGCCACATACAAAAACTGTGAAAAAGAGCTGAAATCGCTGAACCGGAAACTGGAGAACCTGAACCAGTATTTAGGGCGCACAGAGCCGCCAAAAAGCGCACAGAAACAGCCAGACCGGGATAATAACCCTTCCCGGTAATTCCCTGTCTGAAAAGGGCTTTAAAAGCAAAAAAAGCATCGTGGAAATATGCATAACTCCCCATTCCGCTATGGACAACACTGTTTGCAGCTCCATAAGAAGGGGAGTTATACACATTACGCACAATGCCGACTGCGGCGGAATCCCACCCACTTATTCATTCCCACATGAAAAATCAAAAGATTTTTTCAAAAAAAAGAGCCTCAACATTTCTGTCAAGGCTCTGGTAAATCTTTCTTAATGGGTTCGACAGGCTGCTTACTACTTCACACCTCCCGAAAGAAGTGTTCCGTAAACGGTTAACTAAAGTTCATTAGCACCTCGCAACCACAATCCCATTACCTATATTATATCCAATTATCTTAAAAAGTCAACTATCAGCAAAAAATTTTTATGCCAGAATCTTAAAGCCAAACCTTTTATCACCATTTCCGTCATACAGCTTATCTCTGACACTCCTTGAAAATTCCCTGTTTTTTGGCTTCATCATTGCGGCGTACCGTCCCAATGTATTCGGCACAAAATCTGCCAACTGTAATCCCGCCATATTTTCTGATTTTGGCACAAAATATATATCACGCAGATAATTCTGTATTGTCCCTGAAGAATAGTACATCGTCCCCAATGCTTTTAATTCATATATTCTCTGCTGTATTTTGGCATTTTGCTCTGGCTGCATCGCTTCATAGCAGATAGCCCCTGTTGTCCTGTTCATGATCAAGAACTGGCAGTAATGTTCGATCAACAGTTGGATTGCTATGGTAAGCTGATTATTGAGATTACTCTCCCCATATCTTGCAAATAAAACACTCTTGTCCTGACAGACGCCAATCGTATAAAGCGGTGCATCTTTAAACAGTTTTGAGAGTTCATTGTATAAAAGCAACACTTTCCTTTTGTCCCGGAATATATGGTAACAAGCCGGAATATCAGATAACCTCTTTGAATTTAATCGAAAATTCGCAAAATTGACATCTTTCTCATGTAAGATATTTTTTTCACATCCCTGTGCATTATCCCATATCTTTTTCTTAATCTGGTTCAGTTTATTCTCAATCTCCAAATAATCACTATCCCTGATGATAACGCCACTCATAACAAAATATTTGTTTCCTGTATTATTAAAAGTTTCACTCTCATCTATGTATAAAGTATATTCTGCCACACACTCACCTTCTTCCTGCTAACACTATACTGATACAGTTTACCGCAAAAAACAGCAATTTTCAACAAAAAAAATCGGGCAGCCTGCCAAATGGCAAGCCACCCTCATTATAAACTCTTACTCCGCCGCTTCCAATGCCACCTCTGCAAATTCCGCATCGCTCATGGTTTCCAGTTTCCCTAAGATCTGTCCGGCAAGCTCCACCATAACACTGTCCTGTATGTGGGGGATTACGTTCTTTATGTCGGCAATCATGCCCGTCCTGTCCTGCCCCTCAAACACACACATCAAATTGATTTCTTCCACTGTAAATTTATCCATAACTTATATCTCCCTCTCCGATTTTTTCTCTGTCCCCTTTTCCGGGGCTTCCTTCTCCGACTTATCCCTCTGCTCGATAACCGCCTTTTTCTCCGCCAGCTTTTCCTTTATGGAAATTCTGCCTGTCTGTTTTTCCTCCTTCGGCTTCTCATTATTCAGAACGTTATCAATCATGTTATAGTTATATTCTTCCAGTTCCTCAATCTTTGCAAGCGGCTTGTATTCTGCCAGCTTATCTAACAGCTCCTTCGCCTTCCTTGCGGTCTGTACGCCCTCACTGTCATCAAGCTCCGTCCCTTTCCCGAAAATATCCGTCATGCTTTCCCGGATACTGTCTGAAATGAGCGCATTGAGGAAATCATTCAGATACCCGGTATTCCCGTTCCTGATGTCCTCTGTGATGTTCGCTATCTGCGCTTCCCTGTCCTCCACTGTCTGATTGTACTGAACAGTGTCGTAGTTGTAGGAAAGCTGGTCTATCTCCGCAGCAAGGAAAGCCGCCTGCCACTTCTCCAGAGAACCCCTGACCTCTATATCCGGCAGCTTGTCGATCAGCTCCGCAATGACCTCCACCGCCTTCGGATTGTCCGTAATATCCGGCACATAGTCCAGAATCTCCAAATCCGCAACTCTGCCCGAAACAATATCCATCTGCGTGTCCTCATAGCTTTCTGTCCCCTCTGTATGGATATTGATGCCGATGCTTGGGATACCGTTCATCCTCTCCGGCGGTATCTGGTTGAAAATAGCGATTGCTTCCGGGACGTCTGCTATCCCCTCATGGTACTCTCCGAAATTGTGAAATTCCCCGCACTCCGCCACTGTAAGGGTGACAACCGTCTGTTTTTCCTCCTGTGCCTGCTCTGCGGCTTTCTCCTGCAGAGCGGCTCGTTTTTCCGCAAGATAGGCTTCCACACCCGGAAGATACTCCCCAAGCGTCCCGGTCTTTCCCTCTGTAATGGGATTGATGTCTACCTTAACGCCGCCGATTGTAAAACCGTCCTCGTTGAAGGCATTGAACAGGGTATCTTCGTTTTCCCCGCCCCGGTACTCCACAGCCACGTCAAGGTCAGATACAGGTTCTTCCAAACCTCTGCACCTGCTCCCTGTTACCGCCATATCCACAAGCTCTATATCCATCCCATACTCGTCAATTTTGGACTGTAAATAAGCGTAAACACTCATTTCTATATCTTCCTGTGTCTGCCCGTTGACAGGGTTAAATAATTCCTCAGTTCTGGCTTTAAAATCGGCTATCACTTTGCTTTCCGCCGCTTCCGGCACTTCGGTTCTGATACGTTCCTCAAGATGCTCTTTTGCCGCCTGCTCCGCCTTTTCTATCAATCCGTCATAATCAATCGGTATCAGTTCATCGCCAGTGCGGATACTGCCCTCCAGACTGCTCCTGTGCGCTGGCTCTTTCAAATCCGTCACAATATCATCAAGTGCCTGTCTGATTGTTATGTCCGGATTGTCATATACGCCCCCGTCCAGTTCCCGGTAATTCATATCATAAATGGTGTAATCATACCCCTCAGTGGCTTCCTGAATACTGATATAACGGTCTGCCAGACGGAAGGCAAGCTCTGTTTCCACCCTGTCCGCTTCTCTGGCATTGGTGTCTATGTACGGATTTTCCCACTCCGTAAACGGTACATCTTCCACGATATGCTTCTGGTTGGCTGTGGGCATGAGGTGTTCCATTTTCCCCTGTCCATAGAGGGCATCAAACCTGTCCATATAGAGGGAAATATCGTCAAAACCGCTGCTCTTTAGCTGGTACTCAAACCGCTGTTTCACAAAATCCTTGATTTCCTCCGGTGACATTTCCCGGTGAACCCGTACCTTGTCAAAGCCGACCTCATGATTTAAAGCCTGCAAATCCTCCATGAAGCGGCTGCTTTCCACCGCCGCCTTGCTGTGCGTAAAATCCAGTGACAGACAGTTTTCATGGTTTCTGACGTGGATCAGGTCAAATTCGCTGCCATTGACATGGAAGCCGAAAGTTGCCCTCGCCATATCCGGCTTGTCCTCCGTTTCCTTTCCCCGGTACTCTGTGAATTTCGTCATTGCTTCCGGAAGGCTCTCAAAACGCTCCAGCCTGCTTTTTTCCGGGCTGTTCTCCGCCCAAGTGGATAAATCCTCAATGACATAATAGGAAACTTTGTCATTGTCCGGCTCTGCCGCTGTATGTTCTTCCGCTGCTTCTGCCGGGATTTCCGCTGTTTCCTCCCTGACTGCATCTTTTTCTGTGCTGATTTCCGCCGATACCGAAAGCTCCTTTGTAAACTCCGGTATCTCCCTGTAACCAACGGAATCCACATAATGGCTTGTATTCTCCCCGCCCTGATGCAGCACCACCACGTCACTCACAGAAAGGGAATGCCCGGTAAAGTCTGCCGGGTGGTCTATGTTGAACTTGGTATAAATATCTTCAAGGCTCATGCCCTCCTTCAGTTCCCCGGTATAGACAAGGGTGTAATTCTCTCTGGAAACCGGGATACCTTCTTTTTCGAGGTAATCCATATCCATAAAGCGAATATCCCTTGTTTCCGCTGAATCTTTAAGCTGATAGATGCCATACCCGCCCTCATTTCCATACAAAAGCTGTGCTTCCCGGTTAGGCTCGCTGTCCTCCAATTCCTGCTTCATGGACTGGTATTCCTTATAAGCGTTCCAATCGCCTTTTTCCACGCCGAACAGCCCGTCATGCTCCTGCAATGCCGCCCTGTCCTCCACAAGCGTTTCTGAACCGTCTGCGTGGAGCTGGTACACCGACACATCTTCCCCGAACAGCTCCGATGCCATATCCTTTGTGAGAGGGAGCATTTCATCCCATGAATACCCGTATTCGTGCATTTCCGGCAGCCCCACCATTCCGTCCGGGAGAGCGTCGATTTCTTCCTGCGCCACCCTGATCGTTTCCCAAAGCAAGGCTGAATCGTCTTTCTGCTCCGCAATGGAGTGTGCAAGGGAAGTGGTCTTATACATATCATCCAGCTTATACGCATGGTTCATAATCAGATTGCGCTCATCGCTGTCATATACCGACCTGTGAAATTCCATGCGGTTAATGAGCTGCTCCGCCTGTACCGTTGCCGGAAGCTCCGAAGCGATATAAAGCTCCTTTTCCGTCATATCCATGTCATAATCAAAGAACTGCGGATAACCGTCATTCAAACCGCCGCTTCTCATAATCGGAACAAACTCAAAGCCCTTCTCACGCAGATAATCCAGAGCATTTCCCTCCTGCCCGTCCACTTCACGCATCAGTATGTCATACAGGGTATTCTGCACTTCCGACTGCATATTTGTGATTTTAATGGTTTCATATTCCCCACTGTCCGGTGTGGAGAATCTCACAACCACATCGCCATATTCAATCGGAACATTCGCCCTTTCCCGTTCTTCCTGCAATGCCTTGTAATCGGTTATCTCATGGGTATCCGTATCATAGGCATAATCTAAATGGTATTCCCCTACTTCCTCACTCCGTTCATTGGCAAACAGCGTTACCCATGCCCCGGCTCTTTCAAGGTAGGCTTCCACGCTCTGCCTGTCATCGTCTTTCATGGCAGACAGCAGATTAAATATTTCCGTTCTTTCCATGCCCTTAACATTCAGAAGGTCATATTCGGAACGGTCTGTATTTGACACAAGCAGGATAATGTCCTCCTGTGACTGTTCTGCAGCACGTTCCTTTTCAATCTCCAGAAGCTGCGCTTCAATTCCTTTTATCAGTTCCGAGGAAGTCCGGCGTATGGTGTCGAGGGAAGATTTCAGCTCCGGCATCTCTTTTCCGCTGCTCCACCCGGCGATATACCCGAAAGAATAATCGGACGTGTCAATTCCGAAATGCTGGCATACGGTGTAGGCAACGCTCTCGGCTTCCACCTCTTTCGTTTCCCGGTCTTTGTCAAACCCTGTTTCATGTTCTATCTCCCTTGCATGGAGTTTTGCGTGCGCCACTTCATGGACTCCGGTTTTTGCGGTCTGGGCTTCGCTCATGCCCTCTTTAATGGCGATAGGGCGGCTTAAATCAATAAAATATCCTTTCCTGTCACCCTCCATTTCCTCATACCGGATTGGGACAGGGGAAACCCTCTCCAATGCTTCCATAAAATCCTGATAACGCTCCACGTCCCCATGCAGTTCATTCACGCCAAGTCCGGGAAGCTCTTTCCCGTCCGTCTGCGAATAATCGAACACTGTCACGACACGAAAGGCAGGAATCTTTATCTCCACTTCCTCCATGACGGGCATCCCGTCCCGGTCAAGCACAGGCTCATTTGTTACCGGATCAATCTTCTCCTGTTCCTCTTTGATTTTATAAGGTGCAGGCGCAAGGATACGGATACCCCTCTCGCCCTTGTTTACATGGCGTTCAAAATTCCTCTGCCATGCCTTGTATCCGGCAACGTATGTCGCATCCGGGCATTGCATCTCTATGAGCTGGATATTGTTTGCGCTGTAATTGTGGAATTTTGACATGGTGTTCAGGTAGCTTTTATATTTCTCCCCTTCAAACAGCTCCTTCAAGCCTTCCTCCAGCCTGTCCGTTATCTCTTTTACTTTCTGTTTTTCAGTTCTTGCATCTGCCATATGGTTATCTCTCCTTTTCCTCCATAAAAACAGGGGGCAGATAAGTTTCCCTGTCTGCCCCCTCTTTGGATATTTTTATTCGCTGATATTTTTATAAACATTCCTCTTTGCTTTTTGCCTTATCCGGCTCCGGCGCTTTTTTCTGCTGTCCCGCCTTCTCCTTCATCTGCGACAGCTTATCCTTTACGGACACCCGCCCTCCTTTCTCCGCTTCCTTCCCGGCATCCAGACGGGCAAAGAGCCGATCCAGCTTTTCAAATGCCTGATCCGCCCCGTCAATCTTCTTCCGCAGGTTCTCCACCGCCTTTTTTACAGGCGTGTTTACTGCCCTTGTCAGACCGACACCCGGCTTTTCGTCCGATACTTCTTTCGTGCCTTTCCCGGCTAACAGCCTGCCCACGTTGGAAACGCTGTTCCCGATCTGCTTTAATTCGTCCCCGATGCTGTCAATCTGGTTGGCTGTCTTTTCACAGTCCGTCATCACGTCAACCAGACGTTCCCGGTAGCCGGAAAGCATGGACTTCATGCCGGAGATTCCTTTCTGGAGAACCTTGCACATCTCCGCCCTGCCTTTTTCCTTAAAAGCATTGACCGCCTGCGCTGCTGTTTCCACCAGACGGTTTCTTACCGCTGTCAGACGTTCCGACAGGCTTGTGACTTTCTCCTGAAGGTTGGATATTTTCTCCATAAGGTTCTCCGTAACGGACTTCGGCTTTTTCTCCTGCATCTGCGAAAGCTGCTCCCGGACACCCTGTAATTCATCCACCATTACGGCAAGCTGTACCTGCATACCCGCCACATACCAGAAAACCCCCATAAAATCCTGTGACTGCTCTTTCATGTTCTGCTGATTCAGCAGCTCTATAAGCTGCTTTAATGCATCATTTCCACTCCATGACCTGTTTTGCGTTCTGTCCTGCTGTTTCCATTTCTTTAATACCTCCGTTTGATTTTTAGCATGATAAAAGCAGCCATTTCTGGCTGCTCTCTGCATACTGTCTTTTATTTACTCTCACGTCTGAGTGAATATTACTGCCCTTATTCGTTTCGATTTCTGCAATTTAGTCCTATCTCCTTCCTGCTTTTATCGCTGTATAAAATAAAAGACAATTAAGTTTCCCTAATTGTCTTTCCTTTTTATTCGTAATACATCTAAAACATATCGTTATATCACTTCACTAATTTACCTCTAAACTGTCATACTCATAGTCAATTTCTAGTATCTCATCTGTTGATAAGAGTGGCGCTCCTTTTTGCGTAGTACGACCTTGTTCTGAAAAAAGAAATAGATTCTTCTTTGCTCGTGAACAAACAACATATAATAATTTTTTTGTTTCATTTTTTTGATAATCAATAGGCTTATTTATTATAATATCCCAATGTGGAATATAACCCTTTAATATTCCAAACGCAATAACCGTAGTATATTCTTCACCCTTTACTCCATGAAATGTATTGATAACCACTCCCTCTTTTTCTTTAAAACATTGTCTGAACACATCAATATCTGTAGATAAATGATTGTTTTTTACCCTATACTTAATTCTTTCCATAAAATCCTCATATGCCTTATATAGAGATGCCTCTATACTTAATTCAATCCCAATTCCTACCAAAAACTTTGTTATTGCTTCCTGTAAATAAGCAATTCCATTTTCATTAGTTGGATATATAGAGTTAATGACTTTTAACACTCTATATGAATCAATTTGTTCAGACAAACGTATCTTATATTCTTCTGTCAAAATTTCTATTATCTCGTTTGCAACTCTCTTTCTCGATGTTATTCTTATCCCTGATTCTGTAAAAAGTAATTTTGAAATGAGATAAAAAATATTCATAGGATCATATTTTATCGGTGTAATATCAGGTGCATCAAATTTTACATTTGGCAATAAGTCTTTCATCTTTTTAGATAATGGAAAAAGCAACCACCATTGTGGTGCAATAATACATATTTCTGTTTCTGGAATTCCTTTAGAAAGTTCATCCTTCACAATACAAGCGATTTTTTCAAATAATTCAGATTTATTTATAGTATTATCATAAATTAAGCACCCTATTTCATCCTTAATATCTGATACCGCCTGTATCTTCATACCTTTTAATTGGAAGTATGAATAATAATCAACTATCCGTTGTGTTGAACGATAGCAGCCATCTAATTTTCTTTCAAGAAACTTTACTCCAAACTCCTTTTGTAATTCATCACAAGTTTTTGCAACACCTCCAAGCCCTCCATATATTGCCTGATCTGTATCCCCTACAAAAGTTACTTGTATCTTCTTATCAGCCCTAACAATACTACTCAATATTTTATATTGAAGCTCATTTGTATCCTGATATTCATCCACAAGAATCGTTCTGATTATTCCAGAAATATTCTCTGCAATAAATTTTTTGTCACTTATCAAATCGAATGATATACTTAAAATATCATTAAAATCTATTTCTTTTTCATCTAGCAATTTTTTTTGATATTTTTCCAATATTTCAGGATACTCAAAAGGTTTACTATACCCAATATCAATTCCAAGTTCTTCTATAATTTCTTCAATATACTGTTTCGTAACGTATTCATCTATGATATGGTATCCCTTTCGCAAACGTTTGTGATACATCGTATAAGGTCTGATAATAAATTCAAGGCAGAATTGATGTATAGTACCTACCCAAACCTTATTTTCTGAAATCTCAATTCTTTCTAGCCTCTCTTTAATCTCGTCAGCAGCTCTATTAGTATATGTTATTGCAATATTAAGTTTTTGAGAAGCAATATACTTTTCCACCAAATATGCCAATTTATATGTTAATGTCCTTGTTTTTCCGCTTCCCGGACAAGCCTTAAGTAATATATTACCTTCATCAATACAAACTTGTCTTTGCTGTGTATTTAATTCATTTAAAAAAGGCATATCATCCATTATTCACACCACCCCATGCAATGCCAATCAACCTCTTCTAAAAATTTTGTTACTACATTATCCTTACACTCTTCTCTAAATTTTTTTATAGAATCCTTTTTTTCTCCTTGTGTTTTAGCCTTTTGAATTTCTTTTTTTAAATCCAGATTTTCTCCTTCGCCATAGCAACTTAGCGAATATCCTATCATCTTAAAAACAATATCTATTGAAATTACTTCTCTACATGCAAATGCAATTGCATCTAAAATGTATTGTGGTACACTAACTTCCATATCAATAAAATTTGAAAGAGTAGTTGCATACCAACCTTTCCCCATATCTCTAGCCAATGTTAAAACCGTATCTGCACAGGCAGCATCTGTTCCATTTTCTATATTATCTTTATGCTTATCAATCGTATCTGAATCAACATAATTCAATTCTATAACTTTACTAATATAATCTCTGTTTGCCCTCTCATCAACCAAAGCAAAATCAACCTCTAATGTATGTGGTGCATAAAAAGGCTCTACCCAAAGATTCTTACCATATAAATTTTCTAATTTTATCTTTCTACTTTTCCCCCTCTTTTCCGCCCCCGCTTTATGTAATGTACTATTGTTTTCTACAATTTGTATATCTTCATCTGTAACTATAGCACATGATCTCTGAATTCTTTCTTCACAAAATAAGCTGGCAATATATTCAAATGAAACACTTCCCACATTAACCAAACCAATTCCCAGTTCGTCCAAAGATACCCCTAACGCAACCTTAATAATATTAGGTATCAATATTTCTTCTCCATCACCCTCTACCAAAACTACACCCTTTGAAAACAACAGCACAGAACGTTTGGAATCCAAATAACGTTCAACACAGTCAGATAATGTTAAATTCTTTAACTGCAAATTCTTCTTTCCAAATTCGTCAAGCCCTTGACTTGGTTGCATCGAAATACTCTTACTTCCAATTGATTTAAGAATATTAACATTTCTTATCTCTGATACTTCCGCCAAATGCGTAGAATGAGTAGTTGTTATAATCTGTGTATAGTCTTTTGTTACTTTTAATTTGTCAAACAGAGTTCTCTGAATATGCGTGTGTATATGTGCCTCTGGTTCTTCAATTATCATAATGTTTATCAATTCTCGTGTCCTATTCACTTCATATTCCACAATTTTTAAAGCCATATAAATCATGTTTAAGTGACCTAATCCCAAAGAATCAATATCATTCTGTTTAGAAGGCTTCATAAATAAATATCGTGACAAAGAATTTATATCATCTTTCAATCCAGATTCTAAAATTATCTCTGGTGAATATACCATACCTATCATATCAAGCAGCTTTTCATTGATTTTTTTCCCTACTAATTTGACCTGATCAACTTCTGAAATAGATTTATTTAACTTTACAATTTCTGATTTAATTGCATCTATCTCTGATTCCTTTATTAAGGATTCTACAGATTCTATAATCCTCCTGATTGGATTTTTCGGTTTTCCTAATTCATTTGCCACATCACGCAATGCATCAATAAACACTACTGAGATATGATCTTGCACATCAGCAATATTCAATTTGCAGCCTAAAACTTCATCGTCATCATCATCTGGATTAGAACATTCGCCATTTTCCAAATCTCCCACAATGCTCTTATAAATATCTTTGTCTGTAAAATCAGTCTGTGATCTACTTGTATAATAAAACTCATAGTCCGACAATTTTATTTTATTTCTCTCTTTTTCAAACTCTACAATATCTGCAATTTCACTCAATTTTTTACGCACTTGTTTTTGTGGACGAATAAAAAGGGAAATCACGCCAATATTATCTGTTCCACTCTTAATATAAGACTTTAAAAAATCTTCATTCTCTTTTTCTGGTATGATTCCTGCACAAACTTCTGTTTCTTTATCTTCGGAAGTAATCTTTCCAAATACTGCTGAAAGAATAATCCAATGTCCCTTCCAATTACTTAACAAATCAGAAAAGTCATTTTCCTTTAACCTTTTAGTATTATAATAATATGTATCATCCAGCAAAATTCTCAAAGCTGTCATTGCATTAGATTTTCCCGAATCATTTTCGCCAATAACTGTATTCACACCTTCAGTAAAAGAAAAACGTGTAGAACTAAGATTTTTATAATTCACTATTTGCAAATAATTTAAAAACACAGCTAATTCCCCCTTCTGGCGATTTTCTACAAAATATTTATTATTATACCATAAAACACGCCATTTGAGTAAATAACTTCTTTTTTAGGCAGGGAGGGTTGCCCCTCCCTAATACTACAAACTTTCCTCTTTTCTTTTACCTTTTGAAATATCCGGCTTTTCCGGCGTTTTCTGCCCGTATGCCTTTTCTCGCATCTCGGCAAGTTTTTCTTTTACGGAAATACGCCCTCTCGGACTGTCGGCTAACATCCTCTCCTTCCCATGCTCCGCCACCTTTTCCGATACTGTCCGGTTCACCTGCGGTCTGGAAGGCGCATCCGCCACCGCTTCCGCATCATGCCCCATTTCCTCTGTATCAAGTTCCTCCTGTTCCCCGTCATGCTCCGGCTCATCGTCCATATCAATCCCATCGCCGCCCTTTTCGTCCATGTTTAAAAGGGCATTTAGCTCTGTCAGGCGTTCCAGCTTCTCCGCAAGCTCCGCTTCCTGTGCGAATGGCTTTGTGACCTCCACCTTTGCGGTTTCAAGCTGATGCTCCACGTTCTCCAGCTTCTGCGCCACTGTTTCCATTTTCCCGGTCATGCCCTCTAAGGCGTTACTTAACCTCTGCAAATTCCCCAGCGGATCAGTGCCAATCTCCACCTCATGGGTGATGCTGCCCTTTAAATTCACCGTAAACTTGGAAAAGAACGAATCGAAAGAAACGCTCATCTTGAATCCCTGATACTCCCCGATTGTGACCGCCATATTCGGCTGTTTTGCGCTCCGGCACATATCAATCAGCGCTGCCCCGGCTTCCTTCTTGTCCGTATATACCCGGTTGCCGATTTTTATGGAGAAAGTGTCCTTGTCCGGGAATTTATTCTGTGCGTAGGTCTGAATGTCGGCACGATACCCTGCAAGGCGTTCCTTCATGGAAGCAATCTGCACAGGGTAATGCTTCACGATATTGTCCTCTAAGCGGTACTTCTGGCTTGTGTGGTTCGCCTTTAACAGCTTTAGCTTGGATACCTGAATATCTAAATCCATCTTTTCTTTTATGTAGGGATTGCCCGTTGCCAGAGCCTTTACTTCCGCATAGGTGAGAGCCGCTTCGTCTATGTCCTCACAGCTTCTGACCGGGGATTTGCTCGTCATAATCTGCCCGATGAATTTCTGCTTGTTTTCGATGAGCTGCCATGAGTAGCTGTCGAATGTCCCCTCTGTCACATACCGGAATATTTTTACCTTGTCATTCATGTTGCCCTGTCTTAAAATCCGACCTTCCTGCTGTTCAATGTCAGACGGACGCCAGGGCACATCGAGGTGGTGTAACGCAATCAACCTGTCCTGCACGTTAGTTCCGGCTCCCATTTTTGCGGTTGAGCCTAACAAAAAACGAACCTGCCCGCTTCTTACTTTTGCGAACAGCTCCGCTTTCCTTGTTTCCGTATTGGCATTATGGATAAATGCTATTTCATTCTCCGGCACTCCCTTTGCCATGAGCTTATCCCTGATGTCCTCATATACGTTGAATGTCCCATCTCCTTTCGGTGTTGATAAATCGCAGAAAATTAGCTGCGCCGATTTCTGCTCTTTAGTCTGCTCCCAAATCTCAAACGCCTTCTCCACACAGGTTGTGGCTTTGGAGTTTTCTTCATCCGGGAGCATATCATTGATGAGCCGCTGGTCTAACGCTAACTTTCTTCCGTCATTGGTGATTTTGAGCATATTGTCGATGTTCGGCTGCACTTTCCTGTCCCTGACCGCTTCCGCCCTGTCCGCAAGTGACTGAACCATGTCCTGCTGGTACTCGCTCGGCTTTAACACGATATTTTCATAATCCGCTTCCGGCACAGGCAGCTTTAACATATCCGGTGTCTGAATGTCCGCACTTTCTTTGAATAACGCAATCAGTTCCGGTAAATTGAAAAACTTGGCGAACCTTGTTTTTGCCCGGTATCCAGTCCCTTCCGGCGCAAGCTCAATCGCTGTCTGCGTTTCCCCAAACGATGCCGCCCAACTATCGAAATGCCCTAACCCCAAACGCTGTAAGGTATTGTACTGGAGATAACGCATATTTGTATAAAGTTCCGTCATGCTATTTGAAATTGGCGTACCCGTTGCGAATGTGATGCCCTTCCCTCCGGTCAACTCGTCCATGTACTGGCACTTGGCAAACATATCTGAGGATTTCTGCGCTTCCGTCTGTGCGATGCCCGCCACGTTCCGCATTTTGGTGTAAAGGAACAGATTTTTGTAATTATGGCTCTCGTCCACAAACAGCCGATCCACGCCCAACTGCTCAAAGGTCACAACATTGTCTTTCCGGCTGGAATCATTTAAGCGGTTCAACCTTGCAGACAGGGATTTTTTCGTCTTTTCCATCTGCTTAATGGAGTAACGCTCACCGTTTTCCGCTTTGAGGGTTTCGATTGCCATTTCAATTTCCGTTATCTGCCTTTCAATCATCGCCATCTGCCTTTCGGTGGAAAGCGGGATTTTCTCGAACTGGCTGTGACCGATAATCACAGCGTCATAATCCCCTGTCGCTATCCGGGAGCAGAACTTTTTCCGGTTGGCGGGTTCAAAATCCTTCTTGGTTGCCGCTAAGATATTCGCCCCCGGATACAGGCGCAGAAAGTCACTCGCCCACTGCTCCGTCAAATGGTTTGGAACAACAAATAAACTCTTTTGGCATAATCCTAACCGCTTATTTTCCATTGCCGCCGCAATCATTTCAAAGGTCTTTCCCGCACCCACACAATGGGCAAGGAGCGTGTTGTCCCCGTATAACTGATGCGCCACAGCGTTAAGCTGGTGCGGTCTGAGTACAATGTCCGGCGTCATGCCGGGGAATTTTAAATGCGAACCGTCATACTCCCTCGGTCTGGTGGAATTGAAAAGCTCATTATATTTTGCGCATAAGTCCTGCCTGCGCTCCGGATCACGGAATACCCAGTCCTTAAAGGCTTCCCGGATTGCTTCCTGCTTCTGGCTTGCCAGCATGGTTTCTTTTTTGTTGAGGACTCTTTTTTCCTTCCCGTCCTCCGTCACAATGTCAAAAATACGGGTGTCACGCAGATTCAGAGAATCCTCCAGAATCTTATAGGCGTTTGCACGCCCTGTCCCGTAAGTCATGTTGACAAGGGCATTTCCCCGGTCTGCGTTTTTCCCCTTCACGTTCCACTGCCCGGTCACATTGGAATACAGTACGCCCATCGTGTTACGGTCAAAAAGGTACTCCGGCGTTTCAAAGGTTTCACGCATGAAGTCCTCGATATATTTAGGAGAAATCCATGTTGCGCCCACACGCACCTCAATCTCCGATGCGTCCAGCTCCTTCGGCTGTACGCTTTCCAGTGAGGACACGTTAATGGCATATTCCGGGTGGTTTTCCGCAAAGGTTCTCGCCACTGACAGCTTCTCCCGCACGTTCCCGCTTAAATACTCGTCTGCGGTTTCCCATTCCTCTGTGACCGGGTTCTGGAAGATTACCCCGGCAAGCTCCTTTGTGATTTCCTCCACGCCCTTATCCGCAAGTTCCGACATATAGACTAAGTCCACCCCCGCCTTCTCGCTGAGTGATACCGCCAGTGCTTCGCTGGCTGTGTCCACGCTCGTCACAACCTCCTGCTTTTTAATGGTACGTTTGGAGAACATATCCGCCTTGCCGATAAAATTCCCCTCATCGTCCAGATTTTCAAGGGAACATAACAGGCAGTAGCTGGAATCCTGATTGAACGCCCTCCGGTTGGTCTGTGAGTTAATCAGACCGAATTTCTTGGAGAAATCATCGTATAGCTGGTTTAACTCCGCCTGCTTGTTTAAAATCATTTCCTCCGGGTACTCGTCCAACTGGAAATTTATCAGTTCCTGCGTACAGTCCCGGATTGCCACCATGCCCTTCATACGCTGCTCTGCCTTTTCCGACACGTCCACAGGCTTCATAATGGAGTTTTCCCGGTAGTACACTTTATTGTCCACAACGGTGTAGCTGTAATTCTTCACCTCCGGATCAACGGGTATGTTCTCCCTTGCCAGCTCATCATCAATCTCATTGAAATCCGCCTGCTCGATGCTGCCCTCCACATAAGAGAGCGCATGTTTAAGCTGCTCCGACAGGGGAAGGGAAGTGTCCGGCAGGCAGGCGCTTTCCATGCCATGCGCCCCGGAAACCATCTCCATTTTTCCGAGTACCATTTCCGGGTGGTCTGCGAAATATTGGTTCATCACGATACCGTCTTTTTCCGTCAGATGCACCCAGTCCGGCTCAATATCTAACACCCGGTCACGCTTCTTTAAAAACAGAATGTCCGAAGTGACCTCCGTACCCGCATTTTCCTTAAACGCTGTGTTCGGGAGCCGGACTGCCCCCAACAGCTCCGCCCGCTGTGCAAGGTATTTCCGCACTTCCGGGTTTTTCTTATCCATAGTCCCCTTTGAAGTGACAAAGGCAACGATGCCGCCCGGACGTACTTTATCCAAAGTCTTTGCGAAAAAATAATCATGTATCAGGAAATTATGCTTGTCATACTGCCTGTCAGACACTTTATACTGTCCGAAAGGCACATTTCCCACCGCCACGTCAAAAAAGTCATTGGGATAATTGGTATTTTCAAATCCTGTGATTTTAATGTCCGCATGAGGGTAAAGCTGTTTTGCGATGCGCCCGGTAATCCCGTCCAGCTCCGCCCCGTAGAACCTGCTCCCCGCCATTTCCTCCGGCAGACAGCCATAGAAATTCCCAATGCCTGCGGCGGGATCTAACACATTCCCTCTGGTAAATCCCATTTTCCCCACTGCGTCATAGATTGCCTGAATGATGACCGGGCTTGTGTAGTGGGCATTTAACGTGCTTTCCCTTGCGGAAGCGTATTCCTCCGGGGATAACAGGCTTTTTAATTCCTGATACTCATTCGCCCAGTTCGCTTTGGAAGAATCAAAGGCATCGGCAAGACCTCCCCACCCCACATATTTTGCTAAAACTTCCTGTTCTTCCGGTGTGGCAGTGCGGCGTTCACTTTCAATCTTTTCAAGGGTTCGTATGGCTTCCACGTTCTGCCGGAATTTCTCTTTCGGCGCAAATCCTTTCCCGGTATTCTCCGCTTCATTGAAAGAGATACGGTAATTGACTGCGTCTGTTTTATCAATCTCCGGCTCTTTTTGTGGTACTTTTTCCGGCTCTGGCGTACTGCCCCCGGTCAGCGTTTCCACATCGCCCATGACCTGCCTAATAAACGGATCGTTTTCTAAGGCATTTTCATCTACTAACTGCCCGTCTACAATGCCAGCCTTTTCCAGACCTTCCCGGACAGCCTGTGTGTCAATGTCGGGGAAATCATCTATTTCAGCAGAATCTTTTGTAGCTGAAACATCTTCCATTCCCGGCTGTTCCGTTTCCTCTGTAACATTTCCCGGCTCTGATGCAGTATCTTTTGATTCTGAAACAGTTCCCGGCTCTGTAACAATATTTTCTGCTTCTTTCCCCTGTAAATCTCCGTTGAGGTTTTGACAGAAATCATCCGCTTCCTCCAGTGTGCCAAATGTCGGCACTGTGCCATCGCCTGTTACATAATAATCCTGTGTTTCGTTGTCCCATACCGCATAATGCTCTGTAAAGGCATCCGAAGTTTCCGTAACCGTAAAGCGTACTGTTTCTTCCTGTTCCGGTTCTCCTGTCCGTTTTTCCGGCTCTGCATCCGGGTGATTTTCCTCCCGGCGTTCTCCTGCCGGCTCTGCTTCAGATATTTCCGCAGCGTGTCCTTCCCTCTGCTGTTTCGGCTCACTCTCATAACGTGCCGCATATTTCTGTGCCTCCTTCAGCAGGGCATCCATCTCCACCGCTTTTTCCGCACTGCCGCTTAATGACTGCATCAGTACATAATCGGCGGCTTCCAGAAACAGGGTGTCATAAACCGCCCTGCCCTCTAACCTCCTGTCAGCGTCCTCTATGACAACCGCCCCGGTATCCTCGTTCCAGCCGACCACATCTTTCATGGACAGCGCACCGCAGATTTTTACCACTACGGACATTTCTGCAAGCCTTTCAGCCAGTGCTTTCTCACTGTCACTGGATTTATTTTCCGGTTCGAGACTCTGAACATTGTCCCCGGACATTTCCGCTTCCTGCTCCGGTACAGCCATTTTTTCCGGCTCTCTGTCACGCTCTATATACCGTCTTGCCTGATTGGTGAAACCATCCAAAACAGCCGGGTGGGACGTGACGATATAATCCCTTGTCTGCCAGTCAGCGGAAGGCACAAGGCTTTCTGCCCATTCCTTATTGTTTTGGGAAAACCGCCCGTCATGGGATAAGTGCGTGATTGTATTGGCAAGGACAATCTCTACACGTTCCTTCCCATACTGCCGGATAACGCCCTCTGCGGTATCCCTCGGAAGGGTGTAACCGTCAAATTTCTCCGCAATCGCTTTTTCTATGGCATCTTTGCACTCCACCCGGATACCATGCTCCAGCTTTTCCTGCTCCCGGCGCATGGCTTCTTCCGCCTGCTCTTTTTTGTACTGTGCGAAGGCTTCTTTCCCCTTCGGCGTAAGGTATTTATCCGCATTGACAAGCTCCCTGATGCGCTTCTCCACCACGTTCCATTTTAAAAGCACCTTTGCATATGGATCACCTATCCTGCCTTTCCCCAATTTAATTCCTTTGGAATCATGCCATTCATCGCTCCGGTCTGAACCAATCAGGGCGGGAGAGCCGCCGCCCGTCCCGTATTCATTTTTCAGAAAGGCAATGTTTTCTTTCTTGTCATGCCCCTCCATAAAATACTCATAGATACGGAAATTCCCATGATGATAGCCACTTCCACCCGTCAGGCGGTTATCTATCTCATCCTGTGTAATAAAATCCTCATGCAGCACCTCCACGCTGTCCTGTACCGGGTATTCCGTTTTCTCTGTGCTTAAATCCGCAATCTCTGAAAGCAGATGCTCCGGCTTTTTTACATACCGCCATCTTATCTGCTTTTCCCCGGCTTCAATCTGCTCTTTTGCGTGGGAAAGCTCCCCGGCGACAACATCACGCCCCTCCTGCGTGGATAAAAGCTCGCAGAGGTTTGTCATGCTCTCCGGGTGGTTGTAAGTCTTAATCGGTATGTTCTCCGGGATTTCCCCGATACCGTCCCGGAAGAAATTGAACAGGTCATTTGACACCCTCTGGCGTTCCACCGCATCTACAAGGAACACTTCATTTGCGCCCATGTAAGAGCCATTCTCCACCATAGAACGGACAACGCCCTCTATTTCCTGCCAGCCCATCACCGCAGCCGGGTTTTCCTTTGCGGACATCCCATAGCCGATGCTCATGCCGGATTCATTGAACCAGACGGAAATGGGATTGCTGCCAAAATCAAAGCCTTTCCCGGTAATCCGGTACTCATTTTTCAGAAACTCCGCCATTTCCTCCGGCGTTTTGCCCTGCTGGTACTTGGCATAAATGCGGCTCCTGCTGTTATCCCGTCCGCCCCCTGTGCGTAAAATGGCTTCAAGCTGCTCCTTTGGCAGAGAAAAAGCGGCGGGCATGGTATATTTCTCTCCTGCCTGCGCCGCTTCTATTGTGCCGATCTGTTCCTCTATCGTGGGGAATAAACTAAGCTGCTGGTAAACTTCCGTTTCTTTCGGTTCTTCCCACTGCGGTATCTGCCCCTCTTTCAGATATTCGCCCTTTTCCATGTAAAAGGCGATACTGTCCCTCACAGCTTCCCATGTAATAACTGCTTCTGCTTTCCGATGTGCATATGTTCCGTTCCAAAGCGTCATACCGCTTTCGTCCGCCCTGTATCCGGCTCTTTCTTTCCCCACATAAAACTCTGTGTTTTCCCCATGCCGGTAACTGTTTTTGATGTATTCCGTCTGTTTATCCTTATCCGGCTCAAAAAGCATTACCCCGGCAATATCTGGACATTTATGCACCATAAATTCATCAAACTGCAAAATCCCCTTTTCAATCTCTGCCCAATGCCTGTTAATGATTTCCTCGCCAGACAAAGAAAAACCGGATAATGCGCTTTCTCCATTACCCGGCTCTGTCAATTCCTTATTTTCAGTTATTTCTTCCTCATTTACAGGCTGTATACCAGTTCCCTCAGCACGATTTCCTCCGCCGAGTGCCTGATGTTGTTCATCTTCTGAACCCAGAGCATCTGGTTCTCTGCCTTGAGTTTTTCCGTCACTCCCTCCTGCTTCATCATCTGCCCGGTCAGCAGTTCCATCCTCTGCTCCGCCTGCTCCTGAATGGTCAGAAGATGCTCTTTCAGCTTTCCTTTCAGCAGAAGTCCGGTGTAAATCCCCTTCTTGTGTTCCTGTAAGTAATTCTTCCTCATCAGCCCGTATTTCGTGAGCGTCCCCTCCGGCTGCTCGTCCACCTGTAACATCGGTATCATGTAATCCCCGTTCTTCTCGTAGGTCAGATTCATCATTATTTCCCCTTTCCCCGGCATTTCCGGTCTGTGTGGTAGGTTGTACGTCCTCCATTTTGCTTTCACGCTTTAAAGTATTATAGCGTGTGTCAGAGGTATTTGCAAGTCCTTTTTCGCCAAAATTTCTTGATGCTTCCTTTCCGGCGATTTCCCTGTCATACGCCCCGATTGCTTTGCCAATCTCCATAACACAGGCTTGGATAAATCGGATATGCTGTCACCGATATGTGACAGGGTTTCTATTGTATTAAACTCATGGATATAAGGGAACTGGATTTCCTCTGCCAGCTCCGCATCTTCCATGCCGCACCGCTTTAAGACGGTGTAGGCGATGCTGTCCGCCAGCGTTTCCCGGACACGAACAGCGATATTCAGCTCGTCCAGTTCCTCCAGAAAACTTCCCTCTTTCAGATATTCCATATCCGAAGCAAGCTCCCCATAACAGTCCTGCGCAATCCGGGAAGCAATCTCCCTGATCCTGTCCGTAAACCCGGCTTCCTTATTGGTATCCCCGTAAATCCCTTCCAGACGGTTCAGAACCGCTTCCTGATGTTCCTCCCGCATCTCCCAAAGCTGAGGAAAACGCCCGATGCGCCTTGCCTTATGCACGTCCGATATGTCAAAGACGTACCGCAGTCCGGTGTAGGGACTCCCTTCTTCATCAAGAAGCGCAATCCCCTTTGCGCCCTTATTCACCCAACAGTGCATTTTTTCATTCCATATCTCTATGGAAGCGCAGGCTGTGGCGTCCGGTCTTTGGGCATAGATAAGAAGCTGGTCTTTGAACGGGTATTTGTAGAGCCTTGAAGCTGTGTTCAGATATTTCTTCCAGCTTTCTTCATTTCTCGTCACCCTTTTTGATGTTTCTTCGGAGAGTGCGGAAATCACGTCATATTTTCTCATTGTAAACCTCCGTTTCTTAGTTTTTCGTAATTTTAGGCAATAAAAAAGGTGGCTATGGTTCGTTCATAAGCCATTGCCACCAGTGACGGTAAACTTTATTCAATTTTTGTCTGCTCCTTTCCTCGGATTTTTAATATAAGAAAAGCACCTAAGATTTCTCCTAAGTGCAATTCAATACTATTATAATTACGCTTTGCCACAGCATTTTTTATATTTCTTTCCACTACCACATGGGCATGGATCATTCGGATATATCTTCTTTTTATGCTGTTTCTTCAATGTTTCTACAACCCTATTTTGATAAATTACATCTGCAAATTTTTCTAATTTATTCTTATCATACCCGTCTTTGTCAATATCCTCAATATATAATTTTTTAAAAGTGACATCCTGCAATTCATCTGATTCGTCATATTCAAGAAGAATATACCAACTTTCATTCTGTCCTACCTTCATCATGTTTGCATACATATAATTAAGTCTATCTTCTTCGCCAAACTCTTTAATCCCATTCTGTTTTACAAAACATCCATGCATTACATCTCCGTTGCTAAATGCTGGAAACATTCTGCCTATCTCCCTCTGTCGCTTTAATAAATAATGAATTGTTTCCACAAGTTGATTTCTCGTTTCAGGCGCATAATCCAACAAAAAATTCACAAAAGATACTCTTCCAAATAATTGCTTTTCTTCCACAACAGAAATAATTTTTCTAATTTCATTTGGAATTTCCTGTACTGGTTTAGCACTTTCTACTTCTTTGCAATGCAAACTTGCAAAATATGCATCTAAATCCTCTCTATAACCATATGCAGCAAATGAATTACAATCATCAAATTCACCTGCATACATTTCATAGTTATTATGAACAATATACATCCCCAAATGATCCAGCTCATCACTAAGCAATAAAGTCTTTGACCTTGTTGCTGCTTTACGCTGTTTTAAATAGTGTAAGAAGTATAATGGTGAATCAAAATACGCTGTGTAAACTTCCAGATCATCCACACTTATCGCTATTGTTCCACTATTTACCTGCAAAAAATTCATCTTCTCAATTTTTGCTTCAAAAGCATTAAAATTATCAACCGTTACGCAAAATGTAAATACATTTTTATATTTTCCTCTATTAAAAGTCACCTTTTCATTCTTTTTATCGTCATAAAAAGTTATTTCTTCGGCATTATTTATATAACTTAATGTTCTTTCACACTGATAATCAGCTTTTCCAATCAACGAATCAAAGGAGCTTTTATGCGCCTTATAATCTGTTATTGCTGGAGTATATGTAAAAGAGCCTGCTTTAACCTCTGCGATAATGAGGGTGTCATCATATAGTATTATTATATCGTTTTCGTCCATTTTCTTTAATGAATTTCCTATTGGGTAATAGTTTCCCACATAAGACTGACACCCCGGCAAAAGGCGCTTAAATTGTTCTTCTACCAAAGTTTCACTTGCTCTTTGCTGTATGTCTGCCCATCGTGTTGTATATTTACTATCATGTCTTTTCATATCTTTTTGAATAATACGATAAATATTATCAAATAGATTATAATAATCAAAGCAATAACTAACACCATTTATTTTTATAAAAGGTTTCTTTTGAACAGGCAAATCTCGAATAATCCATCCCGAAAAAATTCCCCCATCTATAAATTCCCTACATTCACCAATATCCCATGACAAACTATTTACTAATCTGTCATCCCATTCCGTTACTTTTTTTATATCATATAGATCTGTTCCAAAACACTTTTTACTTAACTCCAAATTTTGTTGGCTTTCTCGTATTTCATCAAAGAGTTTTTCAATGTCTTCCGAACTTTTTCCCTCTGATGCTTTTTGGAACTTTAGAAACTCGTTAAACATTCCTTTCCAAGAATCAAGTTTAGCACTTGACAAAGAATACTCCAATTTTTCTAATCCTGCTAACAAATCCTGTGCTGACACCCCATATAATTCTTCCATTTTTCCCGAATGAGGTAACAACAAAGTTTTTAGATTCGTGAGCTGTTGAAATTGGTATCTTTTTCCTCGCACATTCCCCATAAGTTGAGCTTCCATAATATACTGTATATCTTTTTCGTTCAAATCTTTATCATCAATTGTTGTCTTTGCCGCCCAATAAATATAAAAAATCTGTGCTTTCATATACAGCTCATCAACTTCTTCTAGCACTTTTTCTATCAATTCTTCTTGATTACTATGAATCTCCTCAAAATAGCTTTCCTGAGAAACTAAAATACTCTGTATATATTCAACAGTCCTTAACTCAAAATTTTGCTTTCCTTCTATCTGTATTTCAGAAACAGTATTTAACATATTAAACATTCCACGTTCCGTAGCTGCCATCAATAACGATAAAGGTTCACATTTACTAATATTCTCCCGAATATCCATAATCAATGCATCAATTTCAGCCTTCTTTTCATCATACTGCTGTGCCAATTCTTTATTTCGTTCCAAAACGTCCGCTTCCGTAAAATTATTTTTTAAAGATACTACATTTCCTATCCGTCCTAGTTCTAAAAAACCATTGCTATAAAATTCATCAAAGGGCATCCGTTTACTATTTCTTTTTTTCTTCATAATCTGTCTCCTATATATTTAACAATAATTTATATGGCTCTTTTATATTTATCTAATTTTACATAAATCTTTTGCCTGCATTTAGTTTTATTATGCCATTTAGATATTGTTAATTATATCAATTTGTCTATACTTCCACAATCATTTTTAGAACCACCTCCTACACAAACAGGCTGCAAAATACAAAAATCGTATCTTGCAGCCTGTTTCCTGTTACTTTTCAGGGAAAGGTTTTTTACCACCTATCCCTTCATTACTCATAGGAACCATGTTCCTCAATACCTTTTTCCAGAATGGTATGTATCAGTTCCTCCAGCTCCACACCGTTTATCTCGCTGACCACAATCAGCTTTGCAAGGGTATCCTTCTGTACGGATATGGCATACTGTTCCTCATCGGCACGAAGCTCATGGACACAGATACCAAGCCCGTCCGCAATCCTGCATACCACGCCAAGCTCCGGCTCCCTGATGCCCGCCAGAATATCCATGATTGTCCTCTCCGGCACTCCCGACATTCTGGAAAGCTCCATAATGCTAATTTCTTCCTCTTTCATCACGTTTAATAATTTGTCCCCTGTTGTAAACATATCTTTTTCCTTTCTATTATTTTGTTATTTTAGTTGTAGCCGCTATCCGGGGCAGAATAATATCCTGAACATATGGAATATTTATTTCGGTTGCGATAAAATCCCGCCCTTGTTTTATACATTGGACAATCTCACTACCTGAACCCGCAAACGGAATAAAAACCAAAGCCTCCGGCATACTGCTTGCAAGGATAATCCTTTCCGCTAATTTTTCTGGTTTTTGTGTTGGGTGTCCCGTTGACTCCTTATAATTAGACATAACCCTCGGAAACTCCCAAACATTACCGCAGGATTTCCCTTTCGGATTTTTTCTCTTGTCTTTTTCTCCCCCGGCATGATACGGAATACGGATTGCATCATGGTTAATTTCATGGTAAGGCTTGCTGTAAAACCACATAAATTCTGCTTCATTCCGGTAAATTGCTTTACCCGGACGTCCTGTCCCATAATTCCAGACAATCAGATTCCTCTTAATCCATGCAAATTTATCCAGTACGCTAACAGATAGCTTGTCTATCATCTGGCTGCTTCCCCAACAATAAAATGCACCTGTCGGTTTGAGTACCCTGTAACACTCCCTCACCCACACCGCACACCAGTCTAAATATTCCGTCACAGATTGGAAAATAAAATCAAAATCCCCTCTCATATGATAATATGGCGGATCAGCGATAATTAAATCTATGCTCTCCGGAAGCAGGCATTTTAGTACATCCACACAGTCCGCTGCATAAATCTGATTTTTCTCTATTCCATTTTCTTTTGAAAATAAATTCAATCTGCCATGTTCCCCCTTATTTTTTCTTCCCGCCAGAAGATTTCTTTTTCGGAAACTCCATGACAAACTTAAACTGTACCCCGCTTTTTTCTGCCCCGTCTTTGGTGTAATGGTATTCTTCCGTCCCACTCGGAATGATATAGGCATCATAAGGCTTGCCCGCCTTGCTCTTTAACCCTTTTAACAGGATTTTCTTCCCGGCAAGCATATCCTTCACCTGTGCATCGGTAAGGGCAGCTCCCATTACCCGGCTCACGTTCATACCGCATTTTTTCACGCAATATGCGCCGAATTTTCCTTTTACCACCTGACCGCCGCAGTTCGGGCATACCCCAAGAGCCGCCTGCTCCTGTGCGAACATCTTTTTCTGCTCGTCACTGACCTCATGGTAGGTATGTATCAGCTCCGACACCATGTTTTCAATGTCCGCCATGAAGTCCTCCATAGGAAGCTCCCCTTTCGCTACCAGTGTCAGGGCATTTTCCCAATCAGCGGTAAGTTTCGGGGACTTCACCACATCCGGCAGCACCGTAATCAGCTTCATTCCGTCCTCTGTTGGTATGATCTGCTTTTTCTCACGCTTCACAAACCCGTCCTTGACTAACTTCTCAATGATGTCCGCCCTTGTCGCAGGCGTACCCAAGCCTTTTCTCTCTGCGTCTGCCCCAATATCTTCCGCCCCGGCACGTTCCATTGCCGATAATAATAAATCTTCCGTAAAGTGCTTCGGTGGGGAAGTGAAATGCTCGCTGACTTTCGTCTGCACACCGTCAAATGCCTGTCCCTCCGACAGTTCCGGCAGCTTCTTTTCCTCTTTTTCTTCCTCCTGATTCCCGGAGATTTTAAAGGAACGCTTAAAGGCATCCTCAAAGGACTTCCACCCGTTATGCGTGACCGACTTCCCGGAAACCGCAAAAGTATGTCCTCCACAGGAAAACTCTGCCTTAACTGTTTCATACAGATGCTTTTCCCCGGTGGCGCATAACAGGCGGCTCGCAACCAAAGACAGGATTTTGCGCTCCGTTTCCGGCAGTGCCGCAAGGTCAGCTTTCGCTATCTCCATTGTGGGGATAATGGCGTGGTGGTCTGTCACCTTTTTACTGTTCAGAATCCGCTTTATGTCCGGTCTGGAAGCCTTGTTTTCCTCAAACATCAGGCAACTGAACACCGCATCAATCACGTCCTCTGCGGTCTGCCCCATGTCATCGGATAAGAACTGGCTGTCCGTCCTCGGATATGTGGCTAACTTTTTCTCATAAAGGCTCTGTGTGTACTCCAAGGTCTGCTTTGCGGTAAATCCGAACAAGCGGTTCGCATCCCTCTGGAGCGTGGTGAGGTCATAGAGCTTCGGCGGCATGACCGCTTTTTCCTCTTTCACAACGGACGTGGTAAGAGCCTGCCCGTCCCGGCAAGCCCCCGCAATCTCATCCGCTTTATTCTTATCATCAATACGCCCGGTGGCGGCATCCATCCCGTCCATCAGGATATGCGCCATGTAATATTTTTCCTTCTGGAAATTCATAATCTTTGCTTCCCGGTCTACTAACATCGCAAGGGTGGGTGTCTGCACCCGCCCCACCTTTAAAACCTTTCCGCCATACAGGACAGTAAACAGCCTTGTACCGTTGATGCCCACAAGCCAGTCCGCTTCCTGCCTGCACAGTGCGGAATGGTACAGGTTATCATAATCGCTCCCCGGCTGTAAGTTCTCAAACCCTTCACGGATTGCGGTTTCCTCCATTGAGGAAATCCACAGGCGTTTGATTGGCTTGTCACAGCCTGCCATTTCATACACAAGGCGGAAGATAAGCTCTCCCTCCCGTCCGGCATCAGTGGCGCAGATTGTAGCCGACACATCTTTCCTGTGCATCAATTTAAAAAGAACGTCATACTGCGCTTTCGTGTCCGGCTTCACCTCATACTGCCATGTTTCCGGCTTGACGGGCAGGCTCTCATACGTCCATTTCTTCCACTGCTCCCCGTAGCTTTCCGGCTGTGCCAGCTCCACCAGATGCCCCACGCACCAGCTCACAATATAACCGTTCCCTTCCATATATCCGTCACTGGTTTCCGTTGCGCCGATTACCTCCGCAATGCTCCTTGCCACACTCGGTTTTTCCGCTATGACTAACTGCATTTATTCGTCCTCCCCTTCTTTATCTTCAAAAAAATCATCCTCGCTGTCCTCGTTTTCCTCGTCATCATCGTAATCTTCTTCCTCGTCCTCCTCATCATCGTCCTCGTCAAGAAATTCCTCTTTCTTTCTCTTGGCTACCTTGAAATAATAGCCGCCGCCAATCGCTGCCACTGCCACAATCCCAAGAATGATATAAGTTGCCGCCGGGTTTTCCCCTGTTTTCTCCGGCTCCGGTTCGGGTTCTTCGGTATTTTCCTCTCCGTCCTCTGCCGCTTCTTCCGCAGGTTCTTCTTCCGTTTCCTGTTCCCCGTTATTGTTGGGAAGTGCGCCCTCCGTCACAGGGATTGCGGATTCCAGTGCGGCGGAATTTTGCGGTAAGGTATCGCTGTTGTCCGCTGTCACGTTCAGCAGGTCATTTTCCGTAACTTCGGTCAGGAAATAAACCACTTCTTCCTCCCCGTCCCGGTCAATGATAAGGTAGAACACTTTTTCCGATGCGGTCTGGATTGTATAAAATTCCTTCCCCGTTTCGCTTTTCTCCTTCTCCCCGGATTCCTCTTTCTTCTCCGATGCCGCCGCTTCCGCCATAGCCTGCTTCTTCTGCTCTGCGAGGCTGTTTTCGGAAACGGTGTTCCCATCACTGTCCGTCTTGGTATGTTCCGTCACCTGTGCGGTAGCGGAGGAAGGCTTGGTTGCCTGTGCGTTCACCGGGAGCTGCTCTGCCGGGTTCTTCTCATTCCCGTCCGCTTTTTCCGGATCGGTATAATATGGGTTCGCTGTCTTATAAACCTCTGACATATTCCCGGCATTGTCCATTGCGGAAATGGTGAAATACTGGTAGCCAGCGTCAAACTGCTGCAGGCGGATATTTAAGACACCGTTTGTAAGCTCCTTAAACTCATACCCGTTCACATACACCGCCTTGATGCCGGAATCCGTATCATGCGCCTGTACGCTTAACAAACCGTCACTGACCGCAGCATTTAAAGTGGGTTTCGTGAAATCAAAGCACTTGATATAGCGGTTTTTCTCATAGGTCTTGCCCCTCTGGTCTGTCACAAGCACATAGACGGTGGCATTCTCTGAAATCTCCACATACATATCCTCTGTGATGTCCGTCCAGCTCCCATTCTGCGCCACTTTCGCCTGCACCGTCTTTATGGAAAAGTTGCCGGAATGTGCCACATCTTCAACGGAGATATGTACCTTCGTGGTGTCATTGTGCCAGCCGGAGGGAGTGGAGATTGTGATTTTTACATTCGGGTTCACATATTCACATAAGCTGTAATCCCCCTTGCAGACCTCACAATCTTTATCAATGGAATACTGTGTGCATTTTTCCTTACAGGTACATTCCGGCTCCGGCACTTCATTCCCGGATACTGTCCCGCCTTCCGTTCCTTCCTCACTGTCACCGGATTCTGTTTCCCCCTCATTCTCACCGGACTCGGCTTCCGTTTCCCCGGTTTCCTTATTTCCCTCTGTTTCCGCTTCGGTGCTGCCTTCCTCTGACGCTCCGCTTTCCTCCGCATAGGCATCTACCGTATTCCCGCTGTTCGCCATAAACGCCCCTGCGGGCATACAGAACAATAATGCCGACAAGAGCAGCGACACCGCCGCCCTAACTGATAACTTTTTCTTCATTTCCTGCCATCTCCTTTGCGTTTTCTTTTTCTTCCAATAACTTCAAAATCTCGTCCTCGCTGAATTTAATGAGTAATTGCAGCTTCTCGGACGAGATTTTATGCTTTTCGATAATATCCATTTTTTCGGCTCTTTCCGCCATGCGCTTCTGTTCTTCCAAATCCTTCTTTTTTGCCTGTAAGGATTCAAGCTGCGCATCCACTTTGGAAAGCTCCTTTTCAATGCGTTCCTTTGTCATAAATCCTCCTAATTCAATCTTCCAAAACTGTAAAAATGGCTCTGCCAGTAAGACGAGTTGATGCTTGCGTAACTGATTGGATCTCCGCAGTGGATCATTGTCCCGTTGCCGCAGTAAATCCCCACATGGCTCACCGCCCCGGCAGAATTGTAAGTCCCGGTAAAAAAGATAATGTCCCCCGCCTTTGCGTCCGATGCGGAAACCGGCGTACACTGGTCATAAATCCCCTGTGCGGTAGTCCGTGGAAGGTTACGCACCCCGCTGTTGGTAAAAGTCCAACAAACGAAGCCTGAGCAATCGAAACTTGTAGACGGGCTTGAGCCGCCCCACACATACGGGAAGCCCAAATATTTAGCGGCTTCCTCCATAAGAGCCTGCACCGATGCGTCATCGTAGGCATCCGGCGGTATGGCGTTCCCCGGCAGACCTCCCGGCGTTTCCCCGTAAAGCGTGCCTTCGCCCACATCGAAATAAAATAACGGGTTATAATACTCCCCGTCATACAAACACTCGATATGCAAATGGCTTCCTGTGCTGCTCCCGGTATTGCCCGTTGTGCCGATAACCGTCCCTTTTTCCACTGTCTGCCCCGCACCTACGCTGATGCTGTCCATGTGGGCATACTTGGTTGTGTAACCGTCAACCTCAATCGCCACATAATTCCCGTAGTGGCTGTCATACGCCGCCGCTGTCACCGTACCGTCATGCGCCGCATATACAGTTGTGCCTGTGGGGACTGCTATATCCACGCCCCGGTGAAATTCCTCGTTCCCTGTGACCGGGTTCTTCCGGTATCCGTAATAACTTGATACATAATAATACCAGTAAAGGTTAAGCGGGGAAGCGAACTCCTGAAGCAGACCGTTTGTTTCCCGGTACATGGCAAAAATCTCCGCCTGTTCGGTATCCATTTTCCCGGCAACAAGGTTCTCAAGCGGTATGGCTGTAAGCGTCACTCTGAGGATACTGACCTCGTATTCTTCTTCCTCCTCATACTCATATTCTTCCTCGGTTTCCTCCCCTGTGACCGGATCAGTGACCGTCCTTGTCCCTGTCTTTGTGACCGTCCTTGTCCTCGTTTCCGTATCCGGCGTGAGCGTCAGCGTATACATCTCATCAAAAAGAGCCTGTATTTCACTTTCCACCCCGCCTGCGGTAAATTCCGTATGGACGGCGGACAGATAGCTGATAAGGGTAAACGGGTTATGCCCGATTGCCCCAAGATTGTAGGAATATTCATCATATCCCGGATAGTCCGTTTCCACCCGGTCAATCTCATTCTGCAAGTCAAGCTCCAGACGGGTAAGCTGTAAATCGGCGGCGTCAATCTCTTTCGGCTTGCTTAAATAGCTTGCCGCTAAAATCGTGGACTGCGTATCCGCAAACATCGCCCCGCAGGACGATACGGAAACCATAATCATCATCAGGAGCAGAGCCATGATGCCCACCGTCACAAGCAAGCCCGCATTTCTCCTTGCGAACTCCTGTAACTTCCTCGCCACAGCCACAGCTCCGTTTTTCGTCTTTTCAAACGCCTGCTCCGCTGTTTTTCCTGCCGCCGCTTTCTTCCTCGCCTTGATGTATTCCCGCTTGATGCGCTGTTTCTGTAACCGCTTCTGCAATGCTTTTTTCTGCATCTGCGGGTTTTCTTCCAGAAACTTCTGATACTGGAAATTGACTTCCTTTTTAAACTGCTTCTTTTCCAGCTTCGCCACTTTCGCCCGCTGTTTCTGCTCTTTCCCTTTTATCTGCCTTTTGACAAAAGAAAATAATTCCTCTCCTTTCTGCTCCGATTTGTGTGCGCCCTCCACCGCTGAATTTTCTTTCTCCGTTTCAGCGATTTTCCCATGCAGGAAATTCCGGCTCTCATTCTGCACCCGGCGCATGGTGGTCTTTGATAGTCCCTCCTGCTTGAAAGGCTTCTCCTTATCCAGAGGGACAACCACATATTTTCCCTTCCCGGTTTTCTCGTCAAACACTCTCTGCAAGGTGTATTCCCTTGTCTTTGGCAGCTTCGCCCTTGCCTTCTGTGCCTTTTTTGCGGCTTTTTCTGCCTGCCGCTGTTTCTTTTGCAGCTTTTTACTGCCTGTAAATTCAGAACCTCCTTCTCCCTGAAACAGATTCCCGGTATTCTCCGTAAAAGATTCCTCCGTAAAGGTTTTATTTTCCGCTTTTTCCTTCGTGCCGCCTTTATTCCGATGTTCCCTCTGCACCCGCTTTTTATGGTATTTCCCCTTTTTCTGCGACTGCCTGTAAGTGTCCCTCCGGTGGTAATCTTCCGCATCCGGCTGCTGCTTCTCCCTGTCCTCCGTTTGGTTAAAATTCTCCTGCCCGGTAAATCCGCTGCTTTCCTTTACAAAATCCGTTTTTTCTTCCTGCCCCGGCTTTGCATCGGACTTTTGGACTTTTTGTCCAGAAGTGTTCCGGTACATCTGCTTTTTCGCATGGGCTTTTGAAGCATGGTTCGTTTTACGCTGTCCGGCATCGCCGCTCCCGGAATCCATGCTTTTATTCTCTGTAAACGTGCTGTTTTTTCCCATCTGGCTCTCTTTGGACTTCTGGACTTTTTGTCCAAAAGTTTCCTGCTGTGCCAGCATACTCTTTTCCGTCTGCCTTTTGCCACCTGAACCACGTCCCGGCTTCCCAATACCGGAATCCCTCGGCTGATAGGCAGCATTGCCGCCGCCCGTAAAAGCATTGCCAGCTCCCTTCTGGAACTCCGCATTTGCTTCTTTATGGTAGGCGGTATTCTGTTTTTTCTTCCCTTTCTTTTCTGCCATTAACTGTCCTCATCCCCCTTTGTTACGGATTCTTCTGGCTTCGTGTTCATAATCGCAAAGGTCTTTGTGTCTGCCGGGTACTTATCCACAAATGGGATAACCACGTTGTCAAACAGTATCAGACCGCTTCCCGGCTCGGAATTGGTAACGTGCATGAGCTGTTTCTCTGACAATCCCAATTTATCCGCTAAAATATGCTGGTCTTTGGCGTTCTGGTTTAACAGGTACACAAAATCACTGTTCCCCAAGATGCCTTCGATTTCCTCCGATTTCAGAAAATCGCCCACATTCTGTGTCAGACCTGTCGGGATTCCGCCCCATTTTCTGAACCTTTTCCAGATTTCCACTGAATAAATGGCGGTCTGCTTCTCTTTTAAAAGCAAATGGAATTCGTCACAGTAGTACCTTGTGGCAACTTTCCGTTCCCGGTTCTGCGACACCCTGTTCCAGACCGCATCCTGCACGATTAACATCCCAATCTCTTTTAACTGGTTTCCCAAATCCCGAATGTCAAAGCACATGATCCGGTTGTGTGCGTCCACGTTGGTACGGTGGTTAAAATAATTCTGCGAGCCATGCACATACAATACAAGGCTGTTGGCAATCCGTACCGCCTTCTGCTTCGCTTCCCTCTGCATCTCCGGCGCAACGTCCCTCGGCTCATACTTTAACAGCGCATTATACAAATCTTCCAGTATAGGCATATTCTCTGGCTTCGGGTGTTTGAAATACCCGTCATAGATATGCTTGATACAGGTGTCAATGATGCCCTTCTCGTCATTCTCCAGACCGTCCTTCCCTCCGGCAATCAGGTCACACAGGGTAATCAGGAAATCGCTCTTTAATTTCAACGCTTCCTTGTCCCCCTTATGGGAGAGCTGAATGTCCATCGGGTTCAGATAATCTTTTGAATTGGTGGCAAGCCTTACCACCTGCCCATGAAGTGCCTGCACTAACGGAAAATACTCGCCCTCCGGATCGCAGACAATAATATCGTCCTTTGTGATAAGGAAACAGGATAAAATCTCACGCTTTGCGCTGAATGATTTACCACTGCCGGGTGTGCCTAAAATCACCCCGTTTGGTGTGCGCAGCCTTTTCCGGTCTGCCATAATCATGTTATTGCTAAGTGCGTTCAACCCGTAATAAATAGCGGGTGCAGGCATGAAAAGCTCCTGTGTGCAGAAAGGCACAAGGACAGCGGCGCTTTTTGTGGTGAGGTTTCTTTCAATCCCCACATCGTTACACCCAATCGGCGCACTCGCCATCAACCCCTGTTCCTGTAAATACTGCAAACACCGCAGGTTGCAGTTTGCCTGCTGGATAATGCCGGACACCCTCTGCGTCAGGTTTTCCAGTTCCCGCTTCGTCCGCCCGTAACAGGTAATGAGGAAGGTCATTTTGATAAGTTTCTGGTTGCTTGTGTTCAAATCGTCAAGCAGCTCCAGCGTGTCCTTCTCATAGGTCACGATGTCCGTAGGCAGAATATCCATATCGTAGCCGCTTCTTACTGCCTTTTTCTGCTCCTCAATCTTCATTTTCTGAATGTCGGTGAGCGCACGTTTTATCATCTTGATTGCTTCCACCGGATCAATGGTCTGCATGTGCATGGTAAGGGTGAGGTTGTCATCAATGTCCAGCAGTTTCTTAACCATCTCGTCCGTAAACTTCGGCGCTATCATGTCAAGGTAAGACACGCTCCCGTAAATGCTGCCGGACTTAAAGCGGCTCGGATAGCGGAAGTCAAACCCCGGCGGGGCGATATAGTCCTTGACCGACTTCCCGGATTCCGACAGCTCCTTAAACGAAAAACGGAAAGGCTCCATTGTACCCTGATTGAAATACTCATGCAGGATACGCAGCCTTTCCTTCCCGTCAAGACCTCTGGCGTTCGTGCCGATGTTGTTTAAATTGTGTACCACGTCCTTCTCGATATTTCCTAACTTGCTCTTTGCTTCCCTGTACCCGGCGCTTTCCACGCCGAAAATCAGGTACTTTGATTTGATGATGCCATTGTTGCCCTTTGCCGACTGGTGCTTTAACATCTGCGTGTACTCGTCACGAATATCGTCAAACGCATCGCCCTGTAAGGAAATGTCGAACTGCTCCGCAAGAGCCTGCTCGCTGACCTGCCTGTTAAATAAGAACAACTGGAACTTTATGGACGGATCGAAATAGTTAATCAGCTTGCTGTATTCCTCCAAAATATCCGCCTGTTCCTCCACTTCCAGCAGGTCATAGTTGATGTCGTAAAACTCCACCATTTTTGTATAATAGCTGTCTGCCACCTGACAGATGCCGTCCCGGTACATTTTTTTGAATGTAATGGTTTTCTGTGCGGTGTCCGGCTTCGCCTGCTCCTTGCTGTTCCCGGCAAGCGCACGTTTCAGCTCCGCAAGGCGTTTCTTTTCCGGTAAGGTCAGCCCCGCCTTTTCCGGCATCCGCTTATTTCCCTGCGGTTTTGGCTTTGCCGCCCCCGCCTTTTGCTTTTTGTTCAAGGAAACATACCTCCCTCCTGATTTTTTCCCTCTCCTCCAACTGCTTGTAGAGGTTTTCCGATTTATACGGTCTGATTCCCGGCGTGAGTACCTTCTGCCGGAGCATGAAGTATAAAATCTTCTCTGCCGGGAAACCGTCTTTTTCATACATTGCCAAAAAGAAGAATGGCAGCATTGCGCCCACCATGATAATCGCCGCCCCCTGTGTCCCCAATACCCCTTTGGTAAGGAAATATAAAGGCACTCCTACAAGGGCAGCCCCCGAAAAGCAGATAATCTGCCTTTTGGTGAGGTTCAACGCCACTTTTGTCTTGATTCCACTCAGGTCTTTCGGCACTGGTACGGATATTGCCATAGTCTGCTCCTTTCGTGGGAAATGCCCGCCAAGCACAGTATTTTTGTACTCAATGGGCATTAAAAATTGATTTTGATAATGAGCCTGTCTTGAATAAGCTGAAACAGAGGATTACGGTATATGCCGCAACCGACCACAATGCGCTGTGTAAATTGCCTGCCACTGCCACGCTTGCCACAAGCACAGCATAGATCGCCACGCACACCATGATGAAGAACCCCTGAAACGCAAGGGCGACAAGCCCTTTTAAGTAATTCGTCCCGATTGTACCCCATTCCCGGTTGGTAACTGTCGCTGCCGGGATTGGCGCAACTGACACATAAAGGTATATTTCAATCATGCGCCCGTATAAAATGACGGTGATGAGGACGGACATGATTTTCATACATAAGCTGATGACCATAGTTTCCATGCCAAGACCGATAAGCTCCCCTATCCCCATTGTGTCAATCTGGTTGTTGAACATGGTGGTAAGGGTAGCCTGCACGTCAAGGCTTGTAGAGCCGGATATGGAAGATGCCGCCTGCGTCACCACATGGCTTCCCACATCAAACACCGCCATGACTATATCGAAGGTCTTGGAGAGCAGCATGACAGCGATACAAGCCTTAAATAAAAAACGGAAGAACAGGCTTGTATCAAAGTCATGCATATTGTTTTTGTCGATTACCATTGTTATCAGCTCATAGATCAGCACAAAACTGATTATCATGCCTGCTATGGGGACTACCACGTTTTCCGAAAGCGTCCGTATCATGCTGAATATGCCGGAGTTCCAGGTGCTTGGCGTCTTGCTGACCTCCCCCGCAATCGTGCCGACCTTATCATTGACGTCGGAAAACATGGTATCAAGGTTATTAAGAACCCACCCTTGCAGCATCTTCTTTATGAAATCAGTGATTTTATCTATGATGCCGCCCATTTATCTTATGAAAACAGGCTGGAGAGCTGTGGAATCACCGTCTGCGCCACAATGATAATGCCCCCTCCACTCATAAGCTGCTTGATTCCCTGTGATTTTGCTTGTGTTTGATAAAGAAGCAATAGAAGTGTAAAATTTTTTGCCGTTCCTATCCGGCACTTAGCTGCTGTGTCGGATAGGTCGGGCATTATTCGTCGGGAAGTTCTACCTTGCCGACAAAGCTGTAATAAATATCAATGTCCTGTCTGCGTGTGCCGTTCTCGTCATAGCTGCACTCATGCACAACGATTTTCTCCACAAACTCACGCAAAAGGGTAGGGGTAAGTTCTTCAAAGCTGGTGTACTTGCGGACAACATTCATAAACTTTTCTGCGTTTACCGTGGCTTCCTGCGCTTTGGAAAGCTCTGCCCGGATAGCGGCGGCTCTCTCTTTCAGTTCTTTCTGCTCGGCTTCATAGTCTGCCGACAGCTCCGTGAAACGCTCGTCTGAAATGCGCCCGGTCACGCTGTCCTCATACAGCCGCTTGAAGATAGCGGATAACTCGCTGATACGCTTCTCGGCGGCTTCCAGCTCCTTTTTCCTTGCGGCGTTCCTGCGCTTGCCCCCGTCCTCGTTCTGCTCGATCAGCAGCTTCATAAACCGGGCTTCGTGCTTCGCTGCATAGCTGGTGACTTTCCGCAGATTGTCGGTCACTCCGGCGGTCAACAGGTCGGTGCGGATAAAGTGCGCCGTACAGTCACGGGTACGCTTCTTGTAGCTCCCGCAGATATAACAATCCTGCTTGCGGGTGGCGTTCTGGTAACGCTGCTGGTAAAGGACGCTGCCGCAGTCGGCACAAAAGAGTATGCCGGAGAATAAGCCCACTTCATCATAGCGGTTCGGGCGTTTGCGCTGCTTGCGTAACTCCTGCACACGCTCCCACATCTGGGTGTCAATGATAGGCTCATGGTGGTTCTCGAAAATCGCCTGTTTCTCAATGGGGTTCTCTACGCTGTGCTTGGTCTTGTAGGACGGCTTCTCCGTCTTGAAGTTTACCAGACAGCCCGTGTACTCCCTGTTTTCAAGGATATGTACCACGGTATTGGTCGCCCACTTGCACTCATAGCCGGGGTGGTAGCGGCGGGTGC
>OGYI01000735.1_pt1 | contig 38250 bp, 42 predicted proteins | sample 1576521 | NCBI WGS metagenome assembly OGYI01 (sample SAMEA3541484, study PRJEB24748) | human gut metagenome | biome: human gut; feature: human-associated habitat; material: faeces | place: China | collected 2012
ATAATTGCTTCAAAATTCCTAATTCTATTTCATCTTGTTCCAATGAAATTTTCTTGAAATTCCCATTTACATCAGTTTTATTTTCAACAAAAGTTGCCATTGAAACCCGAAGCGATTTACTTCTAATAATTCTATGTTTTTTCAAATATGTATCAATGATACTACTCTTTCCTGCACCATATGGGCCTGCCAGTGCAATATTTTTAACTTTCTTTTTCTTTATCGCCCAATGTAATGCCTTTAAATATTCAGCACCATTTTCAATATCATCAATAGGCGCTAAATCTGTAAATTCAATTTTCTTTTTTTCTTGTATTCTTTTATTTATTACTTTACGAATTTTCTCTAAAAGTGTTAGCATAGAAATCACTCCCTCAATCTTAACCTATAACACTATTTTATCATGAAATATCTAAATAACAAAATGAAAAGACTTACTTTTCAAGTCAATGGAAAGTAAAATCAGCACACCTCTGGCATAACATTGGCACAGTTTTGCTCTTTCCCCGTAAATCCATACCTGTTATACTATGTATAGTTAAAAATTTGTAAAGCAGCCGTTCCTCATGGGGCGGCTGTTTTTATGTAAAGGTGGTGGTTATTATTTTTCAAAACAAAATCCGCAAGATTCTGAAGGATGACAGGGGGGAAGCCAATTATTTCAGCACCATGGTCTTCATCTTCATTGCGGTACTGCTGCTGGCTTTTATCATCGATCTGTTTTCCATCATTTCCACGAAACAGGAACTGGATCACTGTGCAGACCAGATGGTAAAGCAAATTCAGCTGTCAGGCGGTCTAAACACGGAAACAGAGGAACTGTTTGACTTTCTCTGCTCGCAGATCGAAGGTGCTGATAACATTTCCTATTCGATTGATGCGTCCTATAAGTCTCCTACCCCTTCTGGAATGCATAAGGCCATCCAGTTGGGAAATCCATTTTATATTACCATTGAAGGTGATGCAAAACTGGGAGGCTTTTGGAACTTCCGGCTGATCCAACTGCGAATCGTTGCCCGCGGCGCCGGTATCAGTGAGCATTATTGGAAGTGAGGTGGACAATGAAACAGATTTATCCAACAATCCGGAAAAAAATCAGTAATGACAGAGGAGATATTTCCATCTTTACCTGTTTTTTTGTAGCAGGTGTTGTAATGCTGATTTCCTTTTTACTGACTTATGCTTCTGTCCGGATTACATGCATCAATATCCGAAATGGTGCAAAAATGGAATTAAACAATTTAAGCGCCAGTATTTATGCTGATACCTTCCGTTCCCAGAGAGAAACTAATTTCAGCGAATATTTAAACACGCTCTATTCCGACAGTTCCTACACAGACATGCTGGAAGATATGGTTACAGAAGGTCTGGCAGAAAAACTCCCCCTCTCAACAGAAGACTATCAGATCCGCAACATCAGCCTGGATTTTCATGTGGATGGGGATAGGGTGGGATATGTTTTTTCCTGTGATGCGGAATTCTATGTCTTTATGTTTGGTCGCTATTATCCCACTATCACACAGCAAATTGAACTGACCGGTTACCACAACACCAAGTTCTGACCTACCGCACAAAAGCAGATTTCTGGAAAGGAGATACCATATTATGAAAAAGCTGTTTACTTTAAAAGGGGTCCTGATTTCCTCCATCACCGCCATCCTTGGATTTCTGGCTATACGCTTTTGGTTGCGCAAAGAGAAATATGTCTAACTTTCAAAATACCCCTACTGCTATTTTTGTTGAAAACAGGCTTCTTTAAGCGTAAAGAAACTATAAACAGAAAAAAGGAGATGAAAAATTCATGAAAAAATTTTTTAAATCAAGAGGATTTCTGGTTTCCGCCCTTACCCTTTCCTGCATTGGCATCCTTGTCGCCTGCTGGTATGTGAGCAGAGAACAACCTGCTGCCTTTCAGCCAGAAGAAACCCCCAGCGTTATCCAATCTCAGGACTGGAAAGAAAATCAGGGAACCGCTGAAAGCCATACAGAAGAAACAGAAAACTTGGAAGCTTATGTTCCACCTAAGGACTCGGATATGCTGGAATCCCTAGATATATATCCAGTTGTGTCTGAAGTATCTGAGAGTGAAGTCTCCATTGATTTCACTCCGACAGAAACACTAGCAGAAACACCTCCTGCCCCACCAGAAGGAAAAACTCTTCTGGAAGATGCAGGACCGGAACATCCGATCAATTCTGCCCCTGAAGTCACTTCCCCTGAACCCGAAACCTCTGCCAATAACGAACCAGTAGCAGGTGATACCAATAAAGACGGAGCCATTTATGATCCCGTATTCGGCTGGGTAGTCCCTGGTCAGGTAAATCAGTCCACCATGGACAGCAATGGCGATCCCAATAAAATGGTGGGAAACATGGGGAACTGACATCCCTTTACAACAGAATCCAGAAAAATGGAAAGTCGTGACTTTACAGTGGCGGCTTTTTTCTGGATTCCAATTATTTTACAGAATGGAGCGTGATACACTTTGAAACGATTTCTCTCCCTCCTTAGCACCATTGTCTTTCTGCTGTGTATATCTTCTTTTTCCGTCTTTGCAGCAGGAGAAGGAAATATGGACGGCGGCGGCGGAGGTATGGGGCAGGGAACCTCAACCAACTTCTGGTCTACCGGAAATGATGGCGTCCGGGTTACCGTTGTCCAGGCAGAATCAGGAACTTCTGTCGGCTCTATCGTAGATTTTGCCAATCGGACACAGCCGGCAACTGTCCTTCATTTCGGAAAGAACAACAAAATCCAATACCGAAACGGCACAGCTCTGGCCTTGCAGTCCGGAGCTGCATACAACTGCATACAGCCGGCTTATTCCATGCCACCCATCATAACCAGCCGAAGCAGACCTGCTGATATTGAGGTCATCAAACGATACTTCTGCTCGGAATACGCCTGTATGATGGTGGCAGACGCAACCGGAGCCAACTATGAAAAGATGCTCTCCGGCGAATACAAGATCCTTCTGGAACCCATTGCCTATGTTACATTTAATGGACAATATTACTGCTTCACTGCTACGGAAGCCGCTCTTTACGACCAGCTATCCGGTGGCAGCCTGCGTAGCAAACTCCCTACGGTGGCATTCCAGAACCTTCCACTTGCCCTGTTTCTGGAATACAGCGACCTTGGTTTTTCTGCATGGACCGGTCCGCGCTCTGGAATCCAGTCCAATGCCGACATTATCAATACCCTGGGGATTGGTATCGTCTGGTTTGATAACCTTCCTGAACAGCCAGAGGATTTTGAGGCTCCCGATGTGGAATATCGGGTAGATACAGATGTTATTACTGCCGTTACCCTGCGGACGGATCGTGACCTGACACCGGATAATCCCGCCTCAGTAACTTTTCGCATCATGGGACGTAATTACAAAGTGAATGACATTGTGATTCCGGAAGGGGATTCTCAGGTAGTGTGGATCAAATGGCATACCCCCAGCACCCCGCAAACCATCACGATCTCTGTTTCTGTCCGGAGAGCCACTACAGTACAGGATTCCCTGACAGCAAAAATTGTGGATCTGAACGAAAATCCACCGCCCGATCCGCTGGCAACAGATACCAGTCCTGGTTATACCGTTCCCTCCCTTCCTTCCAATCCTCAGAAGCTTACCGCCAACTGGGGGGTATGGAGCTGCTACTGGGTTCCTGTCTGGGAATGGTGTGACCATGGGGAGGATGAGGGGCACTGGGTTGATAATGGATACTGGGAGTATGAGTACAATGGGTACTCCGCTTCTATTTCCGGAAGCATGACGCTGATGCCGGATGACATTGTGCCTACTGCTGAAGGTAAGGATATGAAGAGCGGTTATGGAGTTAAAACAGATGTACGCGCTGTGCTGTCCACAAGTTCGCCCTCCGGTCACTATACGAATCCACAAACAGCGTTCTCTGTTTTTCCAGAATTCCAGTATGAAACCTATTTACGGCTTTTGCAGCGCCTTTCCAGCGGACGCAGTGCAAAATTTACCTTTCAGCCAAACGAATACTCCACTTATAACCGGAATGTTCATTTCACCCCCGTATGGTTTCCAGATAATACCCGCTTCGTGGTATACACTCAGGTATGGGATGCATGGACACCGGATGGCATGCTGTCTGTCAATCTGAATGACTATGTATCCATCCATCAAAGTGTATTCGATGACTGGTATACGAATCGTGAATAATACTGTAATATCTTTGTATGAAACTTTCATCCTTTGCGGCATCGCTGGATTTGCCGCATATGATTTGGAAAAACGGCGGGTGCCTGACAGGGCTCTCGCCGTTTTTTGTCTGGCTGCACTTCCCGCTCCTTTTGTGCATGCCTGGCCCTTTACGAGATGGCCCATCTGGTTTTTATATAGTCTTTCTTCTGTAATGGGTGCCGCTATCGGATTTTTAATCCTTTTGTCTGCTTCCCTGTGTTCAGAAGATGCCAGAGGAATCGGAGGTGGCGACATAAAGCTGGCGGCAATCATGGGATTCATTTATGGTCCTACACGAATGATCGCCCTGCTTCTTGCCGCCTCTGTTCTCTCCGCTCTTGCAGTGTTCCTGTTTTACCGGAAACATCTGAAAGAACCTATTTCCCTTCCATTTGTGCCATTTCTTGCAATGGGAAGCCTTCTCATTACCATGAATACTTTTATCAGATAGGAGAATGACCATATGAAACTGAATAACCGTTTTCTTTTTGGCATACTGAGCCTTCTTTTATCAGCCGTCATTGCCTTTGTCGCCCTGCCGACAATCGCCCGGCAGACCAACGGAAAAGCTGAAATCGTCCGGATAAAAGAAGCCATTTTACGCGGGGAGCAGCTGACCACTGACCGTTTAGAAGTCGTAGAAGTAGGAAGCTATAACCTTCCCCCAAATATCGCCCGATCCATAGAAGATGTAAAAGGGCTTTATGCTACTGCAGATCTGGCGGAAGGGGATTATATCCTGACGTCTAAGATCAGCATGACTCCCGTTTCCTCGGATGTCATACTAAACAGTATCCCATCTGGAAAAACCGCCATCTCTCTGACAGTCAAAACCCTGGCCTCCGGTCTTTCCGATAAGCTTCAGCCAAATGATATCATCCGTATCTACCATTTTCTTGATACAGCGGAGGAGGTACCGGAGCTACGCTTCGTAAAAATTCTTTCTGTTACCGATTCCAAAGGAGTCAATGTGGACAACTCAAAAGAACTGACCGAAGAGGAAGAAAAACAACAGTCTGCAACCATTACCGTTCTGGCAAGTCCGGAACAGGCAAAAATTATTACCGCACTGGAAAACGATGGTGTCGCCCATGTAGCGCTGATTTCCCGCAACAATGACCAGTTAGCAGAGGAACTTCTGGCAGAGCAGGATCTTGCCCTTCAGGAAATCTATTTCCCAGAAACCCTGGAACCTGCGGAAGCCTCTATGGAGTCCTCTCAGGAAGAATCCGCTGAAAAGTCTGACGAAACCCTTGAAACCGAGAACCTATCCCCTGCTGAAACAGCCGCACCATAACATTGGAAAGGAGGATTTCATATGGCGAAAATCATTACCGTCTGGGGCAGCCCTGGAAGCGGAAAGTCCATGTTCTGCTGTATCCTTGCAAAAGCCCTGACCCGTGACAAAAGGAAGGCTATTCTTATCAGTGGCGAAATCAGCACGCCTATGCTTCCGGTCTGGCTGCCGGATCAGATTGTTGAAGCCAGTGCATCCATTGGACAGGTACTCAGCAGTGTGGAAATTGATACTTCTCTGGTTGCCAGTCATGTAACAGTATTAAAAAAATATCCATTTATTGGTCTCATGGGATACTGCGCCGGCGAGAATCCCTTGAGCTATCCGGAAGTCAATTATCAGATGGTTTTGCAGCTGATTACCGCAGCAGCAAAGTTGGTAGATTTTGTGATTCTGGACTGCGGTCCCAATATGACCAATGTATTTACACCAGCATCCATTGAATCCGGCGACCTGATTATCCGTCTTCTGACTCCAGATTTAAAAGGAATCAACTATTTAAAAGCACACGAGCCGCTACTTCAAGACAAACGCTTCCGGTACAGCGATCATATGACCTTCGCCGGCATAGCACGCCCCTTTCACGCATTTGATGAAATGGGATACCTGATAGGCGGTTTTGACGGTCTGCTGCCCTATGGAAAAGAAATCGACCGCTGTGCCACAGAAGGCGGCATGTTCCAGGCAATCAAATACTGCAATTCCAAGTATACCGCATCTTTAAATAAGATACTGGAAGTTCTGGAGCAAATGGAACTTGCCGATCAGCAGGAAGAAAACATCTTCAGGGAGGATGAGCATGAACAATTTGAATGATATTTTCTTTGCCCCTGCCGCCAGTGAAGGACTTACTTATGAAAAGGTACTGGAGGATGTGCAGCGGTATTTTTCTGAAAACCATGCTTCTACTATTGCAGAAGCCGGCGAAGGCAATACGCTGCGTGCGGCGGCGGTTCTGAAAGAACTGATGATCCAGTATCTCGTCAAACGTAAATATGCCATTGACGGATTCACGACGGAAGAACTATGTGCCAGACTCTATGAGGATATGGCAGGCTATTCGTTTTTGAAAAAATGGATCTACCGTCCAGGCGTTGAGGAGGTAAACATCAATGCCTACAATGACATTGAGGTAATTATGAACAGTGGGCGCAGCATCAAAATTCCGGACAAATTTTCTTCTCCCCAGCACGCCATTGATGTAGTGCGCCGGATGTTAAATGCCTGCGGTATGGTAATCGATGATACTATGCCCTCAGTCATCGGTTTTTTGGACAAGAATATCCGTATCTCTGTGGATAAGACACCCATTGTTGATCCGGATGTGGGGATAAACGCCTCTATCCGTATTGTGAATCAACAGACCGTATCCGAGCAGAAGCTGTTAAATTCCGGAAGCGCCACAGCGGAGATGCTTCATTTTCTTACTGCATGTATCCGTTATGGCGTATCTGTCTGTATCGCCGGCTCTACCGGTTCCGGCAAAACAACCATCATGGCCTGGTTATTATCCAATGTTCCCAACAACCGCCGCCTGATTACCATTGAAGAAGGAAGCCGGGAATTTGACCTGATTAAACGGGATGAAAACGGCAATATTCTGAATTCCGTCGTCCATCTGCTGACACGTCCCCATGAAAATCCGTCCATGAATATCAATCAGGACTTTCTCTTAGAGCGTGTCCTCAGAAAGCATCCAGATGTGATCGGTGTTGGTGAAATGCGCTCCGCGGCAGAAAGCTTATCTGCGGCAGAAAGTTCCCGTACCGGTCATACAGTCTGTACGACTATCCACTCCAACTCCTGCGACAGCACTTACCGCAGAATGATGACACTTGCCAAAAGAAAATATAACATGGATGATTCCATCCTGATGCAGATCATGGTGGAGGCTTATCCGGTGGTAGTCTTTACCAAACAGCTGGAAGACCGCTCCCGAAAAATTATGGAGATTATCGAAGGAGAAGACTATCAGGACGGTCATCTGCTCTACCGCTCTCTATACAAATATGAAGTGGTTGACAATGTGACAGATTCTAATGGTGAAATCCATGTAATCGGTCATCACCACAGATCCGGACAAATTTCCGATGCCTTAAAAAAGCGGCTGCTGGACAATGGAATTTCTCATAAGGAATTGGAAGAGTTCATGGGAAAGGAGGCGCATTAGTTGCATTGGATTTATATCATCTGCTTTTCTTTACTCAGTGCTGGGCTTTTTGCACTGTTTGGCGTGAGACCTAAGGATTTATCAGATGTCATTTTCCGTTCCCAGAGAAAGACCGCTACTCTGACGGACGAGCTGAATGTCCTAATGGGAACGCCGGCGAAAGGATTCTTCAACCAGGACTACGAGATTAAACAGATTTTAAAGGACACTGGGCGAGCTGACCGGTACGAAGCCATTACCCGTCTGACCTTGATTCTGTTTGCTGTAGGTGCTGTTTTGGCGCTTTTAATCAACAATGTATATATGGTTCCCATATTGGGGCTAGGATTTTCTCTGATTCCCATTTGGTACCTCCGAAGTACAGCAGCCAGCTATAAAAAGCATCTGAACGAAGAACTGGAAACCGCAATCTCCATCATTACGACCTCCTATCTGCGGACAGAGGATCTGATCCGCTCTGTGAGAGAGAACCTGCCCTACATCAATGAACCGGTCAAAGCAGGGTTTGAAGCATTCGTTTATGAGAGCGAACTTATCAATGCCAATACCACCAGCGCCATCAACTCTCTGAAAATGAAGATTCCCAACAGGGTATTTCATGAATGGGCAAACATTCTCATTCAATGTCAGTCTGACCGCTCCATGAAAAACACACTGCCAACCATCGTACAAAAATTTTCTGATGTCAGGGTCGTGCAGTCGGAGCTGGAGGCTATGATGCAGGGACCGAGACGGGAAGCAATTACTATGATGTTTCTAGTAGTTGCCAACATACCATTACTGTATTTCCTTAACAAAGACTGGTTTCATACCCTGATTTACACCACGCCAGGCAAAATTGCTCTGGCAATCTGTGCAGCCATCATTCTGTTTTCGCTGACACAGATTATGAAACTGAGCAAACCGATTGAATATGGAGGTGACGGTACATGACATTGTTGGCATTGATTTCCATCATCCTTTTCGGTTTTGCCGCATATAACCTAAGCTGCGCCTTTGTGGACATTCCAACCAGCAGGACATCTAAAATGATGATGCTGGCAAGAAAACAGCGGGGTACCAAAAGTGAAAAGCTGCTGGATGTTTATATTACAAAAATAGCAACATTCATTGCCCCCTTCCTGCGGCTCGACAAGCTGCAGTGCAATAAACTGCAGGCATCCCTTACGATTGCAGGGCTTTCTATAACACCAGAGGTTTATACTGCCCGTGCCTGGGTAACCGGCGGAGCAGTTGGTTTGTGTGCAATTCCCATGGTATTTTTCATGCCGTTGTTTGTTCCTGTTATCATCGGTCTTTCTGTGGCTTTATGGTTTTCTTCCTACTATGCCGCATTTGATTTTGTCAAACGCCGACGTAAACTCATTGAGGCAGAAATCCCCCGTTTTGCCCTTACCATTGGGCAGAACCTGGAAAATGACAGAGATGTTTTAAAAATCCTTACCTCCTACCGCCGTGTAGCAGGAAAGGATTTCGGCGCAGAGCTTGATCAGACCATTGCCGATATGAAAACTGGCAACTATGAAAATGCCCTGATCCGATTTGAGACCCGAATTGGAAGTCCCATGCTCTCTGATGTTATCCGAGGGCTGATAGGAGTCCTACGCGGTGATGACCAGCGGATGTACTTTAAAATGATCTGCTTCGATATGCGTCAGATCGAACAGAATAACCTGAAAAAAGAAGCAGCAAAACGACCAAAGAAGATTCAGCGCTACTCTATGATGATGTTGATCTGCATTATGATTATTTATCTGGTTGTGCTCTGTACGGAGGTTTTAAGCTCTCTGGGAGGATTCTTTGGCTAAACGAAAATGAGGATTCTATGAAAAAATACAAAAAAACTTTTTTAACGGGTAATAAGGAGACAAAAAGGTATCATTTCCAATGGCTTTTACACCAACACCCCAGGCAATACCCACCTGTACCATTCTCAAGAAAGAACATCCGCATAAAGCCTATTCGGCGTGCCTGAATAAGCAGCGGCTTTCTTTATAATCCAACTACTTAAATTTTGAAGGAGGTTTCTCATGAAAAAAATGACTTGTTCCCTTAGCAGCAAATTCCATCGTCTGGTAAATCGTACCTGGATGGCAGTCTCTAATCAGCGCGGCGATTTTTATATCTCTGATGCTGTAAAAATTATTATTGCGGTCGTGCTGGGCGCTCTGCTTCTGGCAGCATTGACGCTTATTTTTAATGATACTGTCATCCCACGAATCACACAGGAAATCGAGGGGCTGTTTAGTTAAATTTCTTTTATTTCGGGGAGCTGGCTTGCAGAAAAAGGAAGCCAGCTCCCCTTTTTCTATTTAGATTTCCAAATGTAGCATAATGAAAGTATAGACATTAAAACAGCAATAATTTCCAAACGTACTATAGCTGAGGTATATGGCAATGAAACAACACTGTAAACTTTATCCATTTTTAAAAGCTATCCGTGGGAACTGGCACAACGCAATCTTTTTACCATGCTGCGGCACATGTTCCTATGAACTGAAATTTCCCTGTGAAGGATACTTGCTGGCAGCAGATGCAGAAGGCTTCCCCATCCTCATGCCAGTGCAGCACTTTCGCAAGCTGACTGGAGAATCCATTTCAGCAGAAGACTGTCGAAGCATACTAGAAGTTCAGGCATTTCAATCTGCTTATTCCTTATACATTGAGTGGCATACCATTTCTTCCCACGAATGCCCTCTGCAGCAGCTCAGTCAATTTACCGGTACTGAACCTGCTACCAAGCAAACAATCAAAGACGCAATACCACCGTAATCTATACGCATCGGAGGTGAAATCCATGAAGAAATATCAAATCAACTGCCCTTACTGCGGTTCTCCTGCCATCTGCCGACCAGCCAGCACGGTATATGGGAATGCTGTCAGAGTCAAAGGCACTTATCTGTATCTTTGTTCCCGCTGGCCTGCCTGCGATTCCTATGTATCCGCCCATAAAAAGGATCATCGTCCTATGGGTACTCTTGCTAATGGCAATCTGCGCCATAAGAGAATCTTAGCACACCGCGCTCTGGATGACCTGCAAAAGAGCCGCCATATGGATAAATGGGCTGTTTACTTATGGCTCCAGGGAAAACTGAATCTGTCTGAATCCCAGATGCACATTGGAATGTTTTCCGAGGATATGTGTGATCGGGTAATCGCAGTCTGCCAGCAAAATATCTCCAAACATAAAAAAGCCGCATGAGGGAGGTGAACAATTATGAAAAAAGAAATCCGTTTAACAGAAATGCAAAGAACACTGGTAGAAGAACATTTATCTGTTGTCCACTGGACGATTCGTAAACATATCCATGTAAATGAATCTATCTATGGCATGGGGTATGACGACCTGTTTCAGGAAGGCTGCATCTGGCTTTGTCATGCCGCTGTCTCCTATCACGCCGAACAGGCTCTGTTTGCTACTTACGCCAAAACAGTTGTCCGAAACGGACTGATCTCCTATTGCCGCCAGCTATGCAGAAAGGAAAATCATTTTGTAAGGCTGACCATCGGAGAACATGGGGAGCTTTCAACAGAAGATTTCATTCCGGATCGTTCCGATACCTTTCACTCTTATTTTTCAGTTGTGGAAACTCTTGATTTTCTGGAATCCTTTGCTCCAAATTACCATGGAGTAGCAAAGCTTGGCATTGAAGCTCTGGAACTGAAAATCAAGGGTATAAGTGTAACGGAAATCGCCCAGCTTTATCATGTGCCGACCTCCCATGTGGGCGCATGGATTTCCCGTTCTGCGCAAAAGCTTAGAAACGATCCAAACTTTTTATCCGGAATCCTGTAAGCTGTTGAAAATCAGAACCAGATAACCGTATAGAATAAATGAAAAGGAGGTATCAAGCAATGGCTACAAAATCATTATACACTGCTGTGGGACGTTTTGAACGCAGGAAAAACGGATGCGGACGTAGCTGCCCTGTTATTATTTTAGGCGGCACCGAATATATGGTGGATATGCAGGAAATAGTCATCTGGACCATTCTGAACTGGCGAATCTCCAGAAAGGAAGAAATCCGCACGCTCTATCAAAATGCCTGTCTGGATTCAGAATTCATAACAAGCCGTACCTGGGATGCCTGTGTCGAACGTCTGCTTACACGGGGACTTCTGGTTTGCGGAACTGGAGAGACCGAATACGATGCCCTTTATGATCTGCTCTCCACATTATACATTATTCCGGCAGATGGAAGCATATTCCTGCGGTTGTTTTCCTTTTGTAAGCTAACCCTTATTCAGCATGTTCCCCTTGCTGCTGCCCGTAAGCTTTTTCAAAAAGACTGCCGGACTGCCAAAGAAAAACAGGTGATACATCTTGCCAGACAGGCGCTGTTATCTACTGCAGAAATAATTAAATGTATCGAAAAAGATATCCGGTGTCTGCCAGACGAATACAGCATTCTGGAAGGGCTCTATAATGACCAGGATACGACCAGTGACAATATCAGCAGTCTGGTAAAATCCGGTTCCTGCACAGAATCCGTAACCCTGGCCGTTGCCAATTTATATCTACGCCAACAAATTATTTTTGAAAGGATCTAATCGTGTAATTAATGCCACAAAACGAACCATATCTTGTGATAGAGCCGCTGCATATATCTATATATTGTATATATAAACTTGACACATACATAATGTAGTGTTATACTCATCTTGTAATTGATTTTTGTGCACTCCCCTACAGGGATCTGCAGAGTTTTATCTGCATTGCACACGCTGTTAAGTTTGTATATAAGTGTCAGTGGTATTTCCATGCCTTTTTGCATTGGATTCTACTGGCACTTTTTTTATAGATATCAATGCCAATGGCAGAAAGGAGTGTTATGGCACAGATTTTTTTATTCGGTCAGGTAGAGAACGATTTGGAAGTGAAAAAAAGCCAGAAAAATTCTTCCTATGTCTGCTTCTATGTCAAAGAACAGGCAAGCGGCCGAAGCCAGTCCTATCAGGTATGGGCATGGAACACCGACGTTTCACGCCTTATCCAACTGGGAGTAAAAAAAGGAAGTCAAATCTGGATTACCGGCACCCTGCAGATGGTGGATGCTACGGACAGTCAGGGAATCATAAGGACGAAGCTTTTGAAGGTATATCTTACCAACTGGGGCTATATTTCCCTACGTTCTCCTACGCACAGTCATGTAGATTCCAAAAATGAGCCCATAATTCCAGAAGCTGTATCCACATCCCCAGCGGAGATTCTGGACGGCGATCGGGACTTCCTGCCGGAGTAAAAAAGACTTCGGTAACATAAAGAGGAACTATATCAGGTTATTTCAGAATGAACGAAAAACCTGTATGGTTCCTCTTTTTTTATTTCTGTAAAAATTATCACAAGAAAGGATGAAACCAACAAATGAAACAGGAAAAAATTCTATGGAGCAGTATCAGTATTCTGATCGGTGCTGTAATCGCAATCCTTGCTCTGGTACGGGGTGCATGGCAGTCCGGACTTTTAATTACCGTGTTTACCCTATGGGGATTATGGATAATCGCAGTTCTCCTGCTGCCCTATATGCACGAAGCCAAATGCCGGCAGAGACGAAAACAACAGATTAAAAAGCGGCAGCAAGAGGGGATTATCCCCGTGACTCCATTACAGGCTCCACTGATTACCGAAGAACCTATAGAGAGTCTGCTGCTCCATCATGTCAATCACCGAATCTCTTCCTACCTCCAATCTGCCTATCCAGATGTGAAATGGGAATGGTGCGAAAAAAAGCCAGAACAGCTTGCCCTTCATGGAGGCGTCGGTCGCATTCGTGTTTTTGGTATTGCTGACTTTGATCATGCGGACATAACTCTGGATCAGAATGCCAATATTCACTGCGATATGATTAAAATCGTTCCTTTGCCTGGTGAAAACGAAAAGGAAAACATTGGAGGTAATATTCCTCCCAACAAGCAGCCTGTAGATCCCCAGATCTGGTACGAGGTACAGGGGCGTAATGTATTGGAATCTCTGATAACAGACCTTAATTCACGCGGTCACAGCAGCCTGACGCTTCATGAAAATGGAGATATCTGTGTCATGGAAAATGCGGATGAGATTCCCAAAAGGCATCTGTCCAACTTTCCGGAAAAAGTTTACTGGTCCCGTCTGGTCCAGGTTCTGGAAAGCAATGGACTGGCTGCCGAAGTTACCACGCAGGGAATTCGTGTTTCCTGGTAAACGGTCAAATAAAAATGAAAGGAGTGGAGAATTCGAATGAAAGAAGGATTATCTCTACAGGAAATGGCTGCGGAGATTGAACGCCAGAGCAACCTTAAAGAAGATTATCTGGTGGATACACGAAATCTTCAGATGGAATCTTTCGGTTCCCAGGTCTATCTTCATATGCATGAAAACGGCTCTGACATCCTAGAACCGCTGGAAGTCAATCCGATTGCCCACCGGCAGCTTGGTACCCATTTAAAGATTCCGGCAGCCTACTATGACCGGATGCTTACCAGCTATCCGGAACTCCTCACCAAAAATGTCAACGCCTGGTTTCAAAAGGAGCCCTCAAAGCGTATGATCCGCACACTGGGCGGGACGGCAAGAGCATTCCTAAGCAACCGCTACCGCCGCATCGACAACCTGGATATTGCCAGAGTGGTTCTTCCCATTATTGGTCAGATGAATGGTGCACGGTTTGAAAGCTGCCAGATTACAGACAGCCGGATGTATATCAAGGTGGTAAACACCCGCCTTGAGGCAGAAGTTGTCCCAGGTGATATTGTACAGGCTGGTGTCATTATCAGTAACAGTGAGGTCGGACTGGGCTCCGTTTGTATCCAGCCTCTGGTTTACCGCCTTGTGTGCAGCAACGGCATGATTGTCAATGATGCGCAGACCCGAAAAAATCATGTTGGACGTGTCAATGATTCTGACGAAGGCTTCCTGCTCTACTCGGAAAAAACGCTTATGGCAGAAGACCATGCATTTGTCCTGAAAATTCAGGATACTGTGAAGGCCGCAGTGGAGGAAGCCCGCTTTTCCCAGGTGGTCGGGTTAATGAAACAGGCAAAAAATACGCCCATGAATACCCAGGACGTCCCTGGCATTGTGCGTCTTGCCAGCAAAGAATTTCACATTACAGAAGACGAAAGCACTGGTGTTTTACAACATCTCATTGAAGGAAACGATCTTTCGCTGTATGGATTATCCAATGCAATTACACGTCACAGCCAGGATGTTGAAAGTTACGACAGGGCTACCGAACTGGAAAGCATCGGATACAATATCCTTTCCATGCCGCCCAGACAATGGAACCGAATCAACCAGATGGCAGCCTGACCAGTCTGCCAGATTACAACTATTTATATTGGAGGAAACACTATGTATAATCAGAATGAAGCTTTAATGAATCATGAAAATTTCGTACTTCCCGCTATGGTAGAGAGCGATTTTACACCAGAAGAACTGGCTGAAGACATGGAAGGCATGCAGATGAGCTTTCAGCGGGTAAAAATCCCATCCGGCGGCATGCTGCAGTTTGAACTTCCCTCTGACGATCCGGACAATCCGGATTATGCAAAAAATCTGGAGGGAGTCATCCTTTACAATCATTCCAACAACGCTTACTGGGCGGAAGGAAATGAGTATGATGACAATACAGCGCCTCTCTGCTCTTCTGTTGATGGAAAGAACGGAATTGGAGAACCTGGCGGTCTCTGCGCCGCCTGTGCGCTTAACCAGTACGGTACGGCTCCCGAAGGGAATGGAAAAGCCTGCAAAAATATGCGGATTCTTTATCTGCTCCGAAGTGGCGATTATATGCCGCTGCAGGTAACTCTTCCTCCAACCAGTCTGAAGCCGTTTAAAGATTTTATCAATCAGTCATTTATGCTTCGTCGGCGCACTACTTATGGAAGCGTGGTACAGATCGGACTTAAAAAGGCAAGCAATGGAACCAACGATTACAGCGTTGCCACATTCCGCCGCCTGTATGATTTTGAAGGAGAAGAGCTGGCACAGATTCGCTCTTATGCCAATAGCTTCAAGGATCAAATCAAACTGATATTACAAGAACGGGCTTCCATTAACGAGGAACAGCGTCCTGATATTTGTGAATATCACAGCGAAGAAGAGCTTCCAGTCCAGGCTGGTGAAAGCTTCTGCATTGGCAAAACCATTGATGGCGAGCGAGAAGCTCTACCCGCATAATAAAACCTTTTGTGGGATACCCCACAATTCAAGTCAGCAGGACACTTTCGGAAACTTCCGAAGGTGTCCTTTTTATTTTTTGGAGGAGAGAAAGCCGTATGCAAAATATACCTTTAACTCCGGAACAAAAGACTTTCGCAGCAGACAATCATGGACTGGTATATAAGTTTCTGAATGAAAATCAGTTGCCGGAGGACGAATTTTATGATGTTGTAATTTTCGGCTATCTGAAAGCTGTAAAAGAATATTTTTCAAAAGATAGCTTACATCAGTACTCCTTTGCCACAATTTGTTGGAAAACAATGAAGCAAAGTCTATACAACTATCATAAAGGTCTGCTTTGCCAAAAGCGCAATGCAGAAACTATAAGTATTCATTTAGAAATACCAAACGACGAGTTTACATTAGAGGAAGTTCTCGCTAAACCCGATGAACTCATGCTGCAATTAGAGACAGAACTTCTTCTGCACGACCTGGCCGACCGCGTATCCAGGCAACAGATGGACATGATCCGTCTGAAAACCAGCGGTTACAGCATCCGGGATATTGCCCATATCCAGAAGATTCCCATGAAATGTGTAAAAGAAGCCTTAGAAGAAGTACGGCAAATTTTAATAAAACTTTGCTATGAATAATGCGCAATAAAAGGAGGTCTGAACGAATGAAGAAACAGAAAAAGGAATTACACTTGTGTGGCAGGCTGATGAGCCCCCTTACCATTGGCAAAAGTGTTCTCATTGCTATTGACGGACAGATTTATCATACATCCCGCGTTGTGGCTCTGTATGAACAGAATCATGAGTATGTCCATTTTGAAACTCTGAATACTCATTACCACCTGTCTCTGCACCCTTTTCCGCTGGCAGCCATCAGTCCGATCCCTGTGAGACTGGCTGCATGTGCATAGAAGGACTGTAACTGTAGCATAACAGATGGTACGTACCATTCCAGTATATTTTGGCTGCGGCAGCTCAGATTTCACTGCCGCAGTTTTTTATATAAGAAACAACCATACTTTCATCTATTGATTCTTTGAAAGGAAACAGATATGAGCCTTATCGAAAAATTTGACTCCGTTAAAATTACAGCAGATACATGCCTAACCCAAACAGAGCAGGCATTCTGCCTTGCACATCAAAATGCATATGAGGCTGCAAAGGAATCCCTGCTGGAACTGGATTACTTCTGGGGTGATATTTTGGCTGTGCAAAGGACGGCGCTTTCTTCTACGGACACCTCTCCTCTGGCATACCTCACTCCAAAGAGCTGTCTCAAAATTTCTTCCGATGCAATACAGAAAGAACTTCGAGCTACTCATAGCGCTTTTATAGAAAATCTGGTGAGTTATTTCAACTCCAACTACCATATTTGCATATCAGCCCAGGAAATCAAAGAAAAACTCCTGCCAAAACAGCCGGAAAATTCTTCGCTACATGATGAGACACTCCATGCATACCATCAGGAGCTTCAAAATTGCTCTCTGTCCAGCAATCAGATTCTGGAACAAATTCTCCTGCAATTAAACGGAAGAAGTTTTCTGCAGGAAGCGTTTCACCAATTAAGAGGCAAATGCCATAAAGCAGCTTGGAACACATATCAAAAATGTGCCAACTATGAACGTAAAAAAAGTGTGATCCAGTTTACCCATTATGCCTGTTCTTATAAAAGCTGGCCCTTTGACGGTAAGTGGGAGTTAAATGACTCCATGAAACATATCCTCAGAGGTATCATCCATTATGAAACAGATAGTTTTACATTGATCCCCCGGGAGTTCTCTGAACTTTTGGGATACGGCTACCATACCACCAACGAAATCACATTTACAACCTGTAAAAAAATCAAATCTCTGAAAGCATTTAAAAATGGGCGTGTAGATCTCCGCTTTACAGAGGAAGGCTATGCAAAAGAGTTTGTAGAAACCTATCTTGGCACAATATGTTAGGAGGAAAGACATTGAAATACCCATATACAGAAAAAATTATTCCCCAAAACAGAAGAAAGGAACTAAACGAAAAGGTGTTGTTTCTGATTGACAGCAACACTGCCGACTCCCATCATATACTGCCCGAAGATATTTTCCAGGCATACACAGGAGACGGTGGTCTCCATGGTCTCAATCCAAGTGATTTCAACAATTACCATGAATACAGCGATGCAAAAAAAGAATTTGAAAACGGGCAGTTTTTTACTCCGCCCGCATTGTGTGAATTAATCATCTCCAGCCTGAAGCTGTCTTCCAATGATCTGATTGCAGACTTAACCTGCGGAATGGGAAGCTTTTTTAACTTTGTTCCTGTTGAATCAAATGCTTATGGATGTGAGCTGGATATACGAGCCTATAAAGTAGCGCATTTTTTATTCCCTGATGCCAACATTGAGTGTCAGGATCTTCGCACTTATCAGCCAAAACTCCGTTTTGACTATGTGGTAGGCAATCCTCCCTTCCATTTGACCTGGTGGACAGAATCTCTTGGAGAATTGTCCTCTCAAATGTACTACTGCTTAAAAGCTGCAGAATTACTGAAACCATTGGGTATTATGGCTCTGATCGTCCCCCAGTCCTTTCTGGCTGACACTTTTACCGATAAAAGTCAGATACGGCAGATGGAAAAGAATTTCAGTTTTCTGGGGCAGATTTCTTTACCTTCAAATGCATTCCGTTCTCTGGGCGTATCCGAATTTCCCGCAAAAATTCAGTTCTGGCAAAAACGCAGCAATACAGAAGGCTGGAAAGCCCATCCTTATTGTACGGATACCATACTGGACTTACCAGACTATAACTCCATAGAACAGGAAGCTCAAACGATCTATGAGCGAATCATTCACTTTCCAAAGGCAACTCTGGAACAGAACAGTTCCCGTATCCTTTTAGAACTATCTAAAAGCAGCAATACTTCTGAAACTTTTAAATATGAGGTGCAAAAGCTTCTTTACCAGATCAAGAGCCATCCTGCAGTCCGGTCCCACTATGCAAAATGCTGCGAATACCTGCATACATTTTATACCCAAAAATGTCCGGACAATATGAGCTATGAACAGTGGTGTCACGCTCAGCTGACGGAAGCAAAAGTACTCTCCTATCTGCGCCGGCTCCTAAAAAAACAAAATCAAAAGCCGGAGCATGACACAATTACGCTTGTAAAACAGGGTGGTCATTTTGTTTACAAAGGTTACAGTAAAAAAGCCAGACAGAGGCTAAGCGTATCCATGAAGCAGCCCATTCCCGTTTATCAAGCTGTTTTGGATAACCAGCCGGAACATTTCCCTGGTTTTGAACGGCTTCTCCGCCGAAAACATACAGAATATGAAAACCAAAGCCAGCCTTTTGACAAGATGACGGAAGATTTTAAAATTGCCCAATGGCTCTCTTCCCTCACCTTCTGGGATTCAGAAAACGAGGAGGAAATACTTCTAAATCCCACCCAGAAGCATGACATCAATCTGGTTCTCCAAAAGCGTTATGCCCTTCTTCAATGGGAACAGGGCAGCGGAAAGACACTGGCAGGTATCGCCACCGGTTTGTACCGGATGCAGCGCCAAAACATTCACAGCACATGGGTAGTTTCATCTGCAATCTCCATCCGCAATAACTGGGATGTAGTGTTAAAGAACTACGGACTGTCCTATGTATTTGTGGAGCGCCTGAAGGATTTGGAACGAATCAAAGCAGGCGATTTTGTACTGATCACGCTCAACAAGGTAAGTACCTACCGAAAACGACTGGCAAAGACAATTCGCAGACTCAAACAAAATATTCAGCTTATCCTGGATGAAAGTGATGAGATCTCCAACTCACAGAGCCTGCGCTGCAAGGCCGTTCTCTCCTGCTTTCGCCGCTGCCGAGCAAAGCTTCTTACTACGGGAACCAGTACCAGAAACAATATCTCTGAATTTGCTCCGCAACTGGAGCTTCTTTACAACAATTCCATTAATATGATCTCCTGGAATCCTTTGATATACAACAGGGAAATCAACAAAAATGGAGAAGATACGCTTACATCTCCCAACAATCCGTATTTTGGTCGGCCAATTCCGGCTTATAAAAAAGGCTATTCTCTGTTTGTTGCCTCCCATCTTCCGGAAAAAATCACCGTCTTCGGATTAAAAAAACAGACACAGGACATCTACAATGCCGATATTTTAAACGACCTCCTGGCAAAAACGGTTATTACGCGTACCTTTGAAGAGGTGGTGGGAAAAGACATCAAACGACTTCATCAGGTTCCTGTTACCTTCTCTCCTCAGGAAAAGGAGGTTTATCAAAAAGCAATCGAAGACTTCCATCAGATGCGTGACCACTATTTTTCCTCTACCGGAAACAGCCGTAAAGATTCCATGATGAAGCTGGTACAGCAGATTCTGCTGCTTCTGCGGATTGGCGCTGCGCCAGATACCCTGACGGAATATATAGGAGACACACCAGTAAAGATTATCACCGCTGTGGAAATGCTTGCATCCTGGCCGGATGAAATCGCAGCAGTCGGGGTAAGACACAAGACAGTTCTGGAGTCCTATGAAAAAGCAATCCGCAAATACCTGCCGGACCGCCCTTTATTTATTGTCACTGGTTCAACCGTCAGCTTTGCCAAACGACGTGCCCTCCGAAAGACGCTTCAGGAGAGCAAAAATGGAATTTTACTCTGCACCCAGCAGAGCCTTCCATCCAGTGTTAATTTTGAATATGTCAACAAAATCATCATACCGGAACTTCATTACAATAATTCCGGCATGAGCCAGTTCTATATGCGTTTTATCCGTTACAACTCTACCGCGTATAAAGATGTTTATTTTCTGACCTATGCAGGCAGCATTGAATCAAATCAAATGCAGATGATTCTTGCAAAAGAAAAGCTCAATCTGTTTATGAAAGGGCAAAATGTAAATTTAGATGATATCTACCAACGTTTTGATGTGGACTATGATCTGCTCTCTCTTTTAATGTACCGAGAACAGGATGAAAAAGGAAAGTTCCATATCCGCTGGGGAGAACAATTGATTGTATAAAAGGAGGATCTATGAATTTTCATGAAACCCAAATGGGAAAAATCTTTTTTAATCATCAGCTTCCAAAGCTGATTCAGACATTACAGGAAATCGCCGCAGGTCTTTCGTACAGGCTTCCACACATGGAATGGACAGCGGATACAGATATCCTGCATGAGCTCTATTATGGCAATTATGAACCGGAATCATTTGGAAACAAAGAATTTCTGACTCCGCAGGATCAACAGGTTATGGAAGCAGAATCAGCTTTAGCCTCTGCCCTTTCTCCTACAGTAGCAAAACTGTTCGAAACCTATAAAACAGCGGTCTCTATTCGTGACAGCGTTGCTGCGGAACAGGCTTATAAAGCGGGATTCCAGCTGGCAGTCCAACTGATACTGTCAGATCACATTTCCTCTAAAACATCCAAAAAGGAGGTCTCACAACATGAGCCATACTGAACATCCCAATAACACTCCCCCAGAAATGCCTCGCAAAATTTTCCAGTCTGTTGTCCAGCAGCCAATCGAAGTCGAACAGCTTCTCAAGAACGAGCTTATGGTTTGCTTTTATGATGTGGATGGTAAGCACGAATTTAAAACCTGTTACGGTGATCTCTGCAAATCAGTAAATGCCCTGATGGATTATGCCCGAATACTGCGAATAGCATGCAAGCAATGGAATTTAACAGGATACCACAAAGCTGTTTATGAATATCACGCTGAACAAATGGTCAAGATTGCAGGACGGTTCGGAACTGCCATCGGATACGACTATGCCGCTGCGATAGAAAAATGCCGAAAAAAGCGGGGACAGGGACACCCAAAAAGTGATATTGGAGATGATGCGCTGACTCAGATGTACCGAAGAAGTCTGCAAAATAACAAAGAAAAACAGGAGTCTTCTAAGAAAGCCGATTCATCTGATCAAACCAATGTTCCTCAAGTCTATCCTGTCGTTGATAAGCAGGTTCCAAATTCTTCCCCATGGGAGGATGATTAAACTATTATTTTACGAAAGGAAGTGTAGCATGGATAAAAATGAATTACGGAAGACACTTGCTGTCCACCTTGCAAATTTAAAAGCAAATTTGGAAGCCGTTCCTCTGGAAATCCTAAAAACAAAGTACAGAAAACCCTACGATAAGCTGCGCCATGATATCGCTGATGCCGCCTCGGCATATGTAAGGGAGGTTACCTTTCAGGGAATTCGTCTCCGAAAGGATCTGTTTGATACAACCCGACCTCAAATCGAAGAAGCAATCCGACAGTCCGGTATTCTGAAACAAATTTCCGCTGCAGCTTTCCGCAGACAGGATATTGCAGAAATTGACGCACTGGCGTTGGAGCTGCACAGACGGATAAAAGCTGTTTTAAAGCCTGTTTATGACCAGTATCTTTGTTTATACATGACCGAGGATTGTTTTGTCGATCCTCCAAGAATACCGGAACTTTATAACGAAGCCTCTGGATGTATCTGCCGGAATGGAGTATGGATTCCGTGGGAAATAGAAAAAGGAGCATTTTTGATGTATGTCTATAAAAAGCAGTCCGAATCACCAGCACCAAAAACAGCAGCTTAATTACAATATGTCTGAAGGGCTGTTTTGAATGGCAGCCTTCCAGCAGTCAAAATTTTGTATGGAGGAATCTTAAATGAAACAAAAACTAAGATGGCTCGATGAAAACTGCAACTGCTGCGGCAGACAGATCAACAGCTGGGATAAGCGCATATCAAAAACTCTGGCTTATCGATATGCCTGTTGTGAGCATTGTATTGCTAAAGAATATGATATTGATGTCGAGGCTTTTCGCCATCGCATGGAAAACTATTTTGGTATGCGGCCATGCCTGGGATTGTAGGTGGACAGAATGAACGAGTACAACCTATTTACCCAAAAGCTCTTTGCTCAGGGGTATACCTTTGAACACTATCCTGATTATGCAAAGCTCCCCCACCATGGCTGTGACAAGCATCTTTTTGATATTCTGGGTGGTTTTGAATATGAACGGCACTATTTGTACAACAAAGTATATGCTACCGGATGTGGGCTTTTATGCAAAGGTTCCGAATTTTCTAATGGCTATATGTCCTTCGCAGGGATTGACTGGAAACCCGAAAATGACAATCCAGTTGTCTGCTGTCCTTATCGAGTAAATCATTGTCCGCTCCGCCATCCCCTTTTAGATTGTGCAAAGAAGGGCGGACTTTGTCAAATAAGCCAATGCAACTGCCATGAGGTCAAACATTCTTATGATTATGATCATAGTATTCAAAAGGTTCGCGATGAGCAGGAGCACATAATCCGCCAGAAATATGAAGTCTTCCGACAACAAAGGAAAAATCACATCTGTTATTGGCATATGCGCTATAATTATCGAACCAAAGAGTGGCGTCAATTGTATAATCCCATAGAATGTGCCAGGAATTGCCAAAATATTGGAGGAATTTGTGATTTAAAGCACTCTCCCATATCCAAAAAGAGGGGCAATGTCTTCTATGACTTGAAAATTACCAAAATCCGCCGAGACGATACCCTTTTTAATGGACAGGAGGAAGTCAGTATCCAAAAAGGCTGCCGTTTCTTAAAAACCAATACATCCCTGACCATATGTGAAAACATCGTTAAGTACAGTTCTGCGGAAATTCAGAAATGGGAGGAAGGGAACTTTCATTCGGAAAGATTTTTGTTCGGTTGGAAAGTAGAGGTACAAAATATCCGCGCCGAATATCGGGAAAGTAGGGATCTTCTGCAAGACCTTCAGGATATTCATAACGGGATTACTGTAATACACGCCTCCGATCACATTAAACAAAACAAGGAATCCAAAAGACTGCGGCGAATTAACCAAAAAGAAAAACGGGAACAGCGGCTGGAAAAGAAAATCGTGCAGGAAGGATGGGATTCCATTGCACCTTACTCTCTTGATTACATTCATGCCATCAAATGGTTCGGTGAGGAAAAAATTCAGGATTTAGAGAATCACCATCAGGAATATCTGAGAGCTCAACAAAATCAGCCACAACAGCTCAGTCTGTTTGAACTCCTGTAATCTTCAGATAAAATGAAAGGAAATTAGAAATTATGAAGAGATTTGATTTAGAACGTTATGGAAAAACCTATTCAATACAGCTCACTATTGCTACCTATCTGAACGGAAACCTTGCCATCAGAATGGAAAACTGGAGCAATGGTGAACCGGAACTCTGGAATATACTGACAGTTAACCTTGGGGGCGAAATGCCAAAGGACTGCGCATTTATTGACACCAATAATAACGGAAAGGACATCCTAGCATGGATTGTTCGCCATGGTTTTGCCGTTCCAACTGGACGATCTGCCTCCAGTGGATTCTGCTGTTATCCCGAATATCGGTTCCGTACTTCCAAATTGAAAGAAATTGATCCTGATGGGTATACACGTTACCTTCAAATACTGGAAGATAGGTATCGTGCATGAAATTTGAAACCCGTTGTCAAGTCCTCAATGATTGTATTAGGAGGTATCTATGAAAATATCCATTTACCCCAAAGATTTGCTGGAATCTGCTTGGAAAAAGGACAAAAGACTGCTGACCTGTGATGCGGATAATCCACCATGCTGCCTGAGATGCGGGCAGCCATTGGAACGACAGCTCACGGCCAATTCTCCCAGCCGCTACCTAAATGTCTATGTTTGCCATAGTTGCGGTGCAGATGAGGCTGTTCGGAATTATCAAAAAAGTCCTCTGCCTCTATCTGAATGGCATGCAATAACCAGTGGACGACTTCTTTATCGGAAACAAAATAAACATCCCTTATTGATGCCGTCCTGCTCCTTCAGCGAAATTTTTAAAAATACTGCAAAAGATTTAGAAAAACCTTCTTCATCCTCTGCTAATGAAACTGTATATTCCCGCTCCGATTATGATGGTTATAAGTGGTGGACTACCTGGAACAACTGCAATAAAGAAAAGCCAACGCCAGCGCTAATACAAGAGATCAATCAATTTCATAATGCATTGTTTAGCATGAAAGAATTTCAGTCTCTGGATACGATGCGCCGGATATGCCGTTTTGCAGAGTGTACCAACGATTCCACAGAATATAATCTATACTCTGAAACGGAACACTTTTACATCTGGATCAGGATAATTACACGCTTCAGAGACTATAACCTCTATGTCCATTATTATCTAAAATAAGTTTGAATTGCACTTTAAAAACGGCAGGAAGCAGTTCCCTCCTTATAGGTATCTACTGCTCCTGCTGTTTACTATTATAATCGTCATAAAGATAAAATACATCAAAGAAGCCATCCCATCTATCGATTTCATCTAAAGACGAATTCGCCACATCTCAGAAAAACATTTTAAAATGATTCGCTATAGAGGTCTATATGCGAACCACCAAAAATCGCCCCAAAACTTTATCGTGTGATCTAAAAAAATAAACATCGCACTTATCGAAGTTTTAATCAATGAAAACCCTCCATCCTGTCCTCTTTCGGTTACACTCCTTTAGAATATCCCGATTGCAAACACAAAAAGAAACTTCTTGAACTTTAATTACAATCATAAATGCATATCCCTCGAAGAACTGTATGAGAAAGTTATATCCACATCTCTCAGAAAGCGTTCTTCTATATGATTTCTTTCTGTGATATACCCCTCTTAAAAGAGGAGTAATACCATGAAACCTAATATCAAGGAATTACACAAAATATACATTGATACCCTCCAGAAATCTAAGGACTTTCGTAATATAAGCGAAGACGAGCTTCTTGATATGGATTTTTTCTTAAATGAAGACGATTTATTTGCTGGTAAAACTGGTGTGGAAATCTTTTATATCTTCTAATCAGTGTCATCTCACTCCTATGCCCACCTCTGTACAGGCTATTTTCATTCAGGGGTTCAAGAAAAATCCATCTTCCCTATAAAAAAGTACCTCCTATGTCTGATATATTAATTACACCACATAGAAGGTATTTTCTTTAGTTTGTCAACAGATCCAAACTTGAAATGGTCTCCTATTTTCTCTCAAACGGTCTTTAGGAAACCAACAACGTAACTCTTTTTCATTTTTATAAGAAAATTCATTAATCTTAATTGTATAAATTAACTCTTTTTTCAATGTCCCTACATTGCCCAAACTACAAATATCCTATTTTATACTGGAAATCATGTCCTTTACCGTTTGTCTCACGGCTTCATCAGATGTATATTTTGGACTCCAACCTGTTGATAAAATTTTAGAAATATCATATTGAAATTTAGGAACATCCCCTTTCCATCCTCTATCGCCACCAGTATATTTTATTTTTACATTCTCTAATCCCATTTCATCTATGACTATTTCTGCAATATGAGTTACGGATGTCCCTTCACTTCTAACACTAATATTATATATTTCTTCTCCCAATTTAAAATTCTTAGTTAATTGTATAATTGCTTCTATAAGATCAGAAACATAAATATATGGCTTACATTGTGTTCCATTCCCTAAAACTTCTAATTCGCATGGATTTCCATACAATTTGTTCACAAAATCAAATATTACTCCATGTGTTAACCTAGAACCAATGACATTAGGGAAACGAAAAATAATCGCACTCATATCTTCCATTGCTGCATAGGATGAAATAAGTGCCTCAGCAGCTAATTTTGCTCCCCCATAATATGACACGGGTCTAAGATTTCCTGTTGTTTCTGACAATTTAACTTCTGGCATTTCGCCATAAACAGCAGATGTCGATGCGAAGAATATTTTCTTTACCTTTGCTTTCCTCATGCCCTCAAGTAATACCCTTACTGTTAATAATGTATCGTTAAAATCTATCTCTGGATCCTTTCCCCCCTTTTGTATATCAGAGTTAGCAGCCAGATGATATACCACATCTATGTCATTCTCATGAAATAATTTGTCTACACCATTCTGATCCGCTAACTCCGTCTGATAAAATTTAAGTCGATTATTTCGAATCAAATCATTGTTTGATAAAAGATGTTGAATATTTTTATCTCCAAATATTAATTTATCTACAATGATTATGTCATGACCTTCATGCAGTAGTCTATTGCTCAAATGGCTTCCTATAAATCCAGCCCCTCCTGCTACTAAAATTTTCATTACACTCTTCTCCTATTAATTTGATAATTAAATAAAACTCTTGTCATTATATATTATCCTAGAACCGGAGCACTCCATTTGAAAATCCAACTCTTTAAAATTACCAAGTGAATTTTTTACTGCGTCTTGTTTTTCTTCTGGTACATAAAGTAACATAAAACCAGCTCCACCAGCTCCAAGCACTTTTCCACCTAAGGCTCCCGCACTAATTGCTTTTTTATAAACGTCGTCTATAAAAGTATTAGATATCCCAGAAGCCAATGTCTTTTTTAATATCCAATTTTCATGAAGGAGTTTTCCCATTGCATCCAAATTATTTTTTTGAAGTTCTTCTTTAAGAATCCTGGTAAGATTACACATTTTTTTCTGTATAACAGCTTTTTGTGGAATTTTAATATTTTGCGACTGCTCTTTTAATATTTCGGATGCAGAATGCGTTCCTCCTAAATAAAACAGCAATATATTTTTTTCTAATTTTCTATAGCTATCTTTATCCATTGTAACTGGTTCAACATTTACAATACCATTTGGTAAAAATTCATAGAAATTCAAACCACCAAATGCTGACGCAAACTGATCCTGCTTTCCAATTTTTTCTCCTAATTTTTCAATTTCAATTGTACATGCCTTTTGGGCAAGGTCATACTTAGAAATCTCTTCATATTTGTATGTAGAGAGAAGATGTAAAAGAGCCACTGTAAATGCACTAGAAGATCCCAGACCTGTTCCTGCTGGTATATCAGCTGAACTTGTAATTTCCACCCCTTTTATATTAAAATCCATTAAACATTGTTTAAATATGCGATGTTTTATTTCAGAATAATCTGTCACTGTTTCTATCTGTGAATACTTTAAAACAATTTGATTTGAATAGAAATAATTATGTAATATTAAGTACATATATTTTTTTATCGTTGTACTCAACACACATCCACCATATCTTTCATAAAATTCAGGAAGATCACTTCCTCCACCACAAAAGCTAACTCTAAATGGAGTCCTTGCAATTATCATAAAATAATATCCTCTTTATCTACCTTTTATAAAATAATATTATTCCTTCTTGCTTTTGTTCATTAACATAGACCAAACAATTAAATGATTGATCATTAAATGAATATCCTCTACTATCTGCATATTTGCAATAGGAATATTAATATCAAAATCTGATAATGTTTTTAATTGTCCTCCATCAAATCCAGTTAGACTAACTACATTTGTTCCTATGCTTTTAGCATACTCAGCAACTTTTATTACATTCGCACTATTACCACTTCCCGAAATAGTAATCAGTAAATCTTCCTGTTTTAGCTTATTGACTAATTGCCGATAATAGATGTCTTGATAGCTGATATCGTTGGCCAGTGCAGTTATAACTCCTATATTATCATTTAAACAAACAACATTAAACTTATTTCCATACAATTCATTCAAGCATTTGTTAAAATCACATGAAATATGAGAAGCTGTTAATGCACTGCCACCATTGCCACAAACATAAATCGTTGCCCCTCTTTGATAAACCATATCAATTAAACTTATCAGTTTATTTATTGAGTCTATATCTATTGCTGATAATATATCTATTTCATTTTTTATATATGATTTAATCAATTCTTCATTCATCATTTTCTCCCATTATAACTTGTATCGCTGATAATAAATTATCACAAATTCTGGTCGGAATAACATCATATTTTTTATCTTCTCCCGCAACTCCAGTTAATAATAAAATCGTTTGTAATCTCGCATTTCTCCCAGTCTGAATATCCACCGTAGTATCTCCTATAATCCATGATTTCTCTAAATCAATGTTATATTTCATAGCAATTTTTTCAATCATCCCTATTTTAGGCTTTCTACAATTGCAATTCATTTTATATTTAACATTTTCCTCAGGAAATCCTTTATCTGGATGATGAGGACAAAACTCAATACCATCCAAAAAACCTCCCTGTTCTCCAAGAAGTGTCTCTATTTTTTTATGCACTTTTTTTACGTCTTCTTCTGTACATAGGTTTCTTGCTACAACAGGTTGATTCGTTATAATAAAGCATAGGTATTGGCTTTTATTTATTAACTTAATCGCCTCACAAACGTTTTTTTCTAATTTGACATCCTCTGCTTTTATCAACAAATCTTTAAATTTTATCACTGTACCATCTCGATCCAAAAAAATGGCTCGTTGTCTATTTCTTAGATTTTTTTTAGAAACTATCCCACTTTTTATGTCTTGTTCCCCTGATAACAGTCTTTCTGGTGTTCCTAAATCTTTAATGTACTCTGTAGAATGATATGCATAAAGTTTATTTTCTGGCATTATTTTTGAAAATAAAATATCCTTTTCCAAATCCAACTTTTCATTTTTTTTAATATTTTTTATTGCTGCCGTAGATATAAAATAAATACCAGCACACACTAAATTCATGTAATCATGTAATCGGTTTTCATTTTTAGAACTATAGCCGGTTACTTTTCCATTATCATCTACAGACACCAAATCACTGTCAAACGGATGCGAATTCGGATGTACTAAAATCGTCGCTAATGCATTATGCTTTTTATGGAATTCAAAAAAGCGTGTTATATCTATATCAAAGAGCAGATCTCCAAAAATGACTAGCAAATCTTCCTTTTCTTCTTTTAAAAAATATAGCCCCCCGCCAGTCCCTAGTGGAATTTCTTCAATTATATATGTTATATCTACTCCGAACTCATCCCCTTTTCCAAAATGAGACTTTATCTTTTCAAATAAATAACCACCGATAATAACAATATCTGTAATCCCACTATTTTTTAAAACCTGAATTTGATATTCTAAAATTGGTTTTCCATTTACCTTAACCATACATTTAGGTATTTGATCATTTGTTATAGTTGATAATCTCGTTCCTAATCCACCTACTAATATTACAGCTTTCATAATATCCTTTCTTTAGAAATAATTCCATTGACCCAGTCCCATCTATACATTAATGCTGATTTTAAACTTTCTGAATCGTATTTATGTAATACTGAATTTCGTTTCCATATACACAGCAATAAGTTCCTCTCTATATCCATCACTTTATCATATGTATTTTCATCACATTTTTCATAGTAGTTCACCCAAGAATTCCAATATTTCATATATTCTTTTGGTACCACTATTTCAAAATCTCTTTTCAACATCTTAGTCATAATCTTACTAGTCTCACATGAAAGATCATACTTTTTCTGAACGGTGATATTAGATGAATGTAATCTATATTCTACTAATTTATTTTTAAGATTATGAAATGTCAGATATTCCATCGCTCTTGTCCACAACTCATAATCCTCTCCAAATGCCTCTGAATTATAATGCAAATCGTATTTTAAGAATGCGCTCTTTCTAAACATTACAGTAGAATGGGCAATAACTAAATGAAATAACAAATGAGCACAAATAGTACTATGAAGCTGTGGAAAAGACAACTTCGTTTTTTCTCCTTTAGAAACAACTTCTATCGCACTACCCAAAACATCTACATCTGCATGCTTCTCTAAGTAGTCCCATTGTAGCTGAAAACGATCTATTTTACAAAGATCATCTGCATCCATTCTAGCAATATATTTCCCCCTAGCAGCACATATCCCAATATTCAGTGATTCTGCAAGTCCAAGTCTTTTCTTATTTTGTATGACTCGTATTCTTCTATCAGAGAACAATTGTACTAACTCAATTGTATGATCATCGCTTTCTGCCTCATTCACAAGTACTATTTCAAAGTCTTGAAAGGTTTGATTTAAAACACTCCATACTGCATCTAAAATATACAGTTCACTCTTATACGTCGGAATAATTACCGATATTTCCGGTGTTGTATTATCAATGGATAGATTTTCTCTTTCATAAAAACTTTTATTATGAAAAATACTTCTTTCTAATAATTCTATGGCACCTAAATGACTCGCACATATCGCAAAGATACTATGTAATACAGGAAAAAGTTTTTGGATGCTTATCATTTTTAACTCACAATTGATAAAAACTATATTTTTTAAAAATATTTCTAACTCAGATAGCCAATCAAATTGATTATCTGAGTTAGTATTCTCACAAAGATATTTGTTTATGAATAAAAAGCCCACTCCCTCATCTAATTCGATACAAAAAAATTCATTTTTAAGAGCAGAAACATATTCATCTGATTTCTCATTCTTTAAGCAAATAGTTATATCCAATGCCTCTAACGAAGGAATCTTTTTTATCAATTGTAAAAGCCATGACACTTCTTGAAATAAAACTAAATAAAGATCACATTGATCATTTTCTAAAGTAAAATCAGAAATTTTATTATCCTTTAATATTGAAATGTCAATTTTCATGTATCCTTCCTTATTTATATTAGTTTAATTCTCAATATTTAGTTTCGCTGTTGCCTCTTCTACTCCAAAAATAACACGTGCTACCATATCTAAACATTCTCTTCCTCCAGGATTAAATGTAACTATAATCGTATCAAATCCTTCTGAAACTCCGAATCTATAAGGTGTGTTTGTAATCAGGACAACTGGCTTTTCCTTCTGAATCTGTAATAAAAATCCACTAATATCACTTTCATATTTATGATAATAATAATTAGTGGCAATAACAATGTCAGCCTCTTCAATCCTAACTCTGACTCTCTTGTAATCCTCTTCAGTTGGTAGGATTGGTATTTCAACTGAATTAACATTATCTGAGTAATTACACATACATTCCCAAAGCAATCCAGGATGGGAATACATATTATTACATTGTGTCTGTGTAGGGAATATTTGCTCAATTAGTAAAATTTTTTTACCCATTGAAACTGGTAAATGCTGATTTTTCAGAAGCAATGTGGATTTTTTTGCTGCCTCTACTGCAACCTGCTTTACAAACTCACTATTAGGAACATCTTGAAACTTTTCCAGATCAACTATTCCACCATCCTTATGTAATCCCATTGCATAACGCATTTTTAAGATTCTCTCCACTTTTTGATCTAGTTCCTTTTCCGTAATCCTCTTACTTCTTACTGCATCCAGCATTTTTTCTATGATACGATACCGTATAGGACTTTCATCTCTCATCAACACCAAATCGCACCCTGCTATCACAGCTTCCACACAGGCGTCTGATAATTCATAATTTTTCAAAATACTTCCCATCATCATATTATCCGTACTGATTACACCTTCAAAGCCTAATTCTTTTCTTAACACATCGTTAAGTAAAAATTTCGACAGACTTGCAGGTCTGTCCGTAACTCCTAATGATGGATATAATGAATGACCTACCATGATAGCTGATAAACCTGCCTCAATCATCTTCTTATACGGCAATAGATGTATACTGTACATATCTTCTTTATTTGCCTGCACTGTAGTCAAGCCCCAATGTGCGTCCGCATTGCAATCTCCTCTTCCCGGAAAATGTTTTCCCAGAGCAATCATGCCTGTTTCCTCATATCCTCGGAATGTTTCCAATGCAAACTTAATCACCGTATCTACGTTATCCGAATATGCCCTTGTTCCAATCTCAGGGTTATCTGGATTAACATTTACATCTAAAATAAGGGATTGAATCATATTGATTCCCATTGCTCTAGCTTGTAGCCCTACAGCTTTGCCGATTCTGTAGGCCATCTCAGGTTCACCAGTAGCTGTAATACCCATGGGATGTGGAAATAATCTTTGTCCGGAAGTCATATCATCTGATGCGTTTCCTTCCTGATCAATTGTAAAATGAATTGGAATACCTAGGCGTGTATCTAATGCATATTCTCTTAATTCATTATAAACTTTTGCATATTCATAAGCTGTCGCAATTGTAGGAGTACGGCTTGAAAAGTCACGATTTTTCCCACTTGGTGGAACTAAAGATTCTAAAGTTTTACTGTCTGGTATCTCACCTGGTTTGAAATCATTATTTAATGTTAATATTCTTAATCCCTGACTAATTCTTACACCACCAACATGATATTTTCTAATCAGTTCTACTACATCTGGAGTAATAACCGGTCCACAAAAACCAAACAATAACAACTGACCTACTTTTTCTTCTATAGTCATTTTCCCCAGAAGATCATCTGCCCATTTATTCATATCTACATCTCCCTTAAATTACCAAATTCCCTATCTTGAAAATAACCACTTTTAAATAATACCAAATTATATTTTATATATTTACTTAAACTCTTTTATAAAAATAATAAGTATTATAATTTATTCTCTATTTTATTAATAAATGGTACATTTAGTTTATATAGATACTTAATAAATTGTCCATATTTTTTATGTTTTATTTCCGTACAATCCCCACTAATCTTTGAAAAATATTCATTGCAAAGTACCTGCTCTAAATTATATTTTCTTTTATGATTAATATAACTTTCTTTATCCTTATAATGACTTATTGACAATACCGAATCATCTTTTTGTGGATATCCCAACGTAATATAAGCAATTATATCAAAATTATGTGGTATATGTAATTGCTTTTTTAAAAGACGTGGTCGCCGGAGATTACATATCCAACAGGTTCCTATCCCCAATTCTGTTGCTGTCAATAATATATTTTCTATCGCCGCCGCAGCACTTTGTATATGATCTTTATATAAATAAGTATTATAAGATATATCATTTCTGTATAATACTAAAATCCCACATGGAGCTTTTTCTATAATAGGAGAACCTTGTTTGCTCAAAATTCGTCGATTATCTTTAATCCAAATAAATTTCCATGCTTGTCTATTACACGCTGATGGAGCCTGTATAGCCGAATTAATAAGTTTTATTACCGTTTCCTTTTTAATTTCTTCATCAGTATAAGTTCTTACACTTCGACGTGACATAATACCTTCTAGTACTTCCATAATTTATTAATCTCCTTGTATTATAAAGTAGTAGTGTTTATAGTCCCTCTCCAAGGACTGTATGCTATACTGTTGGAGATACTATGGATTGTTTTCTCTCTCTTACCACTCGATGATTTTGGAAAGGCTACAACCACAATCTCTTTGTACAGTTGTTAATTAGTTAGATACCACATGACGTTTTATTTGGAACGAAGTTACAATCGCAAGGAATACTTGTGATTCTAAACAGTATCAAATTTATTCAAAGAAATTTTCTTATAATTTACGCTGGAATTGAGATATTGCCAAAGACAAACATTTCAATCGTTATATCTGTTATACGCACATCGACCTTATTTTTGATATACTAATAAGGCATGGGGTAGAATCTCTTCTCTACTGCGATATAATAGTTGAACTGCATGGTAGTTTGTTTCCATTCGGTAAATTCAAAAGGTGTAGCAGGCAACGGAGCCAGCAAAGGCACTTATTTCCCCAAAAACGCAACCAGATACATTCCTTTTTCCGGAATTTACGAGCATTATAGATATCCAACTTTTCCATAATAGCAACATTTAACTCTGACAGAGAAAAAAACTGTTCATTTCAAAAATCTGCCACAATCCATGTGAACATCTTTCCGACAGTTCCTTCTACAATCGGTTTATCTTTTGGTTTCTGGATTCTCGTTGGGATGGTAGCAACACGACTCTCTTTTAAACTGCATTCCTTTTCAATTATGTATATAACATTATAGAATTCCTAGTAGTAAACTAATTATATTTACAACCTTCTGTTTAATCTCTCTTAAAGTATGTACCATATATTCTTTCATCTCCTTATTATCTCTAAATTCTATTGAGCCAAATCTCTCTTTGTAATAAATCCATTTTATTATTGCAATCCGCATTTTCCTAATCGTCTCTAACATATTAATTTTCAATCTTTCATTTTCTTTGTTCTGAAAATACCCATATTCAAAAAACACCTCCCTTTTCGCATTAATAATCCTTAAAAAATCATATAATACATATAATGCTCTTAAATCTCCTTTTCCACTTTCTATATCCCAAATCAACTCTTCAATATAGTATATCCCAAAAAAAATTTGACATTTTCCCCAACGTATTGAATATTTATACTTATTATATAAATCTGTTCCATTCAAAAAAGAAACCAATTCACTTCTAAATTTCTCGACAAGTAATGGATAGTTAAAATTAATATTTTTAAAATAAATTATGTCATTCAAATAATTTTCGACATTTTTCATTCTATTATGAAATCCCTCTTCCATTTCTAAAAAAGAATATCGATATCTATTATATTTACCTCCATTATGAAAATTAGAAACATATATCTCTTTCTTTTCTTCATCATATCCATACACAAAGACCATATGTATAAGAGCTTTCTTCACGCATTTTATTTCTTTCATATTTATTGGAATTCTAAGATAGTAATTATTATTTATTTTAGATTTTATAAATTCAATTAGACTTTTATCTATGCAACTAATATCTATTTTATTAGTTTCAATAAGAGGAATATCAAAATACATATTTTGATACTCTCTAGGCTGATGTTCATAAAAAAAGCCCATTCCATAAAATTCCCGTTCCTCAAAATCTCTAAAATAAACCAGTTGATTAATATTACTACATAACCACTCTTTAAAATTACTATGCAAGCTTATTACAGAAAAAAGATCCCCTATTAATGACTGATATGTTGCTAATGGTGCAAATTCTATATCTAATATTTTCTTCATAAGTATTTTTTGCCTTTCCGCGAAAGGCACTGATAGGGTCATAAACTCCATCGCCTGACTTCCGCCATTTAATTTAGTTTTCTTTCTGAATATTTGTTTTCTTAAATAAAACTAACACACTACCAAACAAATAAAAACGAATGATATACCTATATATCAGTAATCTCTCATAAACATATATCGGCAGTTGTTAACAGTGATTTAGGGAAAGCCTCATTACGCGTACATGACAGCCAAAAATAATAATTTTCCTCCACTAATATTTAATCAAAGCTAATGGGTTTCTTGCATAACCTAAAATTGGAGTCATAACAATATTTACTTAACACCACCTTTCAAAGCCAACATTCCTGTGTAATCTAATAGTTATTTTGACTTTGTTAAATTTTAATTTTTAGCCCCCTTTCTAATAGCATTAGTTTTAAATCAAATTGTTTATTCTAACCATTTCTATTATTTTTTCATAATTCCCAATAACGCAGTCACACCACATATCAAATTCCAAATCTTCCTTTTGTAAGTCATTATTTTTTAATACATTTTTCACAGTGTAATGAATTCCTTCTTTCATTTTAATTTGTTCATTAAACCCCGGCAAAAACGCTTTTAATTTACTATTATCAAACAACTGACAATGTGCCTTATTTCCCAAAAGTTGTCCTCTAAAATCATATTTTTCTCCCCAAAAACTCAGTAGATCTGAAGATATATGTATCGCTCTCAATGGTACTCCTAATGCATCTGCAATCACCTCATATATCTGGTTCCAAGTCAATGCATCTTCAGATGCTATCTGGAATGCTTCACCAATAGTCTTACTATTTCCCACCAAACCACTAAGAGCAATAGCAAAATCAAAGCTAGACATCATAGACCATAAGGAAGTTCCATCTCCATGAATTATCACCTTTTTTCCTAGCAACATCCTTTTAATGTTCTGCCAACTACCATTTCTTCCATGGATTCCCAAAGGTATACTCTGACAGCTATATGTATGACTAGGACGTATAATTGTTATTGGAAATCCTTCCTCTTTATATTTTTTTATAAAGAAATCTTCGCATAATTGTTTTTTTTTCGCATATAAATAGTATTGATTTCCTCTCTCGCTCTTTTCAGAATATCTTCCATTATTATTATCCATGTTATATACAACTACTGAACTTATAAAAATATATTGCTTTACATAACCGTTAAACAACTCATATCTGAAAATGGCAGCATCAAGATCAAAACACAAAAAATCAATTACCACATCATAATGTGCCTTTTTTAGTTTTTCTTTAACTTGCTTCTTATTATAGATATCTACCTTTATAGTTGGTACTAAAAAATCATTCCTAGTACCTCGATTCAGTAGGACTATTTCATTACCCAAATTCATCAAGCATTTTGTTACACTTGTACTAATGGTGCCAGTCCCCCCAAGTATTAATATTTTCATATATCACACTTCATTTTCAATAAGCTCAAATGACTATTTTAAACCTTTCCATATATCAACTTTTGTTTTAAATTTTCCAATTGGATCATTCCCATAAAACACTTCACAAAAATGTCTTATTAATACCATGCCACGTACATACATTAATATGGCTAATGTTTCATCCTTCTCATAAATTATTCTACAAGGCACATCTGGATGGTACATCATACTTTGGGAAAAAAGAAATTGATTTTTCAATTTAGTCGGATTCTCCCCTAATACATTCGAATAATATGATTTTTCATCCATTCTGCTCCAAAAATGCTCATATGCTTGTTTATATCTTTCTGCAATTGTATTCGGAATGAACTTTAATTTTATTTGAGGAATATTACTATCAAAAATTGAATATTCATATGATTCTTCTCCTCTTTTCCCATTAAAAATTCTAAATAAATCAAATGCATCTAATCCTAACAACATTTTTCCCATATCATACATATAGCTTCGTATATTTACTCCCGTATCCCCCTCCCCTCGTACATCAATTAACTTAAAGTTTTTTATTCGAGGGAATGATTCATCAATATCTACCAGAATATTTAACGGGCATAAATCATAATGAGCTTGGCCGGCATATGATATATTAACTTCTCTACACAATGTATTATCATCTCTCATAAAATCAATATAATTTGATAATGGAGGATAATATTCATCATTTATAATACAACCATTCTTTATAATTTTAAGTAAACAATTAGTAAAATTATATCTTAATACTAAGTTATCTTCTTCAATTCTCTGTATCCTATGTTGAAGTCTATTAAAATAACAGATATTTAAATAATCAGAAGGTACTGTTACATCAAACCGATGACAATACATTCTCTTAAATAATTCATCCATAATATAATCAAAACTATTGTCAAAATATTGTTTTGGTACACATTTATTCCTAATCAAGTCTGATAAAGTTGCTCCATTGTAATAATATTCCATAGCTACAGAATACATATCCCCATCATCCTCAATACTTAATATTTGAGGAAATAAACCTGTATTCTTATATCTACGCATATGTTGTATTTCATAATAGAATTTCTTAAATCCATTGTCGATCCCTTCTATCTTTTTATCAATTTCCTTAATAAACATTTTTTTACCATTTTTAGTTACCACCCTTCTATTGCAGCAGGAACCACCCATATTAAAAATCTTTATATCCTCTTTCATATTTATAATCCGCCTTTCTGCGAAAGGCACCAATGCGTCATGAAACAGC
>OGYI01000741.1_pt1 | contig 38067 bp, 27 predicted proteins | sample 1576521 | NCBI WGS metagenome assembly OGYI01 (sample SAMEA3541484, study PRJEB24748) | human gut metagenome | biome: human gut; feature: human-associated habitat; material: faeces | place: China | collected 2012
CGCTTCGCTCCGCGGCGCCGCACCCATCGAGCCGGACAGTCCAGTGGACTGTCCGTGCGAGCCAGGACTGCCGAGCGACTGGGTGCCGTCGAGGCTCCCGCTCCCGCAGGTCAAAGGCCGGTTGCCCATGAGGATGTCCAGGTCCTCGCCCTCCACCACCTCGTTGGCCTTCTTCGCCATCTGCTTGCCGGCCAGGTGGATCAGCAGGTCGGTGACGCAGAACACCGGATCGTCCGGGTCGTCGCCCACCTTGACGTCCACCACGGTGCCGTCTTTCTTCGCGATCACGCCGTGCAGCGCCAGCGGCAGCGTGACCCACTGGTAGTTCTTGATGCCGCCGTAATAATGCGTGTCGAACAGCGTGAACCCGTTCGACTCGTACAGCGGGTTCTGCTTGAGGTCGAGACGCGGGCTGTCGATGTGCGCGCCCAGGATGTTGAGCCCCTGCTCAAGCGGCCGCTGCCCGAGGTGCGCCAGGATGAGCGCCTTGCCGTGCGCCTGCGCCCACACCTTGTCGCCGGCCTTGAGCGCGCGCCCTTCGCGCACCGCCTGGTCAAGCGGCAGGTAGCCGTGCTCTTCCGCCAGCGCGACGGCCGAAGCCGCGCACTCGCGCTCGGTCTTGTTGTCCGAGATGAAGTCGATGTACTCGGCAGCCAGATGCTCCAGCGCCTCGAGGTCGGCTTCGTCGTATTTCTTCCATGCCACGTCGCGTTCCATGTCATGCGTCCTTTCGCCGCCGTTTTCTTGTTTCGCCCCATTATCGCCAAGCCCAGCGCCAGCGAAACCCCGAAAGCGCAATCTCCCGCAAATCGTAAGCAAGCGGGCGCGAACCCAAAAGTAACCGTTCGGTAAACTCGGTGAAGATTGCTCTTTCCCAAGAAGGGAAAGCAGGAAAATCAACCATGATTAACGAAGCATCAACCATTGCGTAACACCTGCGTTTCGCCTCCTCGCGAGGAACGCACCGAAAGGCACCCCATGCTGCAACTGCTCAACATCTGCAAGTCGTACACGACGGCCGACTTCACCCAGACCGCGCTCGACAACGTGTCGGTGTCGTTCCGCGACAACGAGTTCGTGGCCATCCTGGGGCCCTCCGGCTCGGGCAAGACCACGCTGCTCAACATCGTGGGCGGCCTCGACCACTACGACTCGGGCAACCTCATCATCGATGGCATCTCCACCGAACAGTATAAAGACAAGGACTGGGACGCCTACCGCAACAACCGCATCGGCTTCGTGTTCCAAAGCTACAACCTCATCCCCCACCAGACGGTGCTGTCCAACGTGGAGCTGGCGCTGACGCTGTCGGGCGTGTCGCGCGCCGAACGCCACGACCGCGCGGTGGCCGCGTTGCAGCAGGTGGGCTTGGGCGATCACGTGAACAAGAAGCCCAGCCAGCTGTCCGGCGGCCAGATGCAGCGCGTCGCCATCGCGCGCGCCCTGATCAACGATCCCGAGATCCTGCTGGCCGACGAGCCCACCGGCGCCCTCGACTCCAAAACCAGCGTCCAGATCATGGACCTGCTCACCGAGATCGCGAACGACCGCCTGGTCATCATGGTCACGCACAACCCCGAGCTGGCCGAAGACTACGCAACGCGCATCGTCACGCTTACCGACGGCGTCATCCGCTCCGACACCGACCCCTACGAGCCCACCGCCGAGGACATGCGCGTGAGCGAGAAGCCCGCGCGCCGTACGAAGATGTCGTTCCTCACGGCGCTTTCGCTGTCGTTCAAGAACCTCATGACGAAGAAGGGCCGCACGCTGATGACGGCGTTCGCGGGCTCTATCGGCATCATCGGCATCGCCTCCATCCTGTCGTTGGCCAACGGCGTGAACAACTATATCAAGTCCGTCGAAGAGGAGACGCTATCGGAGTACCCGCTGCAAATCCAGAGCACCGGCTTCGACATGACCTCCATGATGCTGGGCGCGGCCACCGGGGCAGGCGGCAACACGGGGGAAACCGAAGGCGACGGCAACCAGGACAAAGTAGGCGTCACCGAGATGGTCACCAACATGTTCTCCAGCATCGGCTCGAACGATCTGGCGTCGCTGAAGGAGTACCTGGACAGCGGTCAGAGCGACATCGACCAGTACACGAACGCCATCGAATACACCTACAACGTGGCTCCGCAGATATACAGCTCCAACACCGATAAGCTTCGCCAGGTGAACCCCGACAAGTCGCTGTCCGCGCTGGGCCTGGGCTCAACGGCATCCTCGAACAGCCTCATGTCCATGTCGATGAGCACCGACGTGTTCTACGAGATGCCCAGCGACCCGAACCTGTACGAGAGCCAGTACGACGTGAAAGCAGGACACTGGCCCGAGAACCACAACGAGGTGGTGCTCGTGCTCACAGGCAACGGCAACATCAGCGATTTCATGCTGTACACGCTGGGTCTGCGCGACGCCAACGAGTTCGACGACATGGTTAAGAAGTTCGCGGCCGAAGAAGAGGTGACCACGCCCGACAACATCGAGCAGCCCACCTACGACGACATCCTGGGCATCACGTTCAAGCTGGTGCAGGCCACGGACTACTACGTGCACGACGACGAGTTCAACGTGTGGAAAGACAAGACGGACGACACCGACTACATGCGCAACCTGGTGAACAACGGCGAGGACGTGAAGATCGTCGGCATCGTGCAGCCGCGCGAAGACGCCACCGCCACCATGCTGAGCTCGGGCATCAACTACCCCTCCACGCTGACCGACTACGTGATCGAGCAGGCCGCCAGCAGCACCATCGTGAAGGACCAGCTGGCTCATCCCGACACCAACGTGTTCACCGACAAGCCGTTCGGCGAGGAAGACGACGGCGAGGGCTTCGATATGCAGTCGCTGTTCACTATCGACGGCGATGCCATCCAGGCGGCGTTCAAGTTCGACGAGAGCGCGCTGACCAGCGGATTGTCAGGCATGTCGCTGGACCTGTCGGGGCTGTCGCTGGACATGGGATCGCTGCCGGCGTTCGACGGCTCGTCCATCGCGCTTGATCCCAGCAGCATCGACATGAGCAACCTGGTCGATTTCAGCGACATCAAGCTGGATCTGGGCGATGTGCAGCCGACCATGGATTCGGCGAAGATGCAGGCGGCCATGGAAGACATCATGGCAGGGTTCAACCCGTGGTACGCGAACTGGGCGCAGGAACAGGTCGCGCAAGGTAAGGTTCCCACCATGGAAGACGGAGCGAAAGCCTACCTCGAAAGCGAGGAGGTCCAGAAGAAGATCGCCGATGCCATCATGGGATCCATCGACATGAAGCAGGCCACCGAAGCCCTGCAAACCCAGCTACAGCAGCAGCTGTCGGCAAAGATGCAGCAAGCCGTCCCCGCCATGGCGCAGGCGCTTGAGAGCCAGCTGCAGGCGTCCATCACCACGGCCATGAGCTCGTACATGCAAAACGTGCTGGGCGCGTACATGCAGCAGATGCAGACCGCGCTGGAAACGCAGGTGTCCGCTGCCATGCAGCAGTCCATGAACCAGATCGCCGCGAACATGTCTAACGCCATGAGCATCGATGAGTCGGCCTTCGCCAACGCGTTCCAGATGAACATGGACGAGAACGACCTCACCGAGCTCATGATGTCGATGATGGGCAAGGAGGACGCCTCCTACGACAACAACCTGAAGAAGCTGGGCTACGCCGACTTCAACAAGCCGAGCGGCATCGACATCTACCCCATCGACTTCGAGAGCAAAGAGAAGGTCATCGGCATCCTCGACGCCTACAACGACCGCATGACCGCCGACGGCGAAGACGACAAGGTGATCACCTACACCGACTTCGTGGGCACGCTCATGGCCTCGGTCACCGACATCGTGAACATGATCAGCTACGTGCTGGTGGCGTTCGTGGCCATCTCGCTGGTGGTGTCGTCCATCATGATCGGCGTCATCACCTACATCAGCGTGCTCGAGCGCAAGAAGGAGATCGGCATCCTGCGCTCCATCGGCGCCAGCAAGGGCGACATCAGCCGCGTGTTCAACGCCGAGACCATCATCGTGGGCTTCACGGCCGGCGTCATCGGCATCGGCCTGACCGCGCTGGCCTGCATACCCGCTAACGCCATCGTCTACTCGCTGTTCGACGTGGCGAACGTGGCCTCCCTGCCATGGCAGGCGGCCGTCATCCTGGTCGCCATCAGCGTGTTCCTCACGTTCCTGGCCGGCCTCATCCCTTCGAGTGCCGCCAGCCGCAAAGACCCCGTGGAAGCGCTGCGAAGCGAATAGCTCGCAGACGGACGTCCGGTCGGTCAAGCATGAGACCGACCGGCGACGCCGCTTCTCACTTGAGAGGATCGCCCATCGGCGGCAAGCCGTATCGCGATCCCTCGAACAGTTTGGTCCGCAGTCTCAATCGAACCTGAGAGAACGAAGGATCTCTGAATCGAAGACGTCGCCCCAGGTGAAGCGCCAGCGTCTCGGCCACCGCATGTGTGGCGGCAACGCTGTTGAACTGCTTCCTGGTTACCGCAACCACCGTGAACCCCATCGTCTCCAAGACGGTCCGGCGCGCCTCGTCGCTCGCCCTGCGGTCCGCGTCCAAATGAAGCGAGCCGTCGTACTCCACGTCAAGGCGGCGCTCGGGCCAGCAGAGATCGCCCACGAAGTAGCTTTGGCGCACATGTGACTTCAACGTCGAGGGAATGTCGATACGGTGATTCAGCTCCGGCTTCTCGAACCCATACCCTCCCAACCGATACGGCAGGCACAGGCACATGCACAGTGCGGTCTCTCGCGGAGAAGCGGAGCCGCCGACCACCTGCTTCAGAGCGGCGAGCGCGTTCTTGCGACCGTTCACCCCGTGCATCTTTTCGGCAAACGCCGACAGCTTCGCAACGGACGTCAAAGGCTGGCACTCGCGAACATCGCCGTCACTCACATCGTATGTGCCGCACAGCTCGAAACCCAGCATAATCAGCTCGACCATCGACAGGCTATTCGCCATCTGCAAAAAGCACAGCTCGGGCGAGCAGACGCAGAAGCCGTTCTGCGTGTCGAGCACCGATCCTTTCGGCAGCGGGCCGCTCCACACGTGGCATACGAACTCGCTGGACGGACGTCGTAGCTCTTGACCTGCCACGATGGCGTGCAGCGGACGGGCGAGCCACCAAGGTCCGAGCACTTTTTCCGACGAAAGGCTCGGTACAGACGAAAGCAGCGACCGCGCACGAGAGACCCTGACGAAGCTGCGCGACCCCCTGCGCACGGACAACCAGTATTCAAGCGCCGATATGTGGCTCAAAACGAGAGGCATGGTGCCATAGTACGGCGTTTTTTCGCAATCCTCTTCATTTTTGGCAAATAAATTTCGATAATGTACGGTCTTTTACGGACGACGGCAGCGTCTCGATGCAAAAGACCAGGTCGCGTTTTTCACGTACGACGCGCATTCGTACATTATCGAAATTTCGTGGCAAACCAGAGCACCTAGCGCCTAGATTGGGATGTCCTGCCCCCCTGATCGGAGCGAACCGCCCCTACAGCAGTCCCAGCTCTCGCGCGCGCAGGACGGCATCGGGCGCGGCGTGGACGTCCAGCTTGCGGTAGGCTGCCTGCACGTGGCTTTTCACCGTGGGCAGCGTGAGGCCGGTTTCGGCGGCGATCTCGGCGTTGCGCAGGCCGCTCGCGAGCAGCTCGAGCACGCGCTTCTGCTGCGGCGACAGTTTCACCGGCTTGGTGCGCACGCCGAGGTTGGCGCATACGCCGCGGAAGCGCCGCGCGCGATCGTGCGCGGCCAGGTAGGTCTCCTGCACGAACGCGCGCTCGAGCAGCACGTCGTAGCCCGGGCGCGCCAGACGCTCGACCAGGCTCTTCAGCACCGGCTCAACCGCTGCGCCCTCGTCGGCCACCACGCGGAAGAATCCGTAGGGCGCGAGCGCTTCCATCCCCTCGAGCAGCACGTCCACAGCCTCGGCCCGTCGCCGCGCAGCCCATAACAGCGCCGCCAGGAGCGCGCACGCCTCGCCCACGTCGAGCGGGCGGTTGAACGACTGTCCGAATGCGCGCAAGCGTTCCAGCAAGCGTTCGGCCTCGTCCGCCTCCCCGAGCACGATGAGCGCTCGCGCGGTGGTGGAGTGCTGGAACGAGCGCACGAACTCGATGCGCTCGACGTCGGTGACGAAGTACTCGTCCAGCCACGCACGCGCCGCGCGCTTGTCCGCATTGAACAGCGCGAGCTTCGCTCGGTACGCTTTCAGGTTGGGCAGGAAATGCGGCGCTTCCGTCTCCGTGAGCGCCACGAGGTCGTCGAGCGCAGCCGCAGCCTCCGATTCTCGCTCCATCTGCCACAACGTCGCATGCTTCATCACCATGATGCACACGCGCCCGTCCTCGCGGTTCTCCGGCACGAGCGCCTTCTCGGTTTCGCGCAGGCCGGCGAGCGCCTCGTCCAGTCGATTGCGCTCGTAGGCGAAGCATGCGGGCAGCAGCGGACGCACGTAGCCCCATTCCGCCCCCAGCAGCGGTGCGAACGTACGGCCGATCAGCTCCATGCCGCCGTCCTCCAGCACGATTGCCGAGTAATCCACGTTGCTGCGATGCGGATAGGGCAGGTTGTGCGTGAACGACGCGATCTCGGTGGCCAGCCCCGCCGGGGTGAAGCGCCTCACGAACCGGCCGAACAGCGAGAACTTCCGCGCCTTCTCGATGATGGTGGTGCGGTGGTCCACGCTGTAGGCCAGAAGCGCGAACTCCATGAACCGCGAGTCCGACGCCGCGATGCGCGGCAGGGCTCGGTACAGCTCGTCCAGGTGGTGCTCGAACGCCGTGCGCTGGCTGGTGAGATAGAAGTACCACGCGGCCAACACGCGCAAGGGCGGGCATACGCGGTACGCGTCGGCGGGAAGCGACTCGATATCGAGCGTGCGCAGGAAGTCCGCATAGTCGGCAACCGAGCCGCGCGCGTTCTCGAACAGGAACAGCAGCAGGTAGGTGTCCATGCCGGAGAAGTCGCCGCTCTCGAACCAGAACCGCAGGGCACGCGTGTAGTCGTGCCGGTCGCGGAAGTGCTCGGCCGCGCGCTTGCAGAGCACCACGCGATCCACGCCCGCCTCCGTGGCCTTCTCGCGCAGAAAATCGCGAAACAGGTGGTGGTAACGGTACGTGTCGCCGCGCAACCGCGAGAGGAAGGTGTTCGTGCGGGCGAGGCGCTCCATGACCTCCTGGGCGTCGTCGCGCCCGGACAGCAGCGCCGCCAACGTCGGGTCGAATTCCTCCGCCACGCTGGTGGCCAGGCAGAACGCGCGCAGCTGGTCGTCCCAAGCACCCCACACCTGCTCTTCGAAATAGCTGGCGAACAGGTAGTGGCCGTTGCGTCCGTCCGTGCGATCCGACTTCGCGAGCGCCGCCACGCCGATGGCCCACCCCTCGGTGGCCGCGTGCACAAGACGCGTCTCGTCGGGCGTGGGAAAGCGGCCGAGCGCGTTGAAGTAGCCGCGTATCTCGTCGGGCGCGAATCGCAGATCATCCGCCCCGAGCACCGCCGGGCCCTCCGCGCCGCCGAGCGCGCGCCATTCCTCGGGCAGCTCGGCGCGCGACAGCAGCAGCACGGCGAACGCGCCGGGCAGGCGGCGGAGCACGGCGGGCAGCGATTTGACGATCTCGCGGTTGTGAATGAGATGCATGTCGTCGACGATCAGCGCGTAGCGACGCTCGAGCGGACGCATTTCCATCACCAGCTGCACTGTGTGCTCCACGGGCGATGCGGAAAACGTCGGGCTTTCCAGCACGGCGCGCATGGCTGCGTTATCCGGCTGGATGGAATAGAGGCCCCAAGCCAGCTGCTTGTAGAATACCGAGGGCACATCGTCGTAGCGGTCGAGGCCGATCCACACGCACGCGCGTTTCGCCTGCTTCAACCACAGCAGCGCCGACACCGTCTTGCCGCTGCCCGCCGGCGCGCCCAGGTACACGAAGCGCCGCGCGCGGACGGCTCGGCCGATGGCATCCACCACCCGCAGGCGCGGCGCGCACACGTCGGGAAGGTCCGCCGGTGCGAACTTCTCGCTCAGAATCAGCTCTGCGTCGTCGCGCTCCATAGCATCCCCCTCGTTCCCTTTTGAGAAAAAAGTATATCGCCAAAACCTCATCCCGGATGATACTTTTCGCTGGCGGGCACCGATATCGTGTCATACAGGGAACGTTTCACGATCCCCTGGCCGAACAAGAGGAGGTGTTCCATGAACCGATCGAACGACGCGTTCGACTTCGCCATCCGCGTGGCCGAACTCGTGCGGTACGTGCGCGAGAAGCCCGAGCGCTTTCCTCTTGCCGCCGAGATGCTGGCTGCCGGCGTGCGCGCAGGCATGGCGGCGCGCGATCTGGAAGATTTGGCCGACGCTGCCCAGGCGTCCCGCGCTCGCGAGGCCTCAGCCGCCATCGACGAGGTGCGCTACTACCTGGAGATGGCCGTGCGCTCCGGCTACCTGACCGAGCTCGAAGCGGCTCGCGTCCGTCAGATGGGAACCGACCTGCGGGAAGCGCTTACTGGAGAGTCTCCGCTTCCTCTCCCTCTCCCTCTCCCGTCCACCTACGAGTCCACCTCCGATCACCCCGACCAAGGAGCATCCTCATGAACACCGCCAGCACGAACATCGCAGCCCGCAAGCGCGTCAAGACGATGCGCAGGGTGGCAACGCACTCGCTCGCCCTTGTGCTCGTCTGCATCCTCGCAGTCGCGAACATTGCCACAGGCCCGTTCTGGGGCGACAGCGCCTCTGCCGACGTCTCCGGTTTCTCGAAGGAATCCAGCAAGCTTATACTTCCCGATGAAGCCGCGACGGACCTCGTCTACAATGGCACGCGTCAGCAAGGCTACCCCAACGGCGTTTATCCGACAGCCAAGTATACCGGCAATGGCGGCAACCTAGAGGAATACCACAGTCCCTTTTACGTCGAGTACACCGGCATAAACGGCACCCATTACGGCCCCCTCAAGGCCTTTAGCGCAGGATATCAAGAAATCAACGACAACGCCCCCACCAACGCCGGCAGCTACCAAGTGGTCTTCACGGTTCCCGACGACGCACCGTTCAACCTCCTTCCCAACTGCCTCGAGTTCTCAATTGCGAAGGCACCCGAGCTCATCCTTTCGCCGCTCTCCGCACCGACGATCGACGCGGCGGGCTACCAGCGGGAGTTCGACCTCGCAAGCATGCTCAAGCTGCCGAGCGATCTGGGCGGCGGGCCCGCATACTCGGTGACCGCCCATACGGCGAACGGCCTGACGGCCGTCTCCATCGACTCCAAGACCGGCACGCTGACGCTCACCTCGAAAGGCGGGGCGGGTCTGTCAACATCGGACACCGTAACCGTGGCGCTCAAAATGGGCAACTACGAGGACAGCATCGTTCAGGTAAACGTGGGCTATACGGCGAAGCCGGACGCCATGATCGGCGGCGTTCAGGCCGCGACGGGGCTCGTCTATGATGGCGACCCGCAGCAGGGCTACATTGGCACACCGCAAGCGACCTACCAGGTTCCCGCGAACACGTCCCCTGATACCTACAACGGGCTCTTCGACCTCACCTACAGCGGCACGACCGCCGACGGCACGGCCTACGGCCCCACCGACCAGGCTCCCGCCGCTGCCGGAGCCTACCGCGTGGAGTTCGCCGTGCCGGACTCGGCTCCCGTCGTCGCGACCCCGCTCGCGCTCGACTTCTCCATCGGCAAGGCCCCGCTTGCCACGGTTTATACGAATGCGCAGCTGCAGCCCAGCGGCGTAGCAACCGTCGACCTTGCAAGCGTGCTGCCGGGCGATATGGGCTCTGGACCCGTCCACACCGTGAAGTCGTCCACGACGGAAGGTCTCGCCGATGCTTCGGTGGACGACGCGTCGGGCATGCTCACGCTCACGGCAAAAGCCGACGCCTTGGAGAGCGCGATCGACACCGTGGCCGTGGAGCTTTCCGCTATGGGCAATTACGAGAACAGCATGATCGAAGTGACCGTGCGCTATGAACGCGCCGACGGCGTCGTCGCGGGACCCGCGACTGCCACGGGCCTCGTCTACAACGGCAATCCGCAGGCGGGCTACACGGGGGCGCCGTCAGCCGTCTACACGCCCGCCGGCACGACGGATCCCATCTCCTACGACGGGCCATTCGACATCTCCTACAGCGGCACGACCGCCGACGGCACAGCTTACGGACCCACCTCCACGCCGCCCACCGCAGCCGGAATCTACCGGGCGACGTTCGCGCTACCCCAAAACGCGCCCTGCACGGGCCAACCAGCCGTGCTCGATTTCGCCATCGACAAGGCGTCGCTCGTGTTCCACGCCGAGAACGCGTCCATGACCGCCGGCGACGCAGTGCCGAAGCTCGGCTACAACGTCTCCGGCCTTCAGGGCTCCGACCGCGTGACGCGGGAGCCTCTCCTCACGGTCGTGGGCGACACGGCGTCGGCCGGGAGCTGCACCATCGCCATCTCGGGTGCCGTGGTCGACAACCAGGCGTGCTACAACGTGTCCTACGCAAGCGGCACGCTCACCGTAAGCGCCGCGCCGCAACCCGAACCCAAACCGGAACCCAAACCGGAACCCAAACCGGAACCCAAGCCTGAACCTACACCCGAACCCGTAAAGCCCGAGGTCAAACCCCTCACTCCTGCGGCTAAGTCCGAGGCGAAGCTCGCAACGTCCGCGTCAAAAACCCTTGCCTCCACCGGCGACGCCGCCCTTCCCGGGTTCGTCCTCGTAGCCGTCCTCGCAGCCCTCGCCGTCGGAGCATCCTTCGCTCTCTCCGAACGACCCTCGCGCCAGCGGCTTCATAGCGATTCCAAACGAAAGTGAGTACACTCCCATGACCTGCAACCATCGCATCGATCGACGTTCGTTCATCGCCGGAACGTTCGCTACGGGAGCACTCGTGGCCGGAGCTGCCGTGTGCGGCTGCACGACCGGCGACACCCATGAAGGGAGCAACCCTTCCGGCGCTGCGGGCTTTACGCCCGACAACCTCACGGCCGATCCCAAGCCGGCGACCGAAACCACGCGCGCCGCCAACGACGCGGTGTACGCGCTGCTCGACTTCTCCGACGAACAGGAGCGCGCGTTCGCCACTCGAGGCCTCATCGCCGCGCCCGACGCGCTCGAGATCGTCGACGACGCCGGAAAAGCAGTGTGGAGCCAGAAAGCCTACGCGTTCCTGGACGGAGCCGACGGCCAGCCGGCCGATGCGCCCGACACCGCGAACCCGAGCCTTTGGCGTAATGCGCAGCTCAACCACCTGTACGGTCTGTTCGAGGTCGTAGAGGGCATTTACCAGGTACGAGGCTACGACATGACGAACATCACGTTCGTGCGCGGCGACACCGGTTGGATCGTGTTCGACCCGCTCATGAGCTGCGAATGCTCGCGGGCAGCCTTCGCTTTAGTGACCGAGAATCTTGGCGAACGACCCGTCACCGGCATCGTCATGAGCCATCCGCACGTCGACCACTACGGCGGCATCAAGGGAATCGTGAGCGAGGAGGACGTGGCCGCGCGCAACATCCCGATCATCGTTCCCAGCGGGTTCGCCGAACATGCCGTGTCCGAGAACGTCTACGCCGGCAACGCGATGGGCCGCCGCGCGGGATATCAGTACGGCACGTTCCTGGAGCCGGGCCCGCAGGGAAAGCTCGCCATCGGGATCGGCATGGGACAATCGACCGGCACCGTCACCTACCTTCCGCCGAACGACGAGATCGTCTCCACGGGCGAGACACGCGAGGTGGACGGCGTACTCATGGAGTTCCACATGACGCCGGGCACTGAGGCGCCGGCCGAGATGAATACGTGGTTTCCCCAGTTCAAAGCGTTATGGATGGCCGAAAATTGCACCGGCACGCTCCATAACCTCTACACCCTGCGCGGAGCCGAGGTTCGCGACGGCAACGCGTGGGCGAACTACCTCATGGAGGCAAGGGCGCGCTACGGCAGCGAAGCGCAGGTGACGTTCCAGTCGCACAACTGGCCGCATTGGGGCAACGACGAGCTGAACGAATACCTCGTGAACACGGCGGCGATGTACAAGTTCATCACCGACCAGACGCTCATGTACTTGAACCAGGGGCTCACGTCCAACGAGATCGCACACCTGATCCAGTTGCCGCCTGCGCTCGAGCGAAGCTGGTACACGCGTCAGTACTACGGCACCGTCGCGCACAACGCGAAAGCCGTCTACCAGAAGTACATGGGCTGGTACGACGCGAACCCTGTGCACCTGAACGCGTTGCCGCCGCAGGAATTCGCCCAGAAGCTCTCGGCGTACCTCGGCGACGCGGATGCCGTGCTGGCGAAGGCCCAGGCCGACTTCGACGACGGCCAGTACCAATGGGTGGCCGAAGTGACGAACCTGCTCGTGTTCGCCGACCCGTCCAACCAGCCCTCCCGCCTGCTGTGCGCCGACGCGCTCGAACAGCTGGGCTACGCGGCCGAGTCGGGTCCATGGCGCAACGCCTACCTCACCGCCGCATTGGAGCTGCGCAACGGCGTGGATGCCGATCCGCGATTCCGCGCCACTGGCAGCGCCGACATCCTACGCGCCATGACGCCGGACATGATGCTCGACTATGTTGGGGTGCTGTTGGACGCGAACGCGGCCGCCGATCTGAACCTCACCGTGAACCTCGCGTTCACCGATGAGGAGCCGTATCTGCTGATGGTGCGCAGCGGCGTGGTGCTGTACGAGCGCGGCGCGCAGGACGCGGGCACCGACGCCACGCTCACCCTGCCGCGCCTGGGCATGTTCGACATCCTGAAGAACGACACGGAAGCGCAGGCGAAGAACATCCAGGTAGAAGGCGACCCCGACGTGCTGAAGAAGCTCACCGAGCACCTGGTCGACTTCGACTTCTTCTTCAACATCGTGGAGCCGCAAAAATAGCCCAAAAGGAGGCGGTCCCTCTTTTCTGCCAACTGCCTCACCTACGGAAATACGGTATTGAAAGTTAGGATTTTCTCGGTTGGGAAAATCGGATTATCGCAATGTCGAGAAAAGGGACAACCCCCTTTCGACATTTTCAGTCGCGATCCGTTCTTCGCATTTTCGGGTTCCCAGATGCACAGAACGTGTCGCTGTGAAGCTCGCGAGGGGACGTTTGGTCATCCCAACATTTTCCGAACAGGGGAAACGCTCCCCCAGAAGCCGTGAGTGCGCGTGCAGGAGCACCGGAGCCCGCCAAAACGCTTCACAGCGTTGATTTCCGTGCATCGGAAAGAAGTTTTTGACGAGGTACTCCTCCGGCTGTCATCTCGTGCGGCGTGCGCAGCATGGAGTCGAAGGATCACGCGCGGCGTGAGCAGGAAGCACCATGGCTGACACCGCATGGAGATCGTTCGACTCGCTGCGCTTGCTCGGGATGACAAGAGCCTCTCGCTCGGAACGACCTGGAGAGATCGTTCGTTCGTTCAGTTCTCGGCGTCGATCTTCTGGCGTTGGATGCTGCCCCAGCGACCGCGGTTCTTACGGTAGCCTACCAAGGCCAGCATGCGCGTGGTGGCCAGGATGAACCGGAGCACCGTCACCTCGAAGAGCGACAGCAGCAGCGCCTTCGCCACGTCATTCGGCGAGAGCTTGAGGTCACGCGTCTGCACACGCGAGAAGAACGCAGTGAGCGACATCACGGCCCCGAACACCGCATAGATACCGAAGAACATGATCATGAACGGGATGTTGATGAAGTTGAACACCACCGCAATGGCCACCGTAAGCAGGCCGAACAACTCGATGACCGGCGAAAGCAGCTCGTAGATCAAAAAGTACGTGTACGAGAAGAAGCTCACCAGACCGAACCGCAGGTTGGCGAACATGCGCCAGTGCTTCGTCATGGTCTCGAACAGGCCGGTGTGCCAGCGACGCCTCTGCTTCACCAGGTCGCGCAGGGTCTCGGGCGCCTGACTCCAGCAGATGGCGTCGGGCGCGTACTTTATCAGGTAGTCCCTGCCGTTGGTGCGGCAGAACACGTGCAGCTTCGTGACCAGCTCCATATCCTCGCCCACCGTGTCCAGGTCGTAGCCGCCGCACGCGATGGCCAGGTCCTTGCGGAACAGCCCGAACGCTCCCGAGATGATCAGGTTGCCGTTGAACTGGTCGAACAGGATGCGCGCCGACAGGAAGGAACGATCGTACTCCAGCACCTGCATGGCGGGGATGATCTTCTTCGGCAGCGAGTAGTTGGTCAGGCGGCCGTCCTTGATGCTGATGCCGTTGGAGATGCGCACGAGCCCGCCCACGGCCACCACGTTCTCGTGCTCCACGAGCGGCGCGGCTATCTCGCGCAACGAGTCGTACTGCAGCACGGAGTCGGCGTCGATGCAGATGAAGTAGGGGTACTGCGAGGCGTTGATGCCCATGTTGAGCGCATCGGACTTGCCGCCGTTCTCCTTGGAGATGAGCGTGACCGGAATGCGCCCCACGCGCCCGTACCACACGCCGCGCTCGGGCGCGCAGGGCACCTGCCGGCGGATGGGCCGGTCGATGGGGTGCAGGTCGAACGCGTCGATGACCGTCTGCGCGGTATCGTCGGTGGAGCCGTCGTCCACGACAACCACCTCGTAGAGCGTGTAATCCAAATTGAGCAGCGAGCGCAGGGAGCTCTCCACCGTCACGCTCTCGTTGTACGCGGGCACGATGATGGTGATGGGCACGTAGCACTCCACCTCGAGCGTGCTCTTGTAGTGCGCTTCGCGCTTACGGCGGTACAGGATGGACGAGCCCACCGTCACCGACAGGAACAGGAACGTCGAGTAACCGATGAGGTACAGCACGAAGAATACGCCAACGAAATACAGGAAGCCCTGCACGAAAGACGCCGCCGTCACGGTGGTGGTGATCATGCCGGCTTCGCCTCCTTCCGCTTGCGCTCCTCTTCCTCCACGCGCTTGAGCTCCCAGTGGTAGGCGAGCATGTCGCGTGCATAGGCGTCGGGGCCATTCATGATGTCGGCAAGGTCATCGAGCGTGAGGCCGTAGTCGTACAGCGTCTTCGCTGCATTGTTGCGCACGAACCACGAGGGACTCGAGAGGCACCCTTTCAACGTCACGACGGCTTCCATGCCGGGATAGTTCGACAACGCCGTGGCCGCGATGGCCTGGTACTCCCAGCGCGCCGGATCGTTGTCGGAGACGAGCTTGAGCAGGTCGGCCTCGGCGGCCGGCCAGTGCCGGCGCATGAAGTAGCGGATGCACGCAAGGCGCACTTCGAGGTCCTCCCGCTCGTCGCGCATGAGGGCGAGGATGACGTCGGGATCTCCGAGGTCCGCCATACGCAGATAGTTGACGAGGGCCGCGACGGTATGGGGGCTGAAGCGCCCGACGCGCTCCTTGAGCTCAGCCTCCAGCTCCGCCGCCTCGCCCGAGAAAGCAAGCGCGGCCTCCGTGACCAGCTTGGGACTGTGAAACTCGCCGTCGCGCTCGAGCGTGGCGATGGCCTCGGCCAGCGCGCGGGCGCTTCCCACCTGCGAAAGCGCCTCGAGCGCGTTCTGCCGAGCGTAGAACGAGCCCTCGCGCACATAGCGCAGGAGCGCCTGCTCCACGGTGTTGCTGGCCGGACGTTCGCGGTACCAGCGCTTCACGATGTAGGCGAAGTAGGCGCGGTGCAGGTCATCCTTCTTCGAGAAGTGGTACGTGAGGTGGTCGAACACCGTAGCGATGCCGTGCAGATAGCGTTCGCTCTTGCCGGAATCCTTGCGCAGCAGGTGTCCCATGGTCAGGTCGAACGACTCCATGCCGGCCATCCGACGCAGCGCACGCTCGAGCGTGCGCTTATGCTCTTCGGTGGGGAAGTCCGCGTTGCGTTCGATCTCCTGCCCCAGAAGCTCCGCGATGCGCCTCGTCCGGGCATCGAACCGCTTCGCGTGCAGCTTCTCGTAGGCCAGGTACCCGAAGTTGAACGCGATCATCATCACGCTGATGAACAGGTAGAACGCTATGAGCCACTCGATCTTCACGAGGTGCCGCCCGCTACGACGGCATCCGTCGTCTCACCACCCGTTGCCGCGTCCTCGCGCCACAGCTCCTCGGCCGGGACGCCTTCCGCCCACATCCGCTGCACGATGTAGTAGCTCTCCTTCAGGCGCTCGTGGTACGTCACCTTCGTGCCCCAGCCCTTGAGCGGCTTCTCGAACAGCGGGATGGCCTGCCCGTCCGCGCCGTCACCCACTCCCACGTACATGCGGTCGATCTTCATGTTCTCCACGCCGTAGTGCTCGTAATAGTCGTCGTGGATCTGCATCTCGGAGGGATTCGAGAAGTTCAACAGCTGCCACGGCAGCTTGATCTCCACGAACCCGTCGCCATAGCAGAAGTCGGCCATCGAGTCGAAGTTTTCGTGCGCGGGGTTCGCGTCCCCGTAGACGAGTTTGCCGGTCTCGTAGGACTCGAAGTAGAAATTGTCCGCGATGGCGTTCTTCTGGTTGGCGACCGCATCTGCAATGGCCTGGGCTTCCGTTATGGTCTGCAGCACCAGGTCGATGTGCTTGAACCGGGTCGTGTCCTTCGCAGGGATGTTCTCATAAGGATCCTCGCCGGTGGTGGTGCGCAACGCCATGGCGCGCATGACCTCGTAGCGTTCCTGCACCAGCACGCGGCTCTCGTCCTCGCCGTCGAGCACGATGAGGAAGTCGGCCGCACGCTCGAACGACACGACCGGGTCGGCGCTGGCCGTTGCGCCCGTCTTCTGCGTCGTGTCCACTGGCAGGTACAGCGGCGTGCCCGGTCCGACGTCGCTTCCGCGCACCATGAGGTACACAAACTTCTCGTCGTACTTCATCGACAGCGTGCGACCGTCGGCCTCGCCGATCACGTCTGCGTCCGTCCACTCCTCGTCGTCGCCGTCCGCATAGCTCACGCTGCGCTCCGTGCCAGGGTCGAACGACAAAAGCCCGAAATACTGCTCGTTGGTCTGGTAGTCGCTCCAGTAGGGCGTCTTCAGCAGATCCACGTTGGCCATGGTGTTCCACGTGCGTTTGAACCATTCGTCTTGCCAGGTGAAGATCACCGACCCCGCGCATCCCGAAGCCATGATATCGACATAGGAGCGAACGATGGCCCTCCCTTGGTCATCCTCGCTCATGCCGCCCTGGTTGCGACCGGTGTTCGCGTCCACCTGGGCGCGCCCGCGCGAGCTGGGCACACCGAACTCCGATATGACAACCGGCACGCTGTGGTGCGCAACGAGCGTCTCCAGATATGCGCGGTAGGTGTTCACCTGGCCCGTATCGTCCACAGCGTTGGCGTATTCGGGCAGGTACTGCAGGTAGTCGGGATAGTAGGGGTACACGTGGTAAGAGGCGAACATGCCCGACACCACGGTCTCCTCGGCCACGATGTTCTCCACATCCACCTGGCTGTACTTCTCGAAGAACAGCTGCAGCGGCAGCGGATAGCTCATAGGGTCGGTGGTGGGCCAATTGCTGAAAGCAAGCAGCCGCTGCTGCTTGTAGCGCTTGGACTCGTAGCCCATCAGGTCGTCGCCCACCTGGGCGAGCATGATCTCGAACGCGCTCGCCTCCGACGTGCTGCTCACGTAGGAGCCATGGTAGGTGCCCATGCCCTCGTGCGTGCGATCGGTGTAGATGACGGTAGGCGCCTCCCATTCGACGCCCAGGATGTAGCCGAGCACCCATGGCGAGATGTCCTTCGTGTACATGCCCGTTCCGGACAGCCGGCCAAGCTCGATCCAACGTTGGCCGTGTATCACGTCCACCACCGTGCGCGCATCCTCTTTGAACCGCCCGAGGTAGGCGGGGTCGTATGCGTCCATATGGGAGTTCTGCGCGTAATCGTCGATCCACACGCCGTGGATGAGGTAGAGCGGATCGGGATTATCCTTGTTGAACTCGTAGAAGGCCTCGTAGAAGTCGGTGCCCAGCAGGATGTAGACGCGGATGGTGTTCGCACCCATATCCTTGACCTGCTGAAACCATCGCAGGTACGTCTCCTTGTCGATGGCGTAGTCGGTGGCGAAATGCCCGGGGATGCCCGCGCCCATGTCCACGCCGCGTATCTCGAAATCCTCCCAACCGTCGCCGCGATCGATCTGGATCGCACGTCCCTCTTGGCGCACCCAGGCGGTCACGGGCTTTGAGGGGTCGAGATCGATGCTCACGCTCGTGCCGAACACGGCGAACGCCGCGCAAGCCGCCAGCGCGAACAGGCACGCGGCAGCGATGATGAACTTCTTCACGGACCCCTCCCTTCCCTAATGGTTGAACTTCTTGACGGCCGACTCATGAGAGTATTGGCGCAGATGCTCGATGGAACCGTCGAGCCACGCACCGCGCTCCGTCACGAACGACTTCAACTGATCGATGGCCTCGTCGAACGAGCGCGGGTTCCGCTCGTCAGGCTCAACCTTCTGCGCATGGGAAACATTTTCAGCGTCGAGCAGATAGCCCCACACCTTGAAGTTGCGCTCCACGGCCGGGCCCAGGTACTCCGTCGTCTCGTCGATGTAGGCGTTGAGGTGCTCCTCGCTCAACGCGCCCGCCCGAAGCTCCCTATAGCGGCTGATCACGCGCTCGATAAACGCCTCGTCTTTGAATAGCATGAAGTACCACGCGCGATCGACCAGGTAGAACTTGTCAGTAGGCGTGGCCAGTCGATAATTGTCGAACACGTTGTTGAAGTCCCAAGGAGGCCCCAGCGTGAGCTTGCCCCGAACGTCCTTGTACAGATACGTCGAGTAGGCGGCGAAATCGTCGTTGATGACGAACTCGTTCCACACGAAAGAATCAACGAAGCTGTCGACGTCGATGTAGTTGGCGTATCCGTAGTCGCGGGTGTCGTAGTCGTACGAGAACAAAGCCTTCTCGAACGAGCTCACATCCTGCTCGATCCACGCCTTCTGCTCATCGGTGAGCGTGGTCGCGTTCGGATACTCGATGTTCATGTACTTGCTCAGGCGCAGCGTGTAGCGGAGGAAATCCGAGATGGTCAGCGGACCGGAGCCCGTCAGATCTATGCCGAGCACGTAGCTGGTCGTGGGGCTTTTCGGATCGGCGGGGTTGAGGTCGAGCCGGCCGTCCTCCACCTTCACCGTCTCGGTTGCCAGATAGAGTCCCTGGTACTCGCCGTCGATGAACAGCTCGCAATAGCGCACGTCGGGCACGTAGTCGTTCATGAACTCGCCAGCGATGCCGTACGCCAGGTAGTTTCGCATGAGGGTCTTGTCGAGCGAGGGACCGTGCAGCGTCCACGTCTCGCTCTTCGCCATGCCCAAGAACTCTTGGTCGTTGTCGGTTCCGTCGCTTTTCACGAACGTGATCTGGTAGTTCTTCTTGTCGAAAGCGCGCGATGAGTTGCCGCGGATGCGCAGCAGGCACGAGCTTTCAATCTCAGGCTCGTCGGAGAGCCGGTTCGCGCGCACCGCGTCCTGGCTCTCGGCGTCGAAGGCGACCAGGCTGGCGGTGATGGACGGCTCGCCGGAAGGCGCAGCAGTGACGACGGCCCGGCCGTCTCCGCCTTCGATGGTCTTGCCGTTCTCGTCGCGGACGAGCTCGCCCGGTATCTCCTGCCCGCCGGTGTCGATGCTCACGACCGGCAGGTGCGAGGCGAAGGTGGCCGCATCGGTGTTGGTGCCGGACGCCGCCGCGCGGTCGGCCTCTGGCAGGTCGGCCAGCTGCTGGGCTTTTTCATGCTGATGGTACCGCTCCGGCAGCAGCTTGTTCGCGTCCGCCAGCGTGCCCACGACGCCCGCAGCCACGACGGCCGCGATGGCCGCCACGGCTATGAGCTGGTATTTCCTGCCTCGCAATGCCTCCATGGCCAACGCGCTAGCTGCCTATCTCGTCGTTTTGCGCCACGATGTTCACGTAATCGATGCCACCGAGGGCGTACAGCTCGTCGGTGATAGGGCGCTCGGCCTTCTTCTGCGCGCGGTCGAGCATGCCGCGGGACAGCTCGAACATGAACTCGACGTCGGTTTCCGTGGTGTTCTTCACGCGCTGCACGGCGCGGCCGCCGAAATACTCGTACACCTTGCCCTCGATGGGCAGCTCCTGCGTGCGCGCGGCGCGCACTATCAAAAGCGTCCGCACGTCGTTGCGCACGCGCCCCAGGATGAGCAGCACCACGAACACGGCCACGCTGCCGATGGCCGCCGCCAGGAACATGCCCACACCGCAGCAGATGCCGCAGATGATGGCCCAGAAGATGTAGGTGGTGTCGCGCGGGTCCTTGATGGCCGTGCGGAAGCGCACGATGGACAGCGCGCCCACCATGCCGAGCGACAGCGCGATGTTGTTGCCGATGACCGTCATCACCGTGGCCGTGAGGATGGTGAGCGTGATGAGGTTGATGTTGAACTTCTGCGAGTAGATGGTGCCCGCATGCGAGATCCAGTACGACACGAAGATGGCCAGGCCGATGACCACCGACACGCCCACGCGCAGCAGGAGGTCCTCCACCGTGGGCGCGCCCGTGGTGCCCTGGAACAGCTGGTACAGTTGCTCTTTCACGCTCTCTCCTCTTTAGAACTGGTACGCCATGCGCGCGCCGCGCGCCAGGCAGTACTTGCTCACCGACAGCTCGCTCTTGTCCGCCATATTCAGCACCGACCGGACGTAGCTGAGCAGAAAACCGTCGAACTTCACTTCCAGCACCACGTTGAACGGGTCGAACACCGGATACAGGGGCAGCTTCGGGTCGAACAGGTCGTAGTTCAGCTCGGTCGCGCGGATCGACCGGTCGAACGTCACGCGCGTCTTGTTCTCCTTCGCGATGAAGGCCGTGCGGTCGTACTCGACGACGGCCTTCGGCCGATAGCCGTTGATGCTCATGAGCGCGTGCATCTCCGCGGCGAAGGGCTCCTCGCGACCGAGCAGCACGTCGAAATCGCCGTCGATGAGGCGGCGCGCCTCGGCCCGCATCAAGGGCAGCGAGCGTTTGCGCTGGTTCTCGCCTTGCTTCTGCTTGAGCTCCAAGAGCGCGAAATCGGCCGTGGGATCGTATACGCGCAGCCGCACCTTGCGGCGCGGATCGGTGCCGAACAGCTTCTCTGCGAAGTCGCGGTCGTGCAGCGTGTCGAAGTAGAGCGACCGTACCGGGTAGCCGCGTGAGCCATTGTGCGGATCGCCGGGCATCACTTGCGAGAGCAGCCCTTCGAGCTTCTTCGCACTCGTCAGGTCGACGAGGAACTTCTTCTCTTTTCGGCTAATGTTTCTCATGCGGGACTCAGGCTTCTCTTTATTAGAAAGCTGATTTTACCGTTCCCCGAAGGCCCGTGCAAAATTTACGGTTCCGCAACACTTCAACTCAATCAACGGTTGAGTCAACCTACACACCGTCCCTTTCATGCAAAAAAACGCCGCCCCTCGAAAGGGGCGGCGCGTGGCAGATGCACTACTTGTTCGGTCGCAGCTACAGCATGGGCACCGTGATCGTCACCGGCAGGGCCGCCATGACCACCAGGAAGCGCAGCAGGAAGCCGCCCACCAGCACGCCGGCATCGGAGCCGAAGCTGATCCAGTGGGCCTTGCGGCTCTCCTCGAACTCCTTCGGGCTGAAGAACAAAAGCCATGTCTCCAGCGCCGTGGGCAGCACGAGGCCGATAAGCACCAGGCCGATCCAGAACAGCGGCGCGTACTGGCCCACCAGCAAGCTCATGACCGAGTTCCAACCCGCAACGGAGTTGAAGCTGGTAATGAACATGAGCGAGGCCACCAGCACCAGCTCGATGATGGGCAGGCAGAAGTGGAACTTCTTGAGCACGCCCACGCGGTTGAACTCGTCAGCATGCCTGAAGATGCCGATGAGCAGCACCGACGCCGCGCCGGTAGACATGGCCGACACGAGGAACAAGATAGGCAGCAGCGCGTTGTTCCACAGCGGGAACGTCTTGCACACGCCCAAGAGCGCGCCGGTGTACACGGCCACGCACACCGCGAACACCACACCCACGATGTCCAGCCACACCGGCACCGACTTCTTAAGGAAGTCCAGCACCACCACGACCAGGGCCACCACGGTGAAGCCGCCCAGGAACACGACGCCCCACGTCATCACGGAGCCGAAGTTCGTCAGCAGCAGCGCGAAGCGCAGCGGGTTGTGCAGGCCTCCCTCGGCATCGAACATGAGCAGCACCAGGCCGATGATGACCGCGATGGGGGCGATGAGGTGCCCCACCTTGCGCATCGACACGGCCTCGGGATGGCGCCAACCCAGGAAGGCGGAGGTGATGAACGCGCCACCGCCCAGACCGGCGAGGAACAGGTACCATGCGATGATGGCGCCCCAGATAGGTTCAAAAGACATCGCTCATCACCTCACGTAGAATACTTTGGATTTGGTCAGGTCGCCCGCTATGGGCTGGGCGTTCGTCGCGGCGATCTCCTTCGAGATATCGCTTTCGGGATCGTCCAGGTCGCCGAAGATGCGGGCGTTCGTCAGGCACGCCTCCACGCACGAGCACATCTTCGTGCCGCTCGTCTCGGCCGACACCGTGCAGAAGCGGCACTTGTCAACCGTGCCCGTCTTCTCGTTGTGCACGCGAACCTGGTAGGGGCAGGCGGCCATGCAGTACTTGCAGCCGATGCAGCGCCCCTCGTCCACTCCCACGATGCCATCGGCACCGATGAAGGCCGCGCCCGTGGGGCACACGGCCACGCAGGGGGCGTCCTCGCAGTGCATGCACTGCAGCGGCACCGTCTCGATGGCCACGTTGGGATACGTGCCCGTCTCGTGCTCCTCGTAGCGGATGAAGTCCTGCGTGGGCAGCAGGTCGTTCTGGCGCTGGCAGGCCACGCGGCACGCGTAGCAGCCGATGCATTTCTTGGTGTTGATGAGCATTCCGTAACGGGCCATTACGCACCTACCTTCTTAACGGTCACGACCGCCTCCTGCGTGCACGCGCCCCCGTAAGCCGGCTCCAAATGGAACGGCACGAAGTCCATCTGGCGCAGGCCCACCTCGTAGGCGGTGTGCTGGTCGGGCGACGAGCAGCCGTAGTGGCTGGGCATGTACAGCGCCGTGGGGTTCATGCGCTGCGTCACCTTCGCGCGGACGCGGCCCGTGTGCTGGGGGTTCGACACCTCCACCTCGTCGCCGTCCTCGATGCCCAGTCGCTTGGCCACGTCGGCGTTTATCCAGACGCGGGTCAGGTCGTAATCTTTCGTGATCTGCATGAGGTCTTCGATGTTCGCGGTCTGCGTGTGGCTGTGGATGGCCTGCTTGCCGCCGATGAGGCGAAGCTCATCGCCCATGGGCATGACGGCCGGCTCCACCCACACGGGTGCGGCCGACAACCCCGCCTTCTCGCACGCTTCGCTCGCGAACTGCACCTTCTCGGTAGGCGTCTTGAACTTCGGCGCCGTGCCGTAGGCGAACTCCTTCTCGGGGAAGTGCGCCGTGCCCGTCTGCTTGAGCGCATCAAGCGAAAGGCCCACCGTCTGCAGCTGCGCGTCGGCCAGCTCGTCCACGCCGAAGCGGAAGTACTCGCCCACGCCGCACGCCTCGGCCAGCTCGGAGAAGATCCGGTCGACCGGCTTCGTGTTCGGATGCACCACGTCGATCACCTGGTCGCGCAGCGCCACGGCCGGCACCTTGCCGCCGATGAACTCGGGCAGCTCCAGGCGCTCCAGGTAGCTCGTGTCGGGCAGCACGTAGTCGGCGAGCATCGCCGTCTCGGACATCTGCACGTCCACGACCACCATGAGGTCCAGCTTGCCCAAGAGCTCGGCGAGCTTCGCCGTGTTCGAGTAGCCGGCGGCCATGTTCGAATTGTAGAAGAACATGCCCTTCACAGTACCGTCCTCGGCGGCCTGGGCGGCGGCGAGGTTCGTGCCCATGCTCGACAGCGCGAGCGGGTACTCGGCCGCGCCCACCTGCTTGCCCTCGGGCTTCTTCGGGTCGGCGAAGCGCTCGTCGCCCAGCTTGCCGGCCGACACGCTGGGCGTGAACAGGGCGCCGCCCTTCTGGTTCCAGCAACCCAAGAGCGTGTTGAACAGGCAGATGGCGCGCGCCGTCTCGCCCGAGTTCTCGTACGAGCAGCCGAACGCACCGCGCCAGCTGGGCTCGATGGAGGCCGCGGGGGCCGCCTCGGCGAACTCCATGGCCAGGCGCGCGATGGTGTCGGCCGGGATGCCCGTGACGCCCTCGGCCCACTCGGGCGGGTACTCCGCGAGCTCCTTGGCCCACTCGTCGAAGCCGACGGTGTTCGCGGCCACGAACTCCTTGTCGTAGCGGCCGCGCGTCACCAGCACGTTGCTCATGGCCAGCACGAGCGCGAGGTCGGTGCCCGGGTTGATGGGCACCCATTCGTCGGCGAACACGCGGCTGTTGTTGCAGCGCGGGTCCACCAGGACTATGTGCGCGCCTTTCTCGTGCGCCTTCTGCAGCGCGACCACGGAGCTGGGGCGGATGGCGTCGGCGTAGCTGCGGCCGATGAACATGGTCATCTTGGAGTTCGCCACGTCGGACGAGTAGCTGCCCGTGCCGATGGCCTGAGTCATGCCGCTTTCCTTGGACAGGTTGCAGGCGGCGCCGTGCGTGTACACGTTCGCCGACCCCAGCGCGTTCATGAAGCGCTTCGTGTAGTACTTGCCGCTGGGGCGCGGGTCCTGCACCATGGCCAGTGCCTGCGGGCCGTCGGCGTCGATGATGGCGCGCACCTTCTCGGCAATCTCGCTGTACGCCTGGTCCCACGAGATGGCCTCGAACTTGCCCTGCTCGTTCTTCTTCAGCGGGTCGGTGAGGCGATCCTCCGAGTAGGCGATCTGCGAGTAGCCGTAGCCGCGGGCGCAGAGCTTGCCCTTGGAGTAGGGGTGGTCGGCATCGCCGATGAGCTTCGTCAAGCGGCCGTTGACCACGTAGGCCGTGTAGCCGCATTTGCTCGAGCAGGCGTTGCACAGCGTGTGGACGGTCTTGGTCTCGCCGCCTCCTGATGCGTCATCAGCATGCGCCTGCTCCCAAGCGTCGAAGCCCATATAGCCGGCTGCCGCCGTGAGCGCAACCGCCCCAGCGCTGCCAGCCAGGAAGCTTCGCCTGGTTATAGCGTTTTCTGACATAGCTGTTTCCTCTCTGTATGCATGCACGTGAGTTCTCTTATCGTCGGCGCTCATGCGACCACCGCATCGGCGGTCGTCTGCTGCGCGCGAATGGCCAGGATCACGTCGACGAGCCCGATGTAGAAGCGGGCGTCGTCCTCCAGGGCCAAGAGCCGCATGCGGTACGCGGTGAGCCAGGCGAAGCGCTCCGCGAGGAACTGCCGGGCCTCCTCCCGCATGCCGGACCGCAGCATCACGGCCACGAGATCGAGCTCGAGCGCCAGGTGGTCGGGGCACGCCGAGAACGCCGGCGGCACCTCCATGCCCAGCCGCTCGACCAGCTCGCGCAGGTAGTGCGCCGAATCTCCCAGGTACAGCCCCTGTTGCTGCGAGAACGGAGCGGGCGCGGCCCCTGCAGACCACGTGCGGTAGAGCGACTCCACCGGCACGGCGGACTCGGGGAGCCCTCCCGTGAAGTGGCGGGCGGCGAAGGCCTGCTTCTCGTCGTACGTCGGCGGCGCGAACAGCGCGTTCACCTCGCCCGACGACAGGAACTCCTGCAGCGGGCAGCGCTTGCGCGCCCGTGCGAGGGGGGCTGCCTGCACGCCCAGCTCGTCTGCCTGCATGACGCGGCGGGCACCGTCGAGGAAGTCCGACCACAGCGAGCTACCCACCAGCTGGCTCCAAGAGCCCTCGTCCACGGGGCCGAAGCACTGGGCAAGCACCGAGAACACGGCCTCGTCTTCCATCATCGCTCATCCTCCTTTCCGTTTTCGCTGCTTTCCGAGCCAATGGCACGGAAAGCGGGGGCTGCACCGGGCGTCATCACGCCTGCACGAGGGTCGTCGTCCTCACGACGCCCTGGTCGATGACCTTCTGCGCGATATCCTCCCAGTCGATGAACTTGATGGCGCCGTTCGGGCACTGCTCGGCGCAGCGGCCGCACGAGATGCACTTCGTGGACACGCCCGTCTCGGAATCCACCACCGGCATGTTCCACGGGCACGCCTGGCTGCACATGCCGCAGCCGATGCAGCGGTCGGCGTCCACCTTGCGCGCACCGGACTTCTCGTCGGCGTAAATGGCATGCACGGGGCAGTAGTTCATGCACGCGGGATCCTCGCACTGCTTGCAGTGCTCCACGGTGAACTCGCAGTTGCCGTAGGCACCGTCGGTGCTGCCCACGTTCGTGCCGAAGTTGTAGTTGGGCCACACGCGAACGCGCGCGATGTGCTGGCAGACGCGGCCGTCGTTCTTCAGCGTGCACGCCATCTCGCAGCGCTGGCAGCCCGAGCAGCGGGCGCGGTCGGTCACGATCATCTTCGTGGGCGTCGTGCGGATCTCGATGCGCCCGGAGGCGATGGACTTCGACGTCACGCCCCACGAGGCCAGCACGCCGCCGACCACGAGGCCGGCAACGCCGCAGCCCGCCATGGCCAGCACGCTGCGCCGCGTGAAGGTTTTGCTTTTACGATCCCCCTCGCCTGCCACGTTCTCGGGCGCGGGCGCGGTTCCGTTCGTCGCAGGCGCGCCGCTCGGGACGCCCTGGTCCTCGGAGGTGTTCTGGTGCAGATTGGAATCTGACATAGCCTGGTGCTCCCTCCCTCACTTAAGTTCCGTGAGTGTCGTTTCCGTATGCCTCCCCCGCCGGCGCGCTCGTGTTCGCTCGTCTCCCCGCCGTCGCCTTCGCGCGGCGGGCGTGCGCCCTCGGGGTGGCTGCGCTCGGCTCGCTTCCGATTCGCGGTACCACACAACACTTGGAAGTATGCCGTGCGCTGGATGGACGCCCTCCCCTCTTTGAGGGAATTCTGCTTCCTGAACGGCGATTTTGCGGAATTACCCCCAAAGAGGGTATACCCTGGGCGCGCGGGTCGGCATACTGGCGGCACGACGATTGTTGTCAGCGCTCGCATCGCGGCCGACGGTTCCCACACAACACGAACCTCAGTAGTCTATCCAAGATTTGGAGATGCAACATGGCTGACGAAACATCGTACGGATGGGCCGGTAAGATCCTCCGCGTCAATCTGAGCACCGGCTCGGTCACGACGCAACCGACCGACCCCTACAAAGAATATATCGGAGGCATGGGCCTGGCGAACAAGATCATGTTCGACGAGGTTCCCGCCGGCACCGATCCCTTCTCCCCCGAGAACAAGATCGTCTTTGCCGTAGGCCCCCTCACGGCCTCCGGCGTGCCCCTGGCCGGCCGCACCACCATCTGCTCGCTGTCCACGTTCTCGAAGGACCACCTCATCGTCGATGCCCACTGCGGCGGCATGCTGGGCGCGAAGATCAAGCTGGCCGGCTACGACGCCATCGTGGTGGAGGGCGCCTCCAGCAAGCCCGTGTACCTGAACATCAAGAACGACCAGGTGACCATCAAGGACGCCTCCGGCGTGTGGGGCCTGGGCACCCGCGCCGCCACCGAGGCGCTCTGCCGCAAGGAGAGCGTGCAGGCCTGCGTGGCCGCCATCGGCCCCTCGGGCGAGAACCTCACGCCGTACTCCTGCATCATCAACTCGCGCAACCACTCCGCCGGCGCCGGCACGGGCGCGGTCATGGGCTCGAAGATGCTCAAGGCCCTCGTCGTTGAAGGCGACGGCTCCGTGAACGTGAAGGACCCGCAGACGGTGGCCGACCTGTCCGACTACATGCTGCGCGAGATCATCGGCTCGAACAACAACCACGTGGTGCCTTCCACCCAGCAGGAGTGGGCCGAGTACTACGACAAGGGCTCCCGCTGGACGGCGCGCAAGGGCCTGTTCTGGGAGGCCGCCGAGGGCGAGCCCATCGAGACGGGCGAGCCGAAACCCGGCGAGATCAACACCGTGGGCTACCGCTGCATGAAGTCCACGAAGGACCTGGGCGAGGCCGCCTCGAAGTACACCATCAAGATGAACGGCTGCCACAGCTGCCCCATCCACTGCTACTCCGACCTGCGCGTGGAGGGCACGAAGGAGACCACGGGCTACGAGACCGCGGGCAACACCTGCGCGGCGAACTTCCCCGTGAGCGTGTACATGGAGCCCTTCCTGAAGATGGGCCTGAAGGACGACGGCGACCTTTCCATCCTGTGGGACACCACCACATCCAACACGATGGACAACCTGGGCCTGTGGTGCAACTACGCCCAGCTCTACCGCGACATCGCCTACTGCCACGCCAACGGCGTGTTCAAGCGCGTGCTGCCGGCCGACGAGTACGCCTCCATCGACTGGGGCAAGTTCGACGCCGATCGCCGCGACCCCACGGTCATGATCGAGATCCTCACGAAGATCGCGCAGAACGACTCCGAGATCTCGTATCTGGCCCACGGCCCGTACGTGTGGTGCGAGCGTTGGAACGAGCAGGCGTGGTTCGACAACGCGAAGTCCACGCTCATCAACTACCGCGGCTGGCCCGTGCACCACGCCATCGAGTGCTTCGGCCAGGTGGGCGCCGTGTACAACATGATGTTCAACCGCGACGACATGATCCACTCCGCCGTGAACTTCCAGGGCTGCGGCCTGCCCTTCGAGCTGAAGCAGCAGATCGCCGAGGAGGTGTGGGGCGGCAAGGACGCCATCGACCAGAACAAGAACTACACGCCCATGAACGAACGCAAGGCGAACTTCGCCTGGTGGAGCGTGGTCACCGACGTGCTGCACGACTCGCTGACGCTGTGCAACTGGACGTGGCCCATGACCATGAGCCCCACGAAGGCGCGCAACTACCGCGGCGACCTCGACCTGGAGGCCAAGTTCTTCAAGGCTGTGACCGGCGAGGACCTGACCACCGACGACCTGTACCAGGCCGGCGCCAAGATCATGACGCTGCAGCGCGCGAACACGGTGCGCGGCATGACGAAGGCCGACGGCTCGCTCGGCAACAACGACTTGCGCGCCGACCACGACGTGATCACCGCCTGGGCCTTCGATAAGGACCCGGACAAGAAGCCGTTCACGGAAGGCACTGACAAGATGGACCGCGACGACTTCCAGACGGCACTCGGCATGGTGTACGGCAAGTTCGGCTGGGACGAGAAGCTGGGCTGCCCCACGGCCGCCTGCCTCGACGCGTACGGCATGGCCGACGTGAAGGAAGAGCTGCAGTCGCTCAACCTGCTGCCGTAAACTGACAACCCCGAGCAGGCGCCGGCCTCCCCCTCCTTCCCCTTTCCCGGCGCCCGCACCCTTATACATGCAGAAGGCCCCGACATCGTCGGGGCCTTCTGCATGGAGGCGCGGGAGCTGCATCAAAAGCCTCGCCTCGCCGTCTCTCCCGGGGCGAGCGTAGGGCAAGAGCAGAGCACTTGCCCTACGAGGCGGTCCCCTGTCGGGCTTGCGATCTGGGGTCTTTGATACAGCCCCCTGATTCCCGCTTGGCGCGAGCCACGCGCAACACGGCGTACGCGCCGAACACGACCGTGTAAGCCGCCACGCTCTGCACGGCTGCAGCGCCACCACCGAGAGCGCTCGGCAGGAGCATGGCCAGCACGTGCACGTACGTCAAGCCGAAGAACACGTAAGCCCACTTCTGCACCTTGACCCATATCTGCTTGCTCATACGCGCCTTCACGGAATTGAACGACGTGACGCCCAGCACGACTAGCAGCACGGTGATAGCCGCTGCCACCGCCAACCCGACGGCGACGAAGGGGTTAACGCCACCCGCCCCCATCATGCGCGGCACGTACGACAGGCAGTACGCGACGATATGCCCGCATACCAGGATGCATGCGATGACGGAAAGCTCGGCACGGATGGGCATGAGATGCTTGCGCGGCCCCGAATCGCGCGGGAGCGCGCCGATGAACATCACCACCGCGAACAGCGCAACCGCAAGGGTGCCCTTTTGCAGCAGCAGGAACAGCACGCTGCGAACCGGAGCCGGCAACGGCAGCCAGCCCTGCAGCCCCGCAACGTAGAGCACCATCAGGATGCCTGCCGACACGTACCACGCCACCGGCACCTTTTTGATGGCCGGTTTCAGCAGAAACGCCGCCGCTGCCGTACATGCGAACACGATCAGAAACGTCATGCGATCACCCCTTGCAGGACGCAGAGCTCACAATTCCAATATCGGCTCCCGTTTCGGTCGCCAGTTCACCCAAATAGCGCACACCCAAACGGGCAAATGCACGATATTCTCCCAAGCGGCTGAAGTCCGCCACTTCCTGCATGAAAGCAGGAAGCCACTTCAAAGCATGATCGCTGGCAAACGAGCACAGACGGTCGCGCCATTCCCTCTCGGCGTCACCGTCTCCAACTCGAAGCGCCTCGCCGATACAAGCGTGTAGATGCGCCAGAAACTCGAATTCGTGGAATACGCTGTCGACAGGTTCTCGGCACAGATCGACCGTGACCACGCCCGCTGCTGCCATGCAGCGCTCGACGTCCATCGAAATGCGAGTTCGGAACAGCGACGGAGCTCCTTCGGCGCCCACCATACGATGTAAAAAAGGACTCTCGTAGGGCCAAATCGGCACGTCGACACCAGGTGCCAGGAAAAGGCGGCTGTACTCGCGTCGCAACAGCCCTTCGTCGGTTTCAGCGAAAGCCACAGCACAGCGACTTGACAAGCGCGCATCGCCCGCCGATTCCCTGCCGCACGCATCGACGATGCTCGCACGCCAATCATCGAGAAATGCCCCGTCGGAAAGCGCTTGGGCGAGCTTACCGTCCGGAAAGGAGAAGCCAGTCGCCAGAAGTGATGCGAGGTCGGATAAACCTACAGCCCGATGAAGCTTCCATTCGATGCCTTCACCCATATGAACCACTCCACCTATTGGGGAGCCGTCGCGCACAGCAGGACGCGACGGCTCAAACGGCTACTTTGTGAGATAGAACACATTGGGGCTGGTTCCCGCCGATTCGCGCAACTTGTAGTAGCTGCGCCCTTCGATGGCTTTCGATACATCGGACTCCGGGTCGTCCAAATCGCCCCAGAACCGGGCGCGACCCATGCACAGTTGCATGCACGCCGGCACTTCGCCACGATCGACCAGGTTATGGCAGAACGTGCACTTTTCCACCGTGCCAGCCTCGTGCGTCGGTGCATCAGCTTCACCCACCACAACATCGAGATAATACTCGGGCGCACCTTCGTTCATCGACCGCACGTGATCGTACGGGCATGCCATCATGCACGCGCGGCAACCGATACACAGCGAGTTGTCGACATATACGATGCCGTCAGCACGTTTCTTCGTCGCACCTGTCGGGCATACGCTCAGGCACGGGGGATTGTCGCAGTGCTGGCATTGCACTGGCAGGAATTCCAACATGCAGTTTGGAAACTCGCCGAATGCATTATCGTCGGCAGTAGCGCCATGCACGACTGCCGTGCCGAAATCGTCCGGGTTGGTGCTCGTCCTTGTATACACCGTGTTGTAGGTTATATCCTTGGGCAGATTGTTGGCGATCTTACATGCCGTGGCGCATGCTTGGCAGCCAACGCAGCGCTCAAGGTCGATTGCCATACCATATCGAGTCATAGTATCAGTCCTCCTACAGCTTCTCGACGGCAACGGCCTGGTCGAAGTAGCACTGATTGCGCGTCACCTGGTTGTAGTCGTTAAACGAGATGGTTGCGAAATCTCCATCGATGTGCTCGCGCGTAAGGAAACTACGCGGGCAGTTGATGGTCTTGGGCGCTTGGCCGGCGTTAATGGTGGCCAACAGCGTTACCGAGCCCCTATCATTGTAGAGGCGCACGGTATCGCCCTCGGCAATCCCCAGCTCCTTGGCGTCATGAGGGTTGAAGCGCGCAACTGGCTGCCTCTCGTATTCCTTCATATAGCCCACATCCCACCACTGCGTGTGGTTGCGCGTGCGCATATGCTCGCCAAGCACAGAGTACGGATACTTCTCGCGAATGGGCGCTTCCAGGTTTGCCTCACGCGCCGGCTCCCAGTACAGAAGCAGGTGCTCCTTGCTCTCGTCGACTTCTTGGCCCAGGTTATACTCGGGAACGACCTTTTCCGTCCAAAGCTTGGCTCGGCCGTTCTGGTAGAAGAATTTACCACCTAGAAGCGGATTGTCTTTAAGTTGGTGATTGCGGGCAATCTTCGTCTCGCGAAGCGATTCGTATGTGACACCCTCCTTCTTTGCCACAGGACTGTCGAGCCACAGAGAAATATAGTCTTTTTCGGTGAAGTCGAAGAAATCACCGAAGCCCATGGCAGTTCCGATCATCTTGTAAATGTCGAAGTCGGGCTTGCTTTCGTACAGGGGCTCAATCGCCTTGTCGTTGTACAAAAGGTACGGCATGTTGTACGAACGAACGCGCACATCTTCGCACTCGAACCAATGGCAAGCTGGCAGCAGGATATCGGCATACAGGGCCGTGTCGCTCATGGTCATTTCCTGGACAACCAAAAACTCTATCTCCTGCAGCGATTTGATGGTCTCGTTCTGCTCGGTCTGGTTCGACACGATGTTGGTGCACGAGCAGTACAGGCTCTTCAGTGGGAACGGTTTGCCCAGTAATTCCTGGTCGTGGACAATGCCGTACAGCGCAGTCCAGTTGATATTGCGACCGGGACCCGCAGGCTTTTCGCCTTTGGAGCTAGGCTGGTTTATGCAGCCCTTTGAGTTGCTGATGCCGAAGCTGCCACCGCCGGAAATGACGCCTGCAGAAGGCTTGCCTATGTTGCCCGTGATAAGCATAAGGGCAAAGATGGCATCATAAGTGTAGATGGCATTGAAGTAATGGTTCAAGCCCTGGTTCATGCCGGTGAGCACGGGGCCCTCCTGGCCATACATGCGCGCAAGGCGCTTGATGTCTTCAACGGGCACGCCACAGGTCTCAGAGGCGCGCTCGGGTGTCCAAGCGGAAATAGCTTCGAGAATCATGCTCCACACCGGACGGATTCTAAAACCTTCTACCTCTCCGGGGATACCCTCGAGCGCAGGCATTTCGGCTTCTGAATAGGGCTTGACGGACTGTGTCGCCTCGTCCCACACCACTTCAGGGTCAATGACGGTAGGTTTGCCCGTCATAGCGTTCACCGGGCCCTCCTTAGCCGGAACACCCAAATCGCTCATGCGCAAGAACGTGTTGTCTTCTTTCACCAGGAAAGGAGCCTCGGTATGGGCTCGCAAAAATTCGGAGTCCTGCCAGCCCTGGGCAATAACTTCGCTCAAGATGCCGAACACAAGCGCACCGTCGGTTGCAGGATGGACAGGGACGTACCAATCGGACTTCGCTACATTGGTGTTGTACTGAATATCGATGGTGGTAAGCTGCGCGCCCGCCTCCTTCGCATCAAGGTAGAGGTGCATCATGCGCTTGCAGGAAACGGCGGGGTTGCAGCCCCAGATGACGATATGATTGGCGCCACTCCATTCTTTGGGGGACACGAACGCACCGCCAGGACCGAACATCTTCGACATGGCCGACTGGAACGCGATGTCGCGATCGGGAAGCACGCTGCAAGCGCCCATGACGGTCTGCAGGTGCTGCATGACCGACCCGTCGGCTGTGCCGCCGCCCAGCACGGCCGTGTTGCCACTGCCCATGAAGAAGGCGATGGATTCCGGACCGAACTCCTCGCGATAACCCTTCCATTTGTCAGCGATCTCCCTGATGGCCTCATCCCAGGAAATGCGCTCGAATTCACCAGCACCACGCTCGCCCACACGGCGCATAGGGTATTGCAGGCGCCCGGCGCTGTAAACGCGAGCAGGGTGGCTTAAACCCTTCGGGCAGATATGTTCGTAGAACGGCTCTTCCTCGATGCGACCAGCCGTAGTGCGCACAATCTGACCGTCACGCACGTGCACGTTCAGATAACAGCCCTGAATGCACTGAGAGCGGCACGCACCTGAGAAGATCTCCTCAACGCCGGCTTTCGACGAGTCGGCCGCATGCGGGGCGAGTCCCTTGGCAGTAGCCGAGCAACCGGACAAAGCGCCGGCAGCAGTGAGGGCCGCGGCGCCCGCGATGAACGAGCGGCGGGTGAAGCCGCGGGATTTGCTGGAAGTAATGTCGGTCATTTTCTCCCCCTTACCTTACAGAGCGTATGCGGCGTAGAAGCCGTAACGGGCCAAGGCGACGCCGACGAATGCGCAGGCGAACGCGGATAGCACGGCGGTCTTCGGCGACAACTTGCCCGACTTCGCCATGAACTGCAGCACGGCGGCTGCGGCCACGGCCACGGCGCCGATAACCAGCAGTACCATGTCCGCGCCGACACCCGCGAAATGCACGGCTTCCAACGCGATGGCGACGACGGCGAGCACGCCCAAGACGGCGGACGCCGTCAGGTACGTGCCGTCCTCGGCCAGCTTCGCCTCGAACAGCACCAGGAGCGCCGCGCCCATGGCCAGGTTGCCCAAAATGAACAGCGGGAACGTCTGCCACGATGCCCATGCCGGGATGCCGACCGACATGAAGTAGGCGTTGGCCATCACGAACGTGAGGCCGAGCGCCGCGACGGCGCCCACGATGCGCAGCGCACGCGGCGCAGAGCCCTTTACCTTGGAAACCACCAAATCTATGATCAGGATGACACCCAGGCCCATCGACCAGTATGCCTCCTGAGCAATCATGGCGCCGGGCTGCGTGAGCGCGATGAGCATGCGTTCGGGACGACCTAGATGCAGCGGCAGGCCCACCAAGCCAACGGCCAAAAGGATACCGCATACCAGCGGGAACAGCCACGCTTTCTTGGCATCCTCGCCCACCGGGAACACGGCTCTCACCGCATAGGCACCGGCGGCCAGGCCGGCCAAAGTCGTGAACAGGAACAATGGGAATTCAGAAATCATTGCAACACCTCGCTATCAGCTTCGGTGCCGAAGATGGGCAGGTGCTCGCGCGACGCGCCATCCTTCTTCGGACAGACCCCTAACAGGATGTGGGCGACCCACCCTTTGTTACGGTTCGCCCACTGAATGGAAACACGCCATCCCCTCCGCGGCCGACGGACGATGCCGTATTCATTCACTGGTGACATAGTATTGCGATTCACTGTTTCAGTCAATAAGTATTTCCCTAGAGAATCATTTCGTGGGATAATGCCGGAAGACTCGATCGGAATGAATGCGGGGTGCTTTGTACGGATCTTTGGTCATAGTGTATTTGTTCTTGGGCGGTGCAGCTGCAGGCGCGCTTTTCGTCATGTCTGCGTGGAGTTTCGCTTTTCGCCGCTCCGAGAACCCTGCCCGCCTGCTCACAGCATTCGAGTCGTTGCGCAGCCGAACATACACCGTGGGTTTTCTGTTGCTCGCTTTCGCAATGATTTGCCTGCTCGGAGACTTAGGGAACCCCGGGCGCGCTTTGATGGTGTTCTTTCTTCCCCATCCCACTGTCATCACCTTCGGTGCCTATACGCTCGCCATCGAAGCCCTTTTGGCGGCGCTTCTGCTGGCGGCATCGCTGCCGAACAGCCCCCTTACCCTTCGCGGGCGTTGGCTGGATATCGTCGAAGCCCTTTGCTGCATCGGGGCCCTGGCGACGATGGCCTATACGGGAATATTCCTTTTCCAGGGCAGCATCCCCTTTTGGAATCATTGGTCAATCATCGTCCTGTTTGTGTTTTCCTCTCTTTCATCGGGAGTATCCGTCGTGCTGTTAATCGACTGGTTCACGCAAGGTCAGTCCCTTTTGTTGCGCGCGACCAAGCCGCTCCAGATATGCCATGTGGCCTGCCTTGCTGCAGAGGTGGTATTCTTGACCTTATTCGTCAACGCGGCTTTTCGGAACCCCTTGGCAGACGCTTCCCTCAGCCTTTTGATGGAACCCGAGATGCTGGCCATTGCGGGCGTAGGCGTGATTGGCATGGGAATCGCGCTGCCCATTACGCTCGAAACCTACTCGATTACTCGAAAGGAATGCCGTGCCATACCTGTCTCGGACTTCATTTGCTTGCTTGGCGGATTATGCTTGCGTTATTGCCTCATTACATGCGGAGTCCATTGACTGAGGCGTCGCGCCTGATACATGGACTCCACCTATTCTATCCAGCTCGATCTAAAAGGTGACAGATTGCAAAGTAACGACGACAACCCGTTGTTTCGCGTGGACGAGACATCCGACCTGCCCATCTGGGCTCAGTTGCGAAACCGCTTCGCCTATCTGATTCGCACGGGATTCTTCAAACCTGGCGAACAGCTCCCAAGCGTGCGCAGCATAGCCGCCGAAGCCAAGATCAACTACAACACCGTGACAAAAGCGTACCGCGATCTCGAGCTTTCAGGGCTGGCTGTATCCGCACGAGGACGCGGCATGTTCGTTCAAAGGAACATCTCGTCGGAAGAATCCGAAGAAGACGCCATCGACGCGCTGCTTGAAAACTGCATCAGGCAATACCGGTCGAAAGGCATGACGTACCGCGAAGCACGCGAGCGCATGCTTTCGATTATCGACGAACTGGAACGCAAGGCCCGAAAAGCGGAAGAGGAGAAGAGCGAATATGGGATTGTTCAATAACAGAGCGAAAGCCGGCGCCTCGGGCAGCGCGAATGCTCGATCCGGCGAAATCGAATTTCTCAATTCACCGAGCACCAGGCACGTTGACGACAATGCCTCGAATGTTTTCTCGGCCTTCGTCTTTGTCGCCGTATTCGCGGTCGTCGCTTCTATCGGATATCTGTCAACAGGGGAAATGAGCATCTGGGTGCTATGCTCGAGTCTCGTTTTTGCAACCATCGCCATCTTCACGGTACATATTGCCTCGCAGTGGGAACGCGACGTCATCCTGCGATTCGGCGCATACAACCGCATGGCAGGCCCCGGTCTATACCTCACCATCCCGTTCATCGAGCACGTTGCCCTGAAGGCAGACTTGCGCACCATGCTGACGGGCTTCAGTGCAGAAGAGATCCTGACCTCCGACCTCGTGCCTGTTAACGTAGATGCCGCCATATTCTGGATGATCTGGGATGCCGAAAAGGCATGCATGGAGGTGGAGAACTATTACGACGCCGTATCCATGGCGGCGCAAACCGCCCTGCGTGATGCAATCGGACGAAACAGCCTCTCCGACGTAACGGTTCATCGCGACAAACTGGACCAGGAATTGCGCGAAAAAATCGAAGAGAAGACAAACTCGTGGGGCGTATCCATCATGTCGGTGGAAATCCGCGACATCGTCATCCCCAAGGACCTCCAAGACACCATGGCCGCAGCAGCAAAAGCGGAGCGCGAGAAGGACGCGCGCATCGTGCTGGCGGAAGTAGAGAAAGACGTGGCCGCCATGCTGCACGATGCCACCGACATCTACAAGGAAGACGAGCTTGCTTTCAAGCTGCGCCAGATGCATCTCGTGAACCAAAGCCTGCGGGAATCGGGTGGCTCCCTCGTAGTGCCGAGCGCCTACGCCGAGGGCTTCGTTGAAAAGGCTCCCGGCAAAGCCGCTCCTGAGCACAAATAAACCGAATCTCGTGGCAGGGAGGCATGCGAGACATCGCCCCGCCTCTCTGCCACCCAACCCTTCTGCGCGAGACACAGGGACGGGGATGATGCCTCATCCCCGTCACCCTACAAATGCATCTTGCGCTCCACCGCGTCCCATTCGGCCAGCGAGGCGGCGTATGCCGGGCTCAGGTGCTCCGTCGAGAAGTAGTAGACGTCCCCGTTCGAGGCTGTCGTCTGCTGGATGTCGGGATAGGCGCCCGACTCGCGCACGATATCCCATGTCTGGGCGACCGCATCCTCTGCCAGGTTGAACGGCGGGTTGCCTAGGCTGGATGCGGCGAGCGGGCGCGGATATATGCGAGAGTCCTCGCGCACGCAGTCCACGAACGTCACCACGTTGTCGTCCTCAGCCGCCAGGAACGCCCAGTGCGCGTAGGCATCGGTCATGACGGTGCGGTCGTACAGGTAGTAGCTGTGCGCGCCCACCAACGCCACGATACCCGAGCAGTCGATGGCACGCTCCACGGGCTCGGCCTCCTCGTCAGGCACGAGCACGAATTCGCCCTCCATCTCCACCAAGCGGTAGCCAGGGGGAAGCTCCACGCCTGCAAAAGGGTCGCCGCCATCATCGCCCTCGGGCGGCGCCGCGGCCGGCGACGCCTTCACCGTCTCACGGGCAGCAGCCGTCTCCGAGGCCGACGGCGCGCCCTCTAAGGCTTCGCCCGAAGCATC
>OGYI01000744.1_pt1 | contig 38037 bp, 35 predicted proteins | sample 1576521 | NCBI WGS metagenome assembly OGYI01 (sample SAMEA3541484, study PRJEB24748) | human gut metagenome | biome: human gut; feature: human-associated habitat; material: faeces | place: China | collected 2012
CATCACCATTATCTTTTGTATAATAACCTTTTTCTAACATAAGCTGAATTAAAGGTTTCCTATACGCACCAAGTGTATTTTCTTTTTCATTTTTTACTTGATGAATAGAAATGTACTCTCGCTCTTCATTTTCCCAATTGTATACAATTGCTATATCTTCACATTTTTCCATTTCTATTGCATATTTATCTATTTCTGATATTTTGTTGCCATTCCTCAGTTCAATTATTTTTTTTATTGCTAAATAAGCTGCTATTCTTCCTTGATATATAAATCCACTCCATGTTGGAATAGCATCATGTTCAAAAACATTCTTCATGATTGTACTCCTTATCGTTTACTTAACTCTGCTACTGATATCACCCTGAGTAATTCCTGTTTCCCAATTCTATATTATACATTTTCCCTTCTTTCAAGAAGCTGCCCAACTCCATAAATGATTTTCCTATTTCATTCTTTTCACAATCTTTTCACTTACATTTCCTCCCAAAACTTCCCAGTCGGTACTATCTTATACTTCCCTTTCATCAGTTCCAATTCATCTACGAGCTTTTCTGCTTTTTTTCTAGACTTTTCACTATGATAATAAAAAATCCATCTTGCGCTTTCTTTAACACACCTTTTTAAATATACGAAATAGGGAAAATCCACCTCTGAAAATGAGTGTCCAATCACTTCTACACAATACACATCTTGCAACTGTTCAAAGAAATCCCTGTGTACTAATAATTGATTATCCGTATTCTTTAATGTTCGTTTATAATAATTTGCAATTGCATTACAAATGCTCTCTTTTCCCTCATCGTATTGTTCAGAAGCTTCTTCTGCCTTCTTCCGATATCGCTCTATTACCTCTTTATTACCATGTCCCAACACCGGTGGTTCTTCGCAATATGGCGAAAGCCCTCCGTGTATATGTAAAATGTGACTCGTCGGGACTGAATATATTCTTTCTAAAACACTTGTATAATTAAATGTAAAGAAAAAGTCTTTGTTGTTATTTAAAAATGCTTTCTTTTTGCAAGTTGCTTTTATCAATCTGACTTGACGAATCCATTTTCTCACGTACTTTTGTAAATCTTGAATAAATGAATACTCTTCTTCCCAATACTGGTCCATCGTATCCTTGATTGCAATAGCTCCTGTCTCTAATCCCATATCATCAACTATCGATTCGGAAAAATTCAACATCTCATCTTCGTTTGCTTTTCCCAAACAGGTTTCAAAATCTCCCCACAAAGTATCCCATATATAATCATCACGCAGCTCCTGCAATTTTTTATTTTTCTTATTTCTTCTGTCTAACTTTTCCCATGATGTTATATTGTACATATGTTCCATCGCAGTCAGAAAATCTTCCGCATATTTTTCCAAATAATTTCTAAAATGTATATAAGATGTCTTTAACCCATGTTCTCTATCAAATCCATTTCCAATAATGTATAATTTCATATTGCACTATACCTCTTCCATAGCATTTGTATTAAGAAATAAAGTATCATAAAATTCATTAAAATCGCCTATATTCTAAAATAACTTGTCCATTATATTTTATGCAGTTACAAATATTCCTTATTATATAAGACACATCAGCCGACAAAAACTGACGCTAAATAGCAAAATAAGACAGAAATTTTTTTATCTTCTGCCTTATCTCCTGTCTCAATATTCTTTCTATAATTCTTATCTTACCATATTTTCTTCTGCTTCACAAGAACATATGTTCCTTTTTAAATCACCATTTCCTCTTTCTCCGAATATACTCCAAATCCCATAGTAATCCGCCCGGTAGGGAAACCGCACTCCTGCCATGCCAACGACAACATAGATGATGAATAAAGACTTATAACCCCGGCGAGACTAAATCCCCCATTATTCACAAATGCCTTATGATATATACCGTCCAATAAACTCTTGGAGTTTATGCAAATTGCTATATAATGTCGGAATTCCATTAGCTATAGAAAGCATTGGATCAATCAATGCCAAACAATTTTTCAATCTGCTTGTCTTGGGGGTTGGCTTGCTTAATTCTTGTCTCACTAATTCCAGCATATCTACAATTTCATCCACCTGTTCTTCATCTAAAGTATGTATATTCTCCATAATATCTTTTACAATTTCTTCCAATTCATCTTTTCCCCTACCATTATTCTGTACTGCATTTATTGTGCTACTATCTTTAGCAATATTAATTTGTCCTCCACTTACATTAAAAATCACTTTATTTTCATTTTCCATAATACTTCGCCTCTTCTTTTTCTTTGATACCCTTTTTCTATATCAAACAGTGTTAAATAATATTTAATTTCTATATTTATCATAATAACGGAATGCGATTTTGTATTTCTTGAATTTCTTCTTTAAAATACTTCGCCTCCCCCATCTTCTGCATTTTATTTAAATATTTTGTACACATCTCTTTATCCTGAATCAAATATCCCGCTTTCCCCATTAAGGAATATACATATTGAAGCACTGGCAAATTTTCAGTTTCTGAATATTCATTTAACATCTTTTCGCTTATTTTTATTACCTTATCTGGTCTATCAGCAATTACCGTCTTCATCACATTTATGTATGTACTAATATCATATTTTCTATCCTTCTGTTCTAAAATTTCACATGCCTCTAACACATACTCTACGTTCCTTGTCACAACAGATAAACCTGCCAATGTATCGCAATACTTATCCGGATAATCTCCTTGTCGAAATATCTCTATAGCTTTTCTATAAAATACTTCCGCAACATCCCACAATTGCTTCTCACTTTTATAAATGTTTCCCATTCCAAGAAGTGCATTTGCAATTGCATAATTAGGTTCTTTATATATACTATACTTTCCCACTAACCCTTTAAAAGCATAATAATTTGCATTACTATAATCTTTATTTAATGCAAATGCATTAGCCAAATTGGTGTAAGTCGTACCTCTCCATGGACTATTTCCCGGTACTCCACGCATATCATATCCATCTAGTGCCATTTTATATTCTTCTATACTTTTTTGAACATCTCCTATATCCAAATGTAATCTGGCATAATCTGAATATAAATTTGCAATTTGATATTGATCATTTTCTGCAATACCATCTATCTCCTGAAACGCTTCCTCTATTTTATCAAACGCTGCTTTATAATTCTTTTGATGAGCATAATCCATAGCTACAGTCTTTTTTATGACCATTCTATTTAAGGAATACAGCGAATCCTTTCCTTCTTTCACTGAATCTATTATTTTTTCTGCGTGAAGCGCTTCCTCCATAGCTCCTTTTATGTCAGCTTCCCTACTTAATATTTTTGAATAATTATTATTTAATTCTAATAATATATTACACTCCTCTTCTTTAGCTTCATCATACACATTTATTATTATATTCATTACTTCTTTAGCCTGCTTATACCTTCCGGCCTCTTTCAAAGCTAATGCAACCTCTTTTAGAAATAAATGTCTGCAAAATCTAATATCCGTTTTCTTAATATTGATTACATTATACGCATATTCCGCATATTTCAATGCCTGTGTAACATCTTTTCCAGAATCAATCTTACTGTCTTTTTCTAATGCACTTAGTAGTAATTTGCACTCTTCATAAGAGATTTCATTATATTTGTAAACACTTTCACACACTACCTCATGGTAAACGCACCATAGTCGGTACTGATTTATAATACTGGGGCTGTGAGTCCCGAAAAAAAAGAAAGACCAAGAGTTTATATTGAACTCAAGGTCTTTCTTTCTGTTATAATTAATTTGTGACAAAAAATAATAACATAATCTATTCTAACCCAAAACAGGCAGTTTTGCCAATGCTAATTCAAGATTATTTGGACAATCATATTTCTTTCCGCTTCTAAATATAGAAGCCTAGGAATCATCTTCTCTTTCTTTCAATATCTCTCCCATCAATATAACTTCATTCTTGTTTATAGTTTTTTATGGGGTCTGCCCCAATGTGGGCAGTGATACATAAATAGTCTCTTCTATTTCTGGACTTGAGAGTCTTTTCGGATAATTTGTAATATTTATAGTACATGCTTTTTTAATTTTCCCAGATAAATGTAAAAAATCTAAACCTGCTCCCAACGAAATTTGTAAATTTTCCAATTGAATACATCTATCATGCATATGTTTACAAATATACACTGTAATCTCCCAATCATTAAAAAAAATATCTGATAATCTATTGCACAAATCCTGCTTTGTATCTTCTTCTACAATCGCACAATAGATGTCTACTTTACTTCCCTTTTCAATATGCGGGAAATAATATTTCTTTAAACACTCAACTCCTTTGGGGGCTAATATATATTTATCCTGAATTTCAATATGTTTTTCATTTTCAAACAAATGTCCAAACCAAGTTGCATATGTACTACAGTTTTCATCAATTTCCGCACGATAATTACATATTGGAAACGAATATCTGTATAAAGCTGTACTTTCTCTATTCATCATCTGTTGCGGTGTAACTAGATTAATTTTTTTGATATTGCAGCTTAAAAACTCCTCTTTTTCTGAAAGTAATATTTTCATTGGATTTTTATCTACCAACAACACAATCTCTTCTATTGCTGAAATTTCCTCATCAATAGAGTTATAATATATATGTGTTTCATCTGAATATATAATTGAGTCTATATAAGTTTCAATCACATCACTATATAATTCGCCTGCTTTTTCTATATAGTATTTAATTATTTTTTCACTCAATATAATTCTATGTTGTCCTATAACATCAAACAAATAACTTTTTTTATTATGAGGCAAATAATATAATTGCAATACAGAAAACCCCAGTCCTATATTTAATTTGTACATTATATCCCCCTATTCGCCAATGGAATTCTTTAACAACTCCATTGATAATTCATGTGCTTTATCAAAGAATCCCGTAGGCCACTTTGTTTTAAATTTCCCATTTGGTAATATTTGCATTTCTTCAACATTTGCTATTCCTGTTTCGTCCTTATCAACATAATATATACAAATATCATTTTCTGTAAATGGAATATTTTTGTCAGCAATCAACACTTGCAATTTTCTAATCAAATGTTCACTATGCGTTTCTATCACTAATGATTTACCTGGACTTTCCATTATGCATTTAACAAAAATATCTGCCAATTCTGCCTGTGCTGCTGGGTGTAAGTGTAATTCTGGCTGTTCAATATATAATGTTTCATCAATATTTCCTGATCCATGATACGCTTTTGGAGACAAGGAGGTTCTAATCACCTGTGTTATAATTGGTAATACTTGAGATATACCAAATCCGACATCAAGGATATTTGATTTTATGCCCTCGTCATTTTCTAGCATTATTTGAAACAAACTATTTCCCATATCATTAATACATAATTTATACCCCATTGTGCCATAAAGCCAATCTGATATCGCATTAATCAATCTATTCTTTTTTTGATAATCTCTTATCAAAAGGGTGCTGACATTCTCACCTCTCACTCCAACATTTGAACTCTGACTCTCAGTATCTCTGTATACCCTTTCTGGATTTTCTCTAAACGGTCCTATATAAGATATTAAACGAGACTCAATTATCGTATTTTGATATATATGACTCATAATAGTCGAGGCATATTCTAAGCCATCTTTTATACGTCTAATCTTTTTATCCTCTTCAGACATATTTTCTTCCCCAAAAGGATTTGCCATATTATATAAACGATTATACACTTCCTGTCCTTTTTCTACTTCAACTGGTTTCCCATCTGTATTAAGGACTAAACCAACAATAGCAGAAAATACCTCTCTCATATCATAAATCGGGAAAAATTTTTCAAAATATATATTTTGAGTATATACAGTATACTTCTCTGGGACTAACATAAGGTCTTGATAAATATAATTTAATTCAATCCTATAACTTTCATTTTCTGAATAAAATCCACTTAAACATTTTTTATCAATATATAATTCTATATAGTCAACATACATTCTTTTATCTTTTTTCCCCAGGGAAACTCTTACACTAACATCACATATCTCTACATTTCTTTCTATATTATCTTCATTCACCTCTATATAATCATACATGCTAAAACGGGAATCCTGAACATTATGAATATCGATATCATAATGTATTTCAAATTGTAGTTTTCCCTCTTTTCGTCCAAAAATGACATCTTCATAATTGCCATAATCCAACATTTTCCCATAAAACATAATAGGACTATCTGTATTAGACATTGTTGTTTGTGCTAATACAACCGGAAATCTTAATAAACTACTTTTCCCACAGCTATTTTTCCCTACAAATATAGTAATTGGCTTAAATTTAATATTTCCAGAATCTTTGAATGATTTTACATTTTTGACTCTAAATGATTTCATTTTTCTCTTTTCTCCTTTGTATATTTTTTCATTTTCTTTCTTCATAATATTGTCACTTTCCTTTTTCTCAATATTATGATATATATATAATCATTTATACTAGTTAAGTCTAATAATTCTTTTCACAATATACAGCAAATCTAAGCCTTTTAAAATTTACCGTATACTATGATGATATTTCAGTTATCCTATCTTAATGGTGTCTGCCCCCTTAATCAACTATCTAACCTATCTTCTGGAAAAGCTCCCGAATGATAGGATGAGCGATGAAGAGTTAGATAGGCTTGCCCCATGGAACGAAGAAGTCAAAGCTGAAATCGAACGTCGTGCAAACGACTCAAATCAATAATCAATCATATGTGAATTGTCAAGGTACTCCGGCTACAGAAATGTGGTCGGGGATTTTTTAGTATCCATGTCTAAAATTTAAGCGCTTACTTTGTATCTATGTCTAAAATTTGAGCGCTTACCATCTATTATCTACATAATACCTCTTTCCGAGAAATAATAATTGCATTCGACAAGATAAGACAGAAAATTTCCCATCTTCTGCCTTATCTCCTGTCTCATTATTCTCTCTTCTCCCCCATCGAATCTCTACTCTCTCTCAAAGATATCTCGTGTATATACTTTTTCTTTCACATCATCAAGACAGCTATCATATCTATTCGCAATAATCGCCTGACTCTGTTTCTTGAATTCTTCTAAATCATTGACTACCTTGCTTCCGAAAAATGTCGTTCCTTCTTCCAGTATTGGCTCGTAAATGATTACGGTCGCGCCTTTTGCCTTAATGCGTTTCATGACTCCCTGAATAGAGGACTGGCGGAAATTATCGGAATTGGACTTCATGGTCAATCTGTAAACACCAACGATAACTTCCTTCTCTTTACTTGCATCGTAATCATCATTTTTTCCGTAAGCTCCGGTCATCTCCAGCACATATTCTGCAATGTAGTCTTTTCTGGTACGGTTAGACTCTACAATTTATTCCTTGCACTGGAATTTACTTTTTCAAGTCAGGATATAACTTTATTTCCGAACTTTGATTATCCTGTTTGTTCTATATTCTTAATAAATATCTTCCCTCCATTTTTCAATCAATACATAATTATGCTTAATCAACCGAAACATTATAATTATTCATACTCCATATCTGGTAATAACTTATAAAATTTATTTTTATTATATTCATTAACAATATCAATATCCTGTTTGAATTTCTTTTCTTCTGTTAAATGAATAATATATTTAAGCACTTTTCCTTTATACCCTTCTTCTATAGAATTAACATACGCAATACGACCTATAATTTTTTCATTTTTTGAATAATCTTTATTTTTTATGGAATTATATATCATTGCCCGTGTATTTCTCTTAAAGATTTTATCTACATGTAACTCCTCATTATTAATTGTTATACCTGTTATTGTTTTTTTCACATCATTAGACAAGTATCTCGTTTTCTTTTCATTAATTTCAAACCCTTCATCTTTCACTATAAATTGTATGATTTTTTCAATACTATTTAGTTTAGTTCTATTATTAGATGAAAAACTCAAATCATCAGCATAACGAGTATATACAATGTCTTTTCTACTACACAATCCATTCAACCTAGCATCCAAATGATATGTAACCAAATTTGCTATATACGGAGATGTAACCGCTCCCTGTGGCAATGCATCTTCATATGTACATAAATTCGCCAATATTGCTGAAACATCTGTATTATATCCTATTTTACAAAATAGCTGAAACACTTGAATTTCTTTTATTGAATCAAAAAATTTTTTTATATCCATTTCTAATATAAAAATATTCTTCTTATGATATTCTGCATTGTCTTTTAATCCATTTTTCTTCGGTACAAACGCCATTGCCTGATTTGACACATTTATTTTTTCTAATATTTCTTTTAAAATCCATCTCTGAACAACCTTCAAAGCCAAATGCGGAACATACAAAGTTCTCTTGGTCCCATCTTTTTTGGGTATTTCTTTTCTTGTATAACACCTTTGTTTTTTATATGTTAAAAAATAAAGCAACTCCTTTGTTAATGAAAGTTGCTCAGCAAGATGTTCGAAATCATTGATAATTGGTACATTCAATGTATTCATTATCACATTATTACTCATATTCATATAAATCACCTCATCCTTACTCTATATGTTTTTGGGTAAATCAACGGGGGAGTTCCATTGTCGTGGAAGTTCACCGTTGATTTGGCTAATTTCGTGTGTTTCTATTTCTTCCGAGGTCGAATCAACCCCCAGTTGTTATGTAATGCATATTAACAACAATTCTAAGAACGAGGTGATTTATAGAAATCAGAATACATTATTTCAATCCGTATCTTATCACATATTTCACGGCTTGTACAGCGTGCAAGCATTTCTTCTATAGAATGATATCCCTTTTTCGTCAATTCATATACCGCATATCTTCGATTCGTCATTTTTATAATTTGCTTATCATTAAATAACAGTTTCAAAGCCGCATTAAAAAGTACATTAAATTCTTTCATCTCTATTTTTTCGTCTTGAGCAACCATTTGAATCATATCAACTAGTTGTTTTGAATTAACCCGTTTAAAATAATATAATAAAAGTTGAATAAAATAATGTAAGCCAACTATTGTATTTAAACGTATTTTTTTATCATTATTATCTTTTGAATGCTTTTCTCTAATATTCTTTAATAAAGTACGTGCAAATTCTTTTTCATCTGTTGAATATTCAATAACATTTAACTTACTTTTCTTTTTCAAAAATTTAATCGGTCCAAGCATTATAAAACTTTTATCTTTTATCCTTTTTTTATCAACTGCTGCTATTACTTTATTAACTGTATATTCATTATTAGTAAATGCTCCCAATTCAACCAGCGATCCAGCACTTTCACAAATAATAGCTATAACATGTGAATTATTAGCTAAAAATTGCTCATAACTAAGTAGGTCCGCATCTCTTGTTTTATTCAATACATCAATTAATAAATCTTCCGGATAAAATACTTTAATAGGTAATTTCCAAGAATTCCTTTTTTTCTCATTTTCCAATAATAGTCTTATCTTATCTCTTAAAGATCTTTTTGATTTTGTACTTGCTCCACCACAAAGAAATACAATTATATACTGTTCTTTAATACGGCAAAAAATTTCTGAATATATGTCTTTTAAAGACTTTTTCATATTTATCTCTATATTTTCAAGATTATTTTTCATATTATTACCTTATCTCAATTTTTTAAAGCATTTATCGTTTCCCGACACATCAAAAAGTTTTGCGTCCTTTTCAATTAAATCTTCTGCCAGATACTTTACAACCATATTTTCTATTCCATAACTGTCATTTAAAATTTGTTCAGCAAGTTTACCACCTTTATCACGTATACTTACTTCTATATGTTTTCCCAACGCATTCGCATACCTTTCCAGCATCAACAATGTCAGGATTCTTGTCCCTCCCTCAAACCTTGCTATATTCGATGTTCTCACACCTGTTATATCCGATAATTCCTGTTGGGTTAGTTTCTGTCTCTTTCCTCCACCAATTGGCGTATCACTTCTGAAGAATTCTGCTGTACTGCTGATTGAATCATATCCGCATATGCCAGCAATCTTTTCTCTCTTCTTTCCTTTTCACTCTGATACTCTTCCCTATTTTTTCATCTGATTCGTTTCCTACTATCAGTTTTATCAAATCATATCATCAATGATATAAAGTTGAAGTTGCAATACCTTTTTAACACCTTAAGATTTTCTTAATGGGGTCTGACCCCTCCAGTCTACACTGGTTCAAAGAATGTATCTGGATGGCTTGGATCAAACACCTCATTACATGTCATCACCGTCACCAAATCCTCTGTCTCTGATAAATTGATGATATTGTGTGTCCATCCTGGGATCATATAAATTGCCTCAATCTTATCTCCTGAGACTTCAAATTCTACTGTTTCTCCTGTATTGATGTTACGTTCCTGAATCAGTCCATGTCCATGTACTACGATGAACTGTTCCCATTTGGAGTTATGCCAGTGCTGTCCTTTTGTGATTCCCGGTTTGCTGATATTGATGCTGACCTGTCCGCAGTCAACTGTATGTACTAATTCTGTAAATGATCCTCTATCATCACAATTCATCTTCATAGCATATTTGAACTTATCAGTTGGTAAATAGGTTAAGTAAAGGCTGAAAAGTTTCTTTGCAAATGATCCGTCTGGGCATTTTGGCATCATTAAGGAAATCGGCTGTGACTTGAATTCTTCTAATAGGTCTACGATTTCGCCTAATGTCGCTTTATGTGTGACTGGTACGCAGCAATAGCGACCGTTCTCATCTAATACTGTCTCCACTCCATCGAATTCGCAATGCTGCTCTTTTCCTTCAAGAAGATCAAACATTCCTTCTACAAGGTCATCAATATACAGCACTTCCAGCTCTGTGCTTCTGTCGTTTACTGTAAATTCTTCGTCATTTGCCACAGCCCAGCAAAATGTTGAGATTGCGGAGTTGTATTTTGGACGGCTGTGTCCCATCAGATTCACAAAGCGATATACATATACCGGTGCTCCTGTTTCTTTTCCATATTCAAAGAACAATTCTTCTCCGGCTTTTTTGCTTCTTCCATATTCACTATTACCAAACCGTCCTGAAAGTGTTGCCTGAACTGAAGAAGAAAGCATAATTCCTGCCTTATTATTGTGCTTTTTTAATGTATCAAGAAGCTGTGATGCAAATCCAAAATTGCCTTTCATAAAGTCTTCTGGATTTTCCGGGCGGTTTACACCTGCAAGGTTAAATACAAAATCTGCTTTTGCACAGTATTCATCCAGTTCTGCTTCTGTACTGTCTAAATCATATTCATAAATCTCGTTGATTTCAATATTTCTCGTTCTGTTTTTCCCATCTCTGATGTTCTTCAAATTATTAACAAGTGCAGTTCCAACCATTCCTTTTGCACCGGTAACAAGTATATTCATAATATCACTACCTCCAATTCTAAAAATGACGAGCTCGGTGCAGTTTCAACATAAGCACCTGCCCGTCATTAAATTTATATCTTACTGATCTTTTCTCCAAACCATCTTGTTGACTACATTTACATATCCCTGAATGATGCGGACAACTTTCATCGATACTGTTTCATCAACATAATCCGGACAAGGTTTACCAAGCACACCTTTCTGCTTCATCTCAATCGCCATATCTGTAGCATTTAACAGTTCTTTTGTTGTAATACCAGCTAAGATGAAATCTCCAGCTTCCAATGCTTCCGGTCTCTCTGTTGATGTACGGATACATACAGCAGCAATCGGATGTCCGATTGAAAGATAAAATGAACTTTCTTCCGGCAATGTACCTGAATCAGATACAATTGCTAATGCATTCATCTGAAGCTTATTATAATCATTAAAACCAAGCGGTTCATTGACTCTTACTCTTGGATCAAGCTTGAATCCACTCTTTTCCAGACGATTCTTGGATCTTGGATGACAAGAATAAAGAATCGGCATATCGTACTTCTCTGCAAGCGCATTGATGGCAGTAAAAAGACTTAAAAAATTCTTCTCTGAATCAATATTTTCCTCACGATGCGCAGAAAGCAAAATGTATTTATCCTTTTTAAGTCCAAGTCTGTCCAAAACATCGCTCTTCTGAATCTTTTCCAGATTCATGTGAAGCACTTCCGCCATAGGAGAACCAGTCATATATGTTCTCTCTTTTGGAAGTCCTGTATCTGCGAGGTATTTACGCGCAAACTCTGAATAACATAAATTCACATCAGAAATAACATCTACAATACGTCTATTTGTTTCCTCTGGAAGGCACTCATCTTTACATCTGTTTCCTGCTTCCATATGGAAAAGCGGAATATGTAATCTCTTCGCAGAAATTGCTGATAAACAAGAGTTTGTATCTCCCAACACAAGATATCCATCTGGCTGCAGCTCAGAAAGAAGTTCAAAAGATCTTCCTAAAATATTACCACAAGTCACTCCAAGATTCTCTCCAACAACAGGAACCAGGATATCTGGTCCGAACTCACCAAACGTATTCTTCAGTTCGAAGTCTTCCCAGAATACAGTACTCAAATTTCTGTCCCAGTTCTGATTGTAATAAACAACACAACAATCAAAATATTCTCTACATCTTTTGATTACCGCAGCAAGACGGATAATCTCCGGACGTGTTCCGCAACCAATCATCACTTTCGTGCGGCCATCATTTTTCCATTTAAAATTATGTTCAACCATTTCAATATCTCTCCCATCAATATAACTTCACTCTTGTTTATAGTTTTTTTATGGGGTCTGACCCCCTTTAGTTATCATTATTTTTCATCCTTCTGCATATAAATATATTATAAGCCTTTTACAGAAAGGAGCCTTTACCGTATGACTAATTTCATTATCCTTATAGTTACTTTTTCTTTTTTTTGTACAATCCTTGCTTTTTGCCTGTGTGCTGCCTCCACAAACTAAGAGAAAACAAATTCTAGCTCCCTCTTACTTTAAAAGCCAACGCCACTCCTACAATAATACCTAAAATATTAAACAGTACATCATTGATATCTGCACAGCCTCGTTTTGTAATATACTGTGTCATTTCACATGCTATCGACAAACACGCCCCTGCCAGCACGATATTCCTCATGACATACTGTTCCTTTTCTACCTTTCGCTTTCCAGTTATATATCTATAGCAAGCATATCCAAACGGGACATATAACAGAATATTTAATATTCCTCCTGCCCAAAATCCGGCTTCTTTCCATTCACCTATATGAAATCGAACCGGTTCAATATATCCCGGAGCTCGGCGTATTAGCGTAATATATATAATCAAAAAAATACTATATATCACACTAATACACGGTTTCTTTTTTCTTAATTTCCAGACAATACAACTTACCAATATTAGAAACAGCAGTTCTTTTTCAGTTATATTCATGCTTGCACTATACTGAATCTGGTGCAATATCTCTTTAATTAAAATAATGTCTCTCCATTCTGAATATCTGCATCATCACCAACGATCACTTCGTTGCTGACAGTCACGTTGCTTCCTATCCGGACTCTTTTTCCAACCTTTGCATAAGTTCTTACAACAGAGTTGGTATAAATTAAAGCATAATCTTCTACGGAGCTATCATGATGAACTTCTACCCCTGGATTCAACAATACACCGTTACCTACTGTTGCACCATTCTGTATCAGAGAATTATTCAATAATACACAGCCCCATCCCATCTTGGAATAAGGGCTGATATATGCACTCGGAGAAATAAGATTTGGGAATGTATATCCAATCTCCATAGCCTGCTGGTAAATGTGTTCTCTTAATTTATTATTCCCGATTGTAACAACCAGTAAATGATATGATTCATAAAGTTTCTCTAAATCAGAAATGTGTCCTGCAACTGGAATATCACAGATTACTGTTCCAACTTCAAATCCATCATCTACAAATGCGCAATCATACGTCTCTCTGGCAAGCTCTGATACTACTCGTCCAAATCCACCAGAACCGACCAATAAAAGTCTTTCTCTCTCTGCCATTCTATTAACGCTGAAGTTCTTTCAGTGCCTCCTGAACATAATCTGTCGTTAAAATCTTCTTCACTGTTCCTTCTACGTCTAAACGTTCTGTATTATGACTTGTGTAGGACTCATCTGACATAGTATGTACCTCACCTTTTACTACAAACTTGTCATAATTCAAGTCGCGGTTATCTGCTGCCACACGGAAATAATGTCCCATGTCTTCACTTCTTAAACGCTCTTCTCTTGTCATAAGCGTCTCAAACAGCTTCTCTCCATGACGTGTTCCAATAATATTAGTACCTGTGTCACCAAATAACTGTTGAACAGCTTTTGCCAAATCTCCGATTGTAGATGCATCTGCTTTCTGGATAAACAGATCTCCAGGATTCGCATGCTGGAATGCAAACATAACCAAATCTACTGCCTCATCCAAATTCATTAAGAAACGAGTCATATTCGGATCTGTAATGGTAATCGGGTTCCCAGATTTAATCTGATCAATAAAAAGCGGAATAACACTACCACGGCTGCACATTACATTACCATAACGTGTACAGCAAATGGTTGTCCCACCACGCTCTGCTGCTACACGGGCATTGGCATAAATAACATGCTCCATCATAGCTTTTGAAATTCCCATTGCATTGATTGGATAAGCTGCTTTATCTGTAGATAAGCAGACAACTCTCTTTACTCCTGCATCAATCGCTGCATGTAATACATTATCTGTTCCGATTACATTGGTCTGTACTGCCTGCATCGGGAAAAATTCACAAGATGGTACCTGCTTCAAAGCTGCTGCATGGAAAATGTAATCAACTCCCGGCATAGCGTCTTTTACTGACTGCGGGTTACGTACATCTCCAATATAAAATTTTACCTTCTTAGCCTGCTCTGGATGCTTTGCCTGTAACTCATGGCGCATATCATCCTGCTTTTTCTCGTCTCGTGAAAAAATACGAATCTCCTTCAAATCAGAATCCAAAAAATGTTTCAGAACAGTAGATCCAAAAGATCCAGTTCCTCCTGTAATCATTAAAGTTGCGTTATCAAATGCTGACATTCTAACTTCCTCCTATAAATTTTTATTAAAATACTTTTTTTAACAGAATCGCGTCCACCATTAATTTTACATTAGGACGCAAATCTCTTATAAGTGCTGGAAAAACTAAAATTGTACTAATCTGTGTTAATAAAGAAGCAAATGCTGCTCCCGATGCTCCCCATAACGGAATCATAATAACGTTTAATATTACATTCGTTATTGCTGCTCCAATATAAAGATATTTCAGATAATTCTGCTTGTTATATGATACAATCCATGCGTTTCTTGCAACCCCTAAATATGAAAATGCCGTATACCATGTAATAATTCTCAATGGTGCCGCTGCTGCTATATATGCTTTTCCATATAAGATTCTAACAACAGGTGTTGCTAAAACCGAAAACAAAATGGAAACACTTACTGAAATATAAAAAACTATAGAATATAACTGTTTATTTTTGCGTTCAAACAATTCTTTATTGTTAAACGATTGCAAAATCACTGGATATAACGAATCAATGATTGCTGTCAATAAAAAAACCCATGTATTGCACAACGAAACTGCTGTTGAATAATATCCTACTTCTGCTTCATTTAACAATTGTTTAAGCATAAATTTATCAGTACTGCCATAAATTGACACCATTAAACCTGCTAATATAAAATGATAACTACTCATGAAAAGTTCTTTGGCTTTTCTCATAGAACAGCTAAATTGGGGACCATTACGTTTTTTATAAACAATAAGTAGAATAATTGCAACTACTAAATAATCAATTGATGTTGACACAGCAAACCATTCAACGCTTTTTCCCGTCACAAGCAACCAAACCTTATAAATTGAAACTACAGTATATGAAATCACTGTAGCAAATGCCGAATATTTAGATTCAAGTCTTGATTGGAACCAATAATCTAGTGTATCCATTACTTGGAAAACAACCCCTATACCGCAAAGGAATACAACAATATTAGTAGTTTTCTCCCCATTATCAGCTATAAATGTAATACACATCATCATCACAACCGAAAGGACACTAGATATAGTTCTCAAAATAATGGCAGAACCTACTGTTTCTCCTTCTTCATCTGGATGATCCACAAAATTTTTCACAATTACAGAATTAATTCCTAAAGTACAAAATGATGCAAAAAATGAGGTATATGTTGCCGCATAGTTAATAAGTCCATAATTATTGGGGCCTAAGTATCTAGCTGTAAGAAGTCCTACAACAAATGCTAATACCATATGATATACTCGTCCTGCTATAATCCAACTTGCGTTTCGTGTTACCTTACTATTTAACAAGTTCTTTATCTTCATTTTTAGTCCAATCTCCTAATGCTTTTTGCTGGTACTCCACCAACCAATGTATTCTCAGGTATATCATTCACAACACAAGCACATGCTGCTATAACACACCCTTTTCCTATCGTAACATTATTACATATTGTGCTTCTTCCTCCTATCCAAGTTCCGTCTTCAACAGTTTGATGGTATATTTCACCAAGTCCTGCTCTCCGATTAGCATCGCCGATTACATGTCCTCCAGTCTGAAAAGTAACTTCTGGTCCCAAATCACAATTGTCACCTATTTTTACTGTTCCATTACCATTTATTTTGCAGTTTTTTCCAATCCAACAGTTTTTTCCAATCAAAATAGTTCCTTTACATTCAATAGGTCCAACAATAGTCGTATCTTCACCAACCGTACAACCTATTCCACTAAGTAATTTGCGTTTAGTCTCACAAACAAATGGTTTTGTTCCTCTAAATACATAATTAATAAAAAATAAATTGATTACTCGATGGATTCCTTTCAAATGCAATTTTTCCTTAATTTTCATCTATATGATACCACCCATTATCTAATATTTCTGCTTTGCTGCATGGACCATCCTCAAACATATTATCCCCTGAATTTCCGTTCTTTAATTCTCTTACTAATTCAACAAAACGATTTGCCGCAATCTCTGAATTCCACAAATCTACAATTGTTTTGTATGCTTTTCTTCCCATTCTTTTTCGAAGTTCAGGGTTGTCTAACAATAGACATACTTTTTCTTCAAACTGCTTTCGGTTTCCATTCTCATATATAAATCCATTTTCTCCATCTCTTACCAAAAATGGAACAGCCCCTATCGCATGACTTGCAACAACCGCACATGCACTATTCATTGCTTCATTCAAAACTGCTCCCCACCCCTCATTGAAATCACTTGTAAAAAGAAACATGTCTGTTTTTTCCATATAGGTTCGAACTTTTGATGAAGCAATTGCGCCAATTAACTCCACATAATCTGATACTTTCTTTTCTTCAATCATTATCCTGAGTTGTTCTTCTAATTCACCATTACCAATTATTGTAATTTTAAATGAATACCCCTTTTTCTTCAAAGCTACTGCTAATTCTATCGCTGCTTCTGGATGTTTCCATTTTATAAGTCTTCCTACCCACAAAATAGAAACTGCTGGTTGATTATTCCCTATCTTACACGATGATTTTCGGCTCATCAATGTTTCAATATTATATTTTTTCGTTTCTGGAAAATATCCCCATTTAAAAGCCCTGTTTCTAAAATTCGTATATCGATTTAGATCAGCAGCCGTATATGCACTACTACAGCAAAAATATAAAGGACCTTTTTCAAATGGCTTTAAATGTTTCCATGCACTAGCCCAGTTATGTGGTAATCTCGAAATACCCGTTCCTTCTTTAAAATACCTTTCACTAAATTTGAAACTTAATTTACCTCTTTTCATTCGCCTTAAAATCATTTTATCTGGGCATGAGCCATATATTGCCACATCTGCTTCATCTATTAATTTTTCTGCTATCTTCATATTTTTTGCAGAGTCATAAGCACAAAGTACAAAAGAATACTTATGGTTCATGTCTTCATATCCCATATTAAGTCGTTCTTCTGGAATAGATTCTAAACTAATAAATGTATACTCAATGTCTTTTTGATTCAACAAAGCCATCGAAAAAGGCAATTGATGATGATTCATAAAATTAGAAACATATATGATTTTCATACTTCCTCCTTAAAAAATTTCATTTGTCTTTTTACCATCCCACAAATCAAAAAATAAGAAAATAAAAGTGCCCGACAACCGGTCAAAATTGGCTCAAAAAAGAACTGAACAGTTACAGCTACGGTTATTCCAATAATTAGCACGCGGTTTTTCAGAGTTGTCTGACGACATAACACATACTGAATATTATTTACCGTTATTTGTATAGAAACCACCCACATTAATATATACGGAACAATTCCAGCAGAATCAAATATGTCAAGCCAAAGTTCATGAGCATATAACCCTACTTTAGCAAGAATTTTTCTTCCTCCGAAAGGATAGTCCCACATCAATTTGATATATTGATTTCTTACATCACCTCTATCAGTCGTTTTAAAAAAGGAAAATAAATCCTGTGATTCTGCTATATTGGCGTATGATATTCTATGAAATAAATATGTTGATTCAAATATATTTGTTATTTCTTCCTTATAAACTGTATAAACTATCATTCCAACAACAAATAATACTATAAACACTAATAACATTTTTCGAAAAGCTACAATTTTTTCTTTTGTTGTTTCTTGATATAGTACATATATAATCATACTAATCACAAATGCCGCCGCTGTTAAAGCGAAAAAGGATCTACCTCCCAAAATCATATCATACGCAAATGCAATGACAATCATTATTAATCCTATTATCCATTTTTTTAACGAATCACTTTCTAAAATTATATAAAATATAACACCAGCAAACAAAGTCAAATACGTTGCAGCACCCGTTGCAGATGTTACGGCGCCTAAACTAAAAAAATCGTAATGAGTACCACTCGAATTTATTCCACCAAAACGTATCAATTCATAAAAAAAATTAACAAAAGCATGACAAGTCATTCCTGTAACCAACAGTATCACTACTGATTTAATTTGTAATTCATTTTGTTTACTTATCATACGTTGTCCAATATAATATGACATTGGACAACCAAAAGCTGATATTCCCACACTTATTCCATTCTGTGCTGCGAAAAGGAAAAATGTTACAGCAAAAATTAATAATAAATAAAACGTACTGTCTTTCGAGCAGTAGTATAGTTTTCCTTTATCCATTATCACTATAAATCCAAATGATAACATTAAAATCAAACTGCTCTGATTAAATAGATTGAGTGAAAATAAAAATAATAATCCCCATACTATTTTACCGACAATTCCTTTTTTTAATTGCATTATTTACTCCTTTTTACTATCCATATATATTTCTATGTATTTGTAAAAGTTCTTATTCTCATCAAATTTTTTTGCCCTTCTAATACAATTTTTTAATGATATATCCTTATATTTTTTTTCTTTTAAAATCATTGCCAATTCTATAACATTGTTAACAACTATACCAGATTCCTTATCTACGCATTCTGGACTTCCACCTGTTTTTAACGTAACTACAGGAGTTCCACACGCAAGAGCTTCTAAATTTACTAACCCCAATACTTCCTCCTTTGTACAATTAACAAACACATCTGCTGCCGTATATATTTCAGCAAGTTCCCTTTGATTTTGTGTTCTATGAATAGAAATAATGTTGTTTGGTAACAATTTATCAACTGATATATCTGTTCCAATCAACACAATCTGATAATCGTTTTGACTTAATATCGAGGATAATTCAATAAATGAATCTAATCCTTTTCTATTTCCCCAACCAAACGAAACTCCTAAAACAATCTGCTTATATTCATTAATTCCATATTTTTTTCTAAAACTATTAACTAGCGGTTTAAATATATTTAAATCAATACCATTATTTATCACTTTTATTGGGTAGTCCTTCAAATATGATTCACTCACTAGCCCTGCAAGCCATTTTGACGGAGTAACAATCGTCATATTCTTTACCCCTGTGAACCATTTTTTCTTTAATTTCCACATTTTTTTTGTGTTATCATAAAGTGATGCTGGATATTCTCTATATTGTGGGCAATCATAGCACCCTGTTTTCCATTTATCACATTTTGCCAAAGTAAAATGTGGACATTGTCCAGTAAAAGCCCAGCAATCATGGAGAGTCCATACTACTGGAATGTCAATTTTTTTTATATAATTAAATAGCATTGGTAAATTGATGTACGAATCATGCAAATTATGTAAATGAATAATATCAGGACTGAATTTATCAATTTTCTTTAATAGTCTATAAGTTTCTATCCATGCAAAACAGCCATTAAATCCTGTCATCCGTGCAAGTGCAACGTTAAAACGTCTACTATAATAATTTCCAATTCTATAATACCCACAATTTTTTCCCGCATCACGATTTGTCGAAGTAATAGGTGATGCGCACATTACTTCATGTCCTTGTAATTTTGCAATATCTGCAATTCCCATCATTATTTTTCCAGTGCTTCCTTTAGCACCTCCGTTAATTTGTACTATCCGCATTACAATTTCCTCTATTGTCCATCACTAAAAAATGTATAACCCCTTCGTCGCATAATTGCTTTAGCAGTTTTAAATAATGGCTTTGGCAACCACTCTCGTAACCATGTACGGAACGTAAGCATCCATTCATCGCGAACTTTCATTATTTCTCTATTTCCTTTGTAAACAGGATTGCTCTGAAAATATTTTTCAGCCTTTGTAAGTACTTTTCCTTTTCTAATTACATCAAGGATAGGGAATTCCCCACGACGGCTATCTGCACACCGCGCACTCAATTCACGTGCCATTTGAGTTAAAGCCACTTCGTACTGCCAGGCATTCATCTTTTTTTTCAGTGTTTTCTCCATAAAGTTCTTTTTCCATATGCCTGCATACAGGCTCACGATATAGTCACCTGCATTATTATCTAACACAAAAATTCCAGGCTCTACTTCTTTTGCTTTTCTATTCTTAAGACTCTTCCTAGTCATGACAAATAATCGCAAATAATCTATTCTCTGTTTCTCCATTATCGAAATGTCTTCCTTAATAGCCTCTGTTGAAATTTTTTCAGTCAAAAAATAGTCATCTAAGGTAAAAAGCACATATTCTGTTTTAATCATTGGCATTACAGTTTGAAGACGCTCTGTAATTTCTGTGCCTTCTCCGGCTGCAACCACTGTAATATTTTTAAATTTTCTATCTGTAGGCTTATCTGTTAGTAAAAATGTTTCCACATTTCTATCAGCCCAATTCTGGTTCAACAGTTGTACATGTGCGTCCCACAAATCAGAAAATTTATCACACGTTGAAATAATAATTGAAAAATTATTGTCCATAACTAACTATTCTCCATTTTTTTCATATGTCTTATTGCTTTTTCAATGACTTGTTCTGATGATTTACAACTTGCCTGGAGATTATGATGTTCTTTAGTCATCACTATTGCTTGCTCATAATAATCGCGTTGGAGTTTTGGATCTTCTATCAGTTTTTTTATTGATGTTATCAATTCACTTTTATCTGTACAAACCATCGATGCATTTGTTGACTTCATATAGTCAATAATGCCACTTTCCATCGAACCATACGTAAGAATTGCCGCTCCACTGGCTAATGCATCTGCTGCCTTTGTAGATAAAGAATATCTAGAAAGGTTAATATCTTTTTCTTCAAATCCTTCAACAATTACAGTAATATCGCTTTCAGCCATACGTTGCTGTACCTGTGTATAAGGAACAGATCCTTTATATTCAATATTTACATTTTTATCAAATACAGAATAAATTCTTTCATCTTTTTCATTCGAATAAACTTCTAATTTGTAGCTTGGATTTATTTTTCCAAGAGCATACCCAATATCATTTAGCGAATTGTTTCTTCCCATTCCAATATTTCCAAAATATGTTATCACCGGTTTTTCTTTATTAATCAACTTAAATTCTTTTCTTGGAACCGTTGAAGTCAAATATACTGTTTCTCCATCAAGTTTAAATTCCGAATTGTATTTTTCTTTTATCTTGTCACTAATATAGATTGCACTTCCTGGCCATGATAAAACTTTATCAATTAATCGTTTATACGTTGATTTGTATAGATGATAAATCGGATTCAGCGTTTTTTCTACATTAAAATAATAATCATCGCCTATACAAGAAACAATCGGGATATCGAATTTTTCTGCAACATACATTGCTATCTCCGGTATAAAATAATCATCCGAGAATGCCAGAAAAACACATTGAGGATCAAACTCTTCAAGCCATTTATTCAACTTTTCTGTACACCAAAATTTTTTTCGCCAAAGCACGCCACGCAACAAATGTGTAAAAGGCGTGTGTTTTCTTCCAAATTTATAAGCTGCCTCTACTTTAGCATCACCAACTTCCAAATCATTATCTTTCCATTCATTATCAAGTTCTTCATACTGAAATATTAAACCTGTATCTATTCTTTTTCCTAACCATCTTTTCAAAATTCGTTGATCAGTAATTTGAAAAAGTGTTTCACAATGTCCTTTACACGGTTTCTTTGTATTAGAGAAAATTTGTGCAATATTATTCTTTTCCCAATAATGAAAATACGCATCAAAGGCTCTTGATGTAGATTTCGTATTATACGGTACTGTTCCGACAATTAGCACTCTAGAATGCATATTGTTTTTTCTCCTTTATTTTCGTTATTTAATACTTAAAAGTTTCTTTAAAAATACATTTTGCTTAAGTAATTCTATAACAATTGCACATAATCCAATCGTTATAATAAAATTACCAAAAGTTAAAAAATATCCTTCAATACTACTAAATGCAACTGCCCTATGAGGCTTTAAAATATTAAGAAGTAATCCATGAATCATGTATATTTCCAAACTTCTTTTCCCAGCCCAAAGAAAAAAAATTTTTATTTTTTCTTTCCCATCAATAAAAATGCAAAACATCTGTTGCTGTTTATGACTTTTACAACCAGTATTGTTAATATCACTGTCATCACATAATTTATTAAAATTAGATTTTTCCCCATCAAACTGCATATGTGATAATTGTTTTTTGTTTTTACCAGGCATAATAATAGGTAGTGCGTACAATAAATTTCCAGAGAATGTGCGCCGATCCAGCTGAGCCCCCCCCCCTGAAAAAATCAGATTTATTTGTAAATAATCCTTTGCTAAGTCCACTTATTGCTATGCAACCTGCTAAAGAAATGCCTGCCCTCATAATAATTGCAAAACCATTATCTGGCATTTCATAAATTGAAATTCTAAGAATAACAAATAACCATATAATAAAGCTACTTGCTATTACAAACTCCACTATTCTTTTTCCTTTTTCACAATCTAATATTCTTGCATCATATTGTCCATATAAATATCCCAAATAATAAAACGGCATATAATATAACGTTAATTTTATTGCAAAAAAAGACATTCCTAATAAAATACCTATGGAAGCTAATACAACCATTCCTAATATATATACGATTAACAATGTCATCTGTTTTTTCAGATTATTATCTTTCCCTACTAATTCTGCAACGTAAGAAGCCACCCCAAAAATCATGCTAATGCTCCAAATAGTTGCAAGAAACCAATATCCTGAATCCATATTCCATATAAGTGATTTAATATCTAAAAACCCTTTTTGCCCAAATACAATTCCACGAATCAAAAAGCTCCATACAAACCACGGAAGCATATATGCTACTGTTCGCCGTTTTATATATTTAAATAATCCTTTTACATTCCAAATTGTGCAACTATATTTTGTAACATACCCACTTATCAAAATAAATAATGGCATTTGAAGTGACCAAACTATATTAAAAAGAAGACTTTGTTGTGAATCCACTGTACATCCAGTCATAGTATGTCCCAAAACAACAAGTAACATGGCAATGCCACGCATGATATCTACAAATTGATTTCTATCTTTTTTCATCATAATTCTCTCATACCTTTTTTCTTAATAGTCTTTCAAACATAAACCTTCTCAACCAATTTGGAGCCATTGCTGAGCCTCCACGAACTATGCAACTTTTAATATATTGAAAACTTCCAATGAATTTATGTTCTTTCATGAATTTAAATAATTTTGCTTGTGCTACTGCATATCTCCAGCCTGCTCTTCTTAAATACATATCTTTACCAGCTCTCATATGAAGTAATGGTTCTTGAATATTATATCCCTGATATCCAGCCATTAATAATCTAAGCCAAAGATAATAATCCTCAAGTAAATAAAAATCCTGATATGAACCAACCGCCTCAACTGCTGATTTTTTATACATTACGCACGGATGATTAAATGGATTACGTTTTTTAGCAAATTCAATAATCTCTTCCTGTTTTTCTGGCGGAATCCTTTTTGAATCTACGATTTCATAAGACGTTGAAAATTCCTCCACAATCCCAGAACAAACACTCACCTCTGGTCTTGTATTAAAAACATCAACCTGCTTTTCGCATCGATTCGGGTACGCAATATCATCACTATCCATTCTTGCAACCAATTCATTTTGACAATATTTTATTCCCTCGTTCAACGCATTCCCAAGACCACCATTTTTTTTCAGCCTAATAACATTCAAAACATGTTGCATTTCTTGTTCCTTTTCCGCAATCACATCATTTAACTCTTGAGTCAGCGGTCCATCGCAAACCAATACAAAATTATCTGTAGGAAGAGTTTGCATTTGTATGCTTTCTATTGATTGTTTTAAATATTCAGGCTTTTCTTTATAATAAACCGACATCAGAACTGAATATCCCATATAATTATCCATATTTATAATCACTCACATTTTACAACTATATATTAACTGCGCTTTTTTTCATCTCTAAGTTCTAGTGCATTTTTCTCTTCTCCAACACCTTCTGTACTCTCCTTGCTTGTCAGTATCTTCACTGTCGCAAGCATAATCGTAAGGTCTTCCAAGATGCTTGGTTTGGAGATATACATAAGATCCATCAATAACTTGTCATAGAAAGTGGTATTATACTTTCCATATACCTGAGCATAACCAGTAAGTCCTGCCTTTGCCTGAAGACGAAGTCCGAATTCCGGCACTTCTTTTTCAATCTCTTTTTGAAGTTCCGGTCTCTCCGGACGAGGTCCCACCAAACTCATATCACCTTTTAAGATATTTAGGAGCTGTGGAAGTTCATCTAATCTGCATGCACGAATAATGCGTCCAACCTTTGTAATTCTTGGATCATTTTCTCCTGCTGACAGAACTGCTCCACTGTATTTTTCAGCATCTACTCGCATACTGCGGAATTTTAAAATTTCAAATACTTTTCCATCTTTTGTAAGTCTCTTTTGCTTATAAAATGCCGGACCTCCATCTGACTTCACAGCAATTGCCGTAATTAGGAATAATGGAGATAATACAATTGTTGCTATTCCCGATACTACAATATCCATCGTTCTTTTGATAATTTGATATTCTATCGATGGCTTATATCTCTGAGTTTTCAAAATTGGTAAGTGTAACATATGTATCTGTTCCGATCCACGCATCATAACATCTGCAATTCTCGGAATCATAAAAAGTTTGATTTTATGACTGATACAATGTTTTAATATGATATTTCTTTCGCGAGAATGTATCCCACACAAAAATGCGGCATCAAATTCTTCCATTACTTCCAGCTTATCCATAATACTTTCCACTGGATAAACCGTCTTGATATTAAATCTCTTTTCAAGTCCATATGTATGAATAAGATTTTCCATTCCCATTCGTTCGTCATATATCACGATTGTGCGAAGCGGAGGATGTGTAGAAAAATAACTTTGATGCATAACATATGCCCATATTACTCCTATAACGCACTGCCCAACCCAGGCAATAAGTCCCGGAATCAGATTCGGCAGATGAACAGATAACATCCAAATCAGGATATACATAATAATATCTGTAATCATGGTTGCCAGTACTTCGCCAAATATAACATCTCGAATCTGTAAGATGGACACTCGAAAACAATCCAACCTTTGTCCAAAATAATAACAAATAAAAAAGAATGTTATCATAACAAGTACGCTAACTTGCTTTGATCCGACTGTTGTGGTTCTCGGTTCGTAATATAATGTCCAACATATTAAGAACGGAATCATCAGCAACACAATATTAACCATTTTTACAACTGCAAATGGAATTTTTTTCATTTTCTAAATCCTCACTATAACTAACTCTCAATTCTTATAACTATTTATATAATACAAACAATTTGTTTGTGTGTATTCACTTTCATTGTCTCGTTTATGTCATTCATTTCTCAAGCCCAAGAGAAGCTGACGTATAATTTTCATACTTCAGCTCCCCCTAAGCCCTAACATTTTCAATTAAGCATTCTTTTTTCTGAATGCTACAACTGCTGCCACTCCTAAAAGAACGACTGCTGCGCCAGCGAATGGCACTGCGTTTGTGGAATCAACACCTGTTTTTGGTGATGTTCCTGTTGTATTTGTCACTGCCTGTGAAGCATCAACTTTCGCAATAATTGCGATTGGTGACAGATCCTGTAATTCAAAAGTAATCTCTTTATTGTCCAGGTCTACGTTAGATGGTGTGATAACCTCCCATACTTTACGCTCTGTACTAAAGTGAAGTACTTTTACGTCTGTCATTCCTTTTGTAAGTGCAGGTACAGATAATGTTACCTGGTATTTTCCATCTGCAGTTTTGCTTACATCTCCGATCTTTCTAAGATCCATAAATGCTGTTACCAGAGATTTTCCTTCAATCTCTGATGCAATACTGGATTCTGCCTTTGCAAGATCTTCCAGTGTCTTAGTTCCGGCATTGATGTCTTTAATCAGATCTGCTACTGTCTTGTCAGCTGCTGCGACTGTGTCCAGTTCTTCCTGATCCATAGCATCTACTTCATAATATCCTTTGGAATTTCCGACTACAGCCATTGTTGCTGTCTTACTTGCAGCGGATACACCTACAACCTGCATTGCAAATACTGTTACCAGCATAGCCAGGCTGATCAGTTTCTTCTTCATTGGTCCTTACCTCCTTTTCCTAATTATTGTTCTATAGATACTAGTACGGCTTGTACCAGGTATCTACGGTTGTCCATACCTGCATAGCAGGTAGATAGTGTGATGATCTTGTCATCTGCAGTCACACTCGCTGCTGTATCAATATTCGACTTCATATCCCGGATACCGAATACCATATCCAGGTAAGCCTGGTAAATGTCTTTGTTATCAAAGTTAAAGCTTTGCAGCAGATGCCGATTGTCATACAGGTATGCTGCAAAGATCTGGTAGTGCAAAATCTTGTCCGGCATGTAGATGATGACTTCTTTGTTCTGATCAAAGAAATCCCGGTCCATATATTGATGCAGACCGTCGAACATGGAGCCATTTGCCATGCCGTGTCCGTAGATCACGGTGTTCGGATCTTCGAAGGTCTTCGTATTGTAATCCTCGGTAAAGATTGCTCCGGCTTTGTTCTCATCATGTTCCACACTATGGTTCAGATAATAGCTGTTATCTGTTCCGCTCTGTACGATTGGATAGTCGATGACGGTTCCCGGTACTTTAATCCATGCATATATATCTGGATTCATGTTCTGTAATGTCTGAAAGTCGATTGGTATCTCGACGGTACTTTTTTGTGTCTCTTCTGGTTTTTTGGGTTCTTCTGTCACGACTTTTTCTTTTATTTTTTCATATTCCTGCCCTGCATGGGCATCCTGATAATATTGGTAATATGCAATTCCTCCGCAGATCAGTCCGGCTGCTGCCAGTATCCCTGCTACGACGTATCGTTTCTTCATGATTCTATAGCCCCTTACGTCTTATTGCTCATTTGTTTGTTTTTTCATCTATTTTATTTCTTGATAGAACGTCTCCATAATCTTTGCATACAGAGCATCGTCGTCTACGTGGTATTCATCGTAGGAAAGACCTTGTGTTCCTTCTCCCGGAACAGTCCATTCTGTATAGCCGTCTCCTTCGTCTGCTGTCTGGAACAATTTCATCAGACGGTCTTCGCTAATATTTGTGACAGTATATGGTTTGATTGCCACGAACAGATCTGCTGCAAATTTTGCATTTTGCTCATAGCACTCTTTTGACTTTTTTGAAAACGCATCTAAGAATGCTTTCTGACGTTCCATCCGGTAGATGGCGCTCTGGCTTTCATCTACATCTCTGCTTCTTAAGAAAACTTCTGTATTTTCTTCGGTCAGTGTTACTTCTGCACCTTCGGCAAATTCCGGATATTCATACTCTAGACTGTTATTAGGCACAGTCACTGTCAGACCGCCTACACTTTTTGTAAGCTCTGGAATCCCGTCTAAGTTCATGGCAAGATAACCCTGAATCGGAAGTCCGTAGAAGAGATTGGACACCGCTTCCTGTGTAAGTTTGCAGCTCTCGGCGCCTCCGTCTCCATATCCATAGGAGAGGCTGATATGGTCTTTAGATTTTCCAAGGCTTTTTCCTTCCAGGTCAAAGCTTTCCACATCTGTCATCGTATCTCTCGGAATCGAGATCATCGTCATTTCTTTCGTCTTGCGGTTCAGTGACAACAGGAATAAGGCATCTGCCTGTCCTGCATCGGCTTTTCCGACTCTTGTCTCTGCCGGTGTACGCTTGTCTACTCCAAGTAATAAGTAGTTACTGAGATTTTGATTGTATTTGTAAATCTTTCCCTGCCAGGTGACGGTGTTGGAATCATCTGCTTCCGCGGTTGCTTTCGCACTTGCCGCTTCTGCTGCTTTCTTTTTTTGGATACCTGCATATCCCAGACCTGCCACTGCAAGTACAGCTGCGCCTGCGATAATAACTGCTGCGAATCTTCCGTGGCGTTTTCCTGATGATTCTCGCCTTTCTAGTTCCCGTCTGTCTGATTCTCGCCTGCCTGATTCTCGTCTGTCTGGTTCTCGTCTGTCTGATCTTCGCTGTTCTGATTCTCGTCTGTCTGGTTCTCGTCTGTCTGGTTCTCGCTGTTCTGGTCCTCTGTCCATGTCTGATCTGATTTCTCCTTCTGAATCTCTTCCTGCGCCGCTTTCTTTAACTCACTGCTATTTGCAGCTTCTTTCTTATGATTGAAAAATAAAAGCGAACCTAATATCAGGAATAATACGATACATGCAATCAACAGCAGAGTATTCTGAACCTTCGGGTTCGTCTTTCTTTTCTTCATACTGTTCTTTACATCCCTTTCCTACGCATTTTCATGATTCTGGCCATAGCCATAACCATACTTACTTCCATAACTGTAATAGGAATAATATTTTTCTTTTCTTGCATCAACCTTATTCAGCACAGCTCCAAGCATATGTGTTCCACTCTTTTCCAACTGCTTGATTGCTTTCTGTGCTGCACGGTATCCTACAAATCCACTCTCGATCAGCAGAATTGCTCCATCACACACCTTGCCAACAATAGCAGCATCCACCACATTTGCCATAGGAGGTGTATCGATCAGGACGTAATCATATCTCTGCTTCAATTCGATCATCAACTTCGCAAATACTTTGCCATTCAGAAGTTCTGATGGATTCGGAGCCATCGGTCCTGCAAAGATCACGTCCATATTTTCATAATTTGTTCCATACAAAATATCGCGCACCGGTGCCTGTCCGCTTAAGTACTGGGACAGTCCCTTCACGTCACTATCCACGAGATATCTCTGCACAAGGACAGATTTTCGGATATCCGCATCCAGAAGCACCGTCTTCTTGCCGGCCATACCCATTTCCTTTGCGAGCTGGAAGACAACATCACTCTTTCCCTCATTCGGGAAACAGCTTGTCACAAGAATCGTCTTAATATCCGCTCCCGCAAACTGGATATTTGTTCTCAGCGTCTTTAACGCCTCCTCGTAAAAGTAATTTGATTTACGAGGATCCGTCAGCTCCACCCGAAGCTTAGATGCCTTATTGTCACGGCGGGACATTGCCGCTTTTGCCTGCGCATTTGTATATGTAGTTCTAGCTTGCTTTTCGTTTTCCTGCATCATTTCTCTTTGACTTCTTCTTTCCTGATCCATTAATATAATCCTTTCTGTCCGGAATTACACTCAGTGTAGATAATCCCAGATATTTTTCTATATCTTCTTCAGACTTAATCGTATCGTCCATGATCGTGCGGACAACAATCACACCTGCGCACAGGATCATACCTGCCAGCACACCCATCACTGCCATCTTCGCCACGCCTGTATTCGATCTGGAAGTCGGAACCTCACCTTTTTCAATAATCTTAGGCGGTGTAACCTCCATCTTGTCTCCGATATACTCAGAAGCAACCTCTGACAGCTTATCTACAATCTCCTTCGCCTGCTTGGCATCAGAATACTCCACAGACAACTGCAGAATACGCGTATCGTCCTGGTTCGTAACTGTGATCATATTCTTCAGCTGCTTATAGTCCATGTCCAGATCTAACTGGTCGATAACATCTGTAAGCACCGGACGGCTTGTGATCAAGATGGAATAGTCCTTGGTAAGCTGTGAGCCCATCTGTAGATCCGCCAGAGAACTAAGCGTCGTCTCCTTGGTCAGTACAAGCATCATGGAAGAAGATGTGTACAGCGGCTTCACTAAGAATCCGGCATACGCACACGCAATACAGCCGAACAGCAGTCCCGCTCCCAGGATTGCCAGTATCTTCGACTTGAGCACATAAAAGAGCTCCAGTAAGTCAATTTCCATCTCATCATTGTCGTAATTCTTTCCCATTAATCTGATTTCCTTTCTTGGGGGACGGGGGTTTGGGGACGGAGGTTTTTTAAAAAAACCCCGTCCCCAATTGGACTTCTACCTGTCCCTCTTTGAATTGTGTGTATTTTTACCCTCCCATTTTCTAGGGTTTCTTTTATTTCTAACCTGTCCCTTTTTGAATTGTAAAAAATTTTGAAACAATTTATGTTTTAGGCTTGTGTGATCCGCGATCATCTAATATTCTTCTTGCATTACCTTGTATCAATGCCCATACATAGTCTTCAGACAGATTCTTGTTCAGCCACTTCTCAACGTGTTCTGTCTGTGGACTGCGTTCTCCGCTATTGTGCATATCTGTTCCCAGGTAATGGACCAGACCATCTTTCAGTTGTCGCTTACACCACTGTGCTGTATTATTATTCCATCCTCCATCTATAGAGCTGTAATTCATCTGGATTCTTGCCCCTGTATCAGCCAGCTCTTCCAGTCTGCCTTCTTCTCTTAACACATGATACCTTTCTACATGTGCCAAAATTGGGACATAACCTGCCATCTGCATCTGGCGCACTGCGCTGAATATCTTAGAGTAAGCTGTCCCCGGGAGGAATTCCAATAACACATATCTGCTGTCTGCCAGCGTCAGAAGCTTTCCTTCCTTTAGTAACTGTCTTGTATCTACCGAATACATAATTTCCTGTCCCGGAAATACCGGAAGCCTGACTCCAAGTCGTTGATATGCCTGAATTCTGAACTTCTTACACAATGTTCGAATCTCCTGCACTCGTTCTACGGATGCATTACGGACTGAGCCATGTGGCGTTACGATCATACCTACAAAGTCCTGATTCAATGCCATGCGTAGCATCGCTAATGTCTCTTTCGGATTTGCAGATCCATCATCTATACCAGGTAGTATGTGACAGTGCATATCTATCTTTTTCATCTCTACTCCTGTATACGTATTGTATATAAATTTTGCTTATTTTTTACAGCACAAATACCACCTGATACTTTTGACTTGTACACAAGGTGGAAAAATTATCAATCTGCATTATCACTATTTCATGCACTGCAAAAACAGTATTTAATTAGTCCTATTTCCAGACTACCTTTTATTACTGATTAAGACTACCATGTTTTGACAATATTTGCAATAGACAAAAGCTGTCAATTTCTGTTTGGGGACGGGGTTTTTTTGAAAAAAACCCGTCCCCAAACAGACTTCTACCTGTCCCTTTTTGGAATTGTGGAATGTTTTTGTACAATTTGTTTTTTTACGCACTTTTTACATACGAAGAAAGCGTCAATTCTTTCTGAACTGGCGCTTTTTTACCTATATATATTCTTCCACTTCGTTTTCTTCTTCCAGCAGGTTCTCCATGCTTTTCAGGCTGATGTACAGGGTTGATGTGTTATGAAGTAGTGCTGATACGGTTGGCTGTAGGATTCCGGTGACGCCGAGTATGATGAGGGCGGTGTTGAATCCTACGATGTTACGGTAATTTTTGTGAATTCGTTTCATTAATTTATTACTGATCAGCTTCAGTGTTACGATCTCGCTCAAGTCGTCGCCGCTCATGGTCACGTCTGCGATTTCGCGGGCGATCTCTGCGCCGTCGCTGATTGCGATTCCGATGTCTGCTGCGGACAGTGCCGGTGAATCGTTGATTCCGTCTCCGATCATGATGACTTTTCGTCCGGCGGCTTTTTCCTGCTCCACGAAGTTTGCCTTGTCTTCCGGCAATACTTCCGAGTAATATACGTCCACGCCTACTCGTTTGGCGATTGCTTTTGCGGTGCGGTCGCTGTCTCCGGTCATCATGACTACTTTGCTGATGCCTGCTGCCTTCAGATTTTTGATGATCTGTGGTGCTTCTTCTCTCAGCGGGTCTTCGATGCAGATGACTGCTGCCAGTTTTCCTTCGATTGCCATGTACAAATGTGAGTATTCGGATGGCAGTTCTTGGAATTTTTCTTCCATTCCTTCTGGGATCTGGCTCTCTTCATCTTCGAATACGAAATGATAGCTTCCAACGACAACTTTTTGGTCATTGATTTTGGAGGAAATGCCGTGTGCCACGATGTACTCTACTTTTGAGTGGAACTCTTCATGGATAAGCCCTTTGTCCTGTGCTGCATTTACAACTGCTTTTGCCATGGAGTGTGGAAAATGTTCTTCCAGGCAGGCACCGATTCTCAGCAATTCGTCTGGTGTCTTATCGCAGAATGGTACGACATCTACGACTGTCGGCTGTGCTTTTGTCAGTGTTCCTGTCTTGTCAAATACGATGGTGTCTGCTTCTGCCATTGCTTCCAGATATTTTCCGCCTTTGACTGTGACGTTGTAGCTGCTTGCCTCACGGATTGCGGACAATACGGAAATCGGCATGGCCAATTTCAGTGCGCATGAAAAATCTACCATCAATACAGCCAGTGCTTTTGTTACATTTCTTGTAAGAAGATAGGTAAGACCTGTTCCTGCCAATGTGTATGGAACGAGTTTATCCGCCAAATGTTCTGCCTTGCTTTCCAGTCCGGATTTGAGTTTCTCGGATTCTTCGATCATCGTCACGATCTTCTCAAATTTACTTGATCCATTTGCCTCTCTTACACGTATAGTAAGCTCGCCTTCTTCTACAACCGTTCCGGCATACACTTCTCCATTTTCTATCTTGCGTACTGCCACGGACTCTCCAGTCAAAGACGCCTGGTTGACCATTGCCTCGCCTTCCACAACTGTTCCGTCAAATGGAATTACATTTCCCATGTGGATGCGTACCATATCACCGCTCTTTACTGATGAAAATGGTACTAATACTTCCTGACCGTCGCTGACAAGCCATACTTTGCTGATGTTCAGTGACATGCTTCTTGCCAGGTCACCAACGGATTTCTTGTGTGTCCACTCTTCCAGGATTTCGCCGATTCCAAGCAGGAACATGACGGATCCTGCAGTTGCGATATCTCCGCGGAACATAGATACTCCGATTGCGGTCGCATCCAGTACCGGAACTTCAATCTTGCCTTTTGCCAGTGTACGCACACCCATCCAAAGATATTTCACAGATTTTACTGCTGTGATACATGCTCTGACCGAATATGGCAAAAATAATTTATTTCCATAATGATAGATTACAGTTTCAACTAACTTATCCCAATATTCCTGATTCAGTTCGCGTCCGGAATTCTGTGCATAATTTTCCGGAATGTTAACTTCCTCATAACGGAATGTTTGAAGCAGTTTGATTACTTTCTCTCTGTCGCCTTTGTAACAGATCGTAAAGTCTCCCGTGCGGTTCTGTACTTTTGCAGATGTAATCATATCCTGGGATTCCAGATAATATTGCATCCGGTCTGCCTGCTCAAATGTCATTCTGTACTGTACAGCGTGGGCACGGATCCTGCCTTTAATCTCATGCTTGATTACAAATTTCATGTATATTTTCCTTCTTTCCCTGCTTTCTTCCTTCCCTGCTTACCTCGCAGTGATTCGCTTGTTGTGGGTCACTTGCTGTTGATTCTCCTACAGTTTACCTCGCAGTGATTCGCTTGCAGTGGTTCGCTTGCTGTGATTCGCTTGCAGTGATTCGCTTGCAGTGGTTCGCTTGCTGTGGTTCGCTTGCTGTTGATTCTCTTACAACTTGTCAAGACACCTGCAGTCTTAACCACAGGTGTCCTGATTTTTCTTTACATTTTTATAATTATCACAATAATTTTTATGCTAGTTCTCCTTGAACCACCCTGCTGTCTGACTTACCTGTCTTACTTTGCTGTCTGACTTAGTTGTCTTATCTGCGTTCTTACTCTGCTGTCTCTTCAGCAAAATCTGTCTCATCAGCTTCTGCTGCTTCCTCTGCTTCTTTGGCCTCTTCTGCTGCTACTGCCTCTGCGTACTCCTGCTCTTCTTTTGCTGCTCTGTCTTCGTTGATCTGCTGTGCTTCTGCATATACGTCCTCTGCATTTTCCTGAATTGTAGCTGCTGTCTTAAGCACGCACTCTTTTGCTCTTAAAACTGCTGCTGTACAGTTTGTGTATAATTTTTTAGCGTCCTTGCTGGACAGAACTTTGATTCCTGCAGTTCCGAATAATACTCCTGCTGCAAAGATTCCTGTCTTCTTTCCATCTACTTTTTTTAAGCCTTTTAAAATGTTTGACATCTTTTGTCTCCTGCCTTTCTTTCTACTTCTAGGTTCTTATATGATGTTAGTATATGTGATATGTACTTTTTGGTTCAGTACTATATCATCACTTTGAATTCACTAAATTGTAACGCATTTGTTTTTTCATTTCCACTTCTTTTTCCTTATTGATAATTATTGCTCACTTGAGTCGGCTTATTGATTTTCGTTCTCATTATAGCTGAAATTGAATATCATTACGCACGAATTATCTGTCTTTTTCTTCCTCATCCATGTCCATTTCATCCATATCCATTTCATCTATATACATTCTAAGTCCTACTGTGCTTGTGACTGGCAGGGAAAATATAATTGTTTTTTCTTTACTGGCAAGTCCTGTCTGCTCCATCATGGCTTTCATGATTGCATTTTTCTGTTTCTTTCTTGTGACGATCAATATGATTTCTTTTTCTGCCGCCAGTGATACGCCAAGAAATTTTTCTGCTGTTTCCATGCCGGTTCCTTTCGCATGGATCACGGTTCCGCCTCCGGCTCCTACACTTCTCGCCACGTCCATCACGGTGTCGATGCACCCCTGATTGGCAATTGCTACTAATAATTCATATTCTGTTTCTTTCAAAGTGGACTCCTCCTCCCGTTCAAATTTCTCGCTCTGTATCAGGAAATGTAATGTTTTTTCTCCGCCGATGCTGCTGAGTGGCACGATAAATGCAATTCCGGTTCCCGGCACGTCGATCTGCATCTTTACAATCATTTCCCGCCTTAGTTTCTTCCACGTTTCTCCTGTTACCACCGATAGAATTACGACCTTTTCTGATTCTTCCAATCCGAAATAGTCCAACATCTCACTATTTGCGGTTCCACGTCCCAATGTTGTAAAGAAAACCATATGCTCATTTTTCTTATAAAATTCTTCAAATTTCTTCTTTCGGTTCCTGTCTGTAATCGTCACCATCATATATAATCTACTCATAAATTATCTCCGAACTTTTTAATTTTCTTAAACATTTTCCATCTTCGCTAATATGCGCCTTGTAAAAATCTCTCCTATTATTTACAATTCAATGATTTCTTGATTGTCTACATTATCTGCATTTTCTACGCATACTTTTATACTTGTATAATCTTTTGATGCCTGTTTTTCTTTCATCTGTTCCTGAATCTGATAAATCAGTCCCAGGATTTGAATTGTTATAAGCGGCGTCATTGCTACCATAGCTACCACTCCAAATGCATCTGTCACAACATTTCCACCTAGCGCCTCGCATGCTCCCATTGAAAATGGCAGTAAAAATGTTGCTGTCATCGGTCCGGATGCTACGCCTCCTGAGTCAAATGCGATTGCTGTGAATATTTTGGGCACGAAAAATGTTAATCCAAGCGCTACTGCGTACCCTGGGAGCAAAAACCACAAAATTGAAATGCCTGTAAGCACCCGAACCATTGCCAGTCCCAGAGAGAGTGCGACTCCGATGGACAAACTCATTCCCATTGCTTTTGCGGAAATGGCTCCGGAAGTCAGTTCTTCTACCTGTTCCGTTAATACATATACTGCTGGTTCCGCTTTTACGATGAAGTAACCGATCAACATACCGATCGGCACGATGATCCATGGATAGGAAAGCCCCGCAATCACTTGCCCCAGATAGTTACCTGCCGGCATAAATCCTACATTTACGCCTGTCAGGAAAAGTACAAGACCTATGTATGTATAAATGATTCCAATAATAATTTTTACTAACGTCTTTTTATGAAGATGTAATGATACAATCTGAAAAATGAAGAAAAATATTATAATTGGCAGCAAAGAGATCAGCATTTCTTTCATATAATAAGGAAGTCCTTCTTGAAAAAGCTGCCACATTTCTACTGAATTATCGGTCTTCACAATCATTGTCTGTTCGTATCCACTTTCTCCTGGGTTGTAAAGTAAGCCAAGCAGCAATACTGCCAGAATTGGTCCGACTGAACACAATGCGACCAGACCAAAGCTATCATTTTCCGCATGTTTATCACTTCGAACTGCTGAAAATCCGATTCCTAACGCCATAATAAATGGTACTGTCATAGGTCCTGTTGTTACTCCGCCTGAATCAAATGCCACTGTCAGAAAATCTTGTGGAACAATGCTTGCCAAAATGAATATGATCGGGTACAAAATTAAAAGCATATGTGCCAGTGGAATTCCAAATAACATTCGAAGCACTGCGGCTACAAGAAATATTCCAACTCCTGTTGCTACTGCAATAATCAGCGTGTAATTGGGAATGGATGGAACTTGTTCAGCCAATACTTGAAGATCCGGTTCTGATATGGTGATGATAAAGCCAAGGATAAAACACAGCACTATCACTACACTTATCTTTCTTGTATTGGTCAGTTTCGTTCCTATTCGTTCTCCCATAGGAGTCATCGCCATCTCCGCACCAAGTGTAAAGAACATCATTCCGATGATCAGGAGAACCGCACCAACAACAAAAGTCATCAGGACGCTGTTTGGAATGGGCGCAATGCTAAAGCATAACACCAGCACAATGCCTATGATCGGCAACACAGCTCCTAATGACTCTTTTAGTTTTTCCAGTAAATTTTTTTGATATAATTGTAATCCCATAAACGCCTTTCTTCTATATTTAATATGTATTATTTAATATGTATCCTTTAATAATGAACTTAGGACTCGCTTAACGACCTTGGGACTCGCCCCAGCATCTTTTAATTATTTTAACATAAATGTGGTTGTTTTTTGAAGCTTTAAAGGCGTTAATATTATGCTAAGTTTTTAACAACTTGACATAGCGTTTTGTATAATAGGAAATGCACTCCTGATTATACAAAAAAACCTGTAAGTATTATACTTACAGGTTTTAGCTCCCCGAGTAGGGTTCGAACCTACGACCCTTCGGTTAACAGCCGAATGCTCTACCACTGAGCTATCGAGGAATATTAAACATTGAAGTATACCTTCAAAACTGCATACAAAGAATCATCCATTTCCTATCACCTTGCTTGGTTATGCCCTCGACCTATTAGTAACAGTCAGCTCCATGCGTTACCGCACTTCCACCTCTGCCCTATCTACCTCGTCGTCTTCAAGGGGTCTTACTAACTTGACGTTATGGGATATCTCATCTTGAGGGGGGCTTCACGCTTAGATGCCTTCAGCGTTTATCCCGTCCCGGCTTGGCTACTCTGCTATGCATTTGGTAATACAACAGATCCACCAGCGGCCAGTCCACCCCGGTCCTCTCGTACTAAGGGCAGCTCCTCTCAAATATCCTACGCCCACGCCGGATAGGGACCGAACTGTCTCACG
>OGYI01000753.1_pt1 | contig 37735 bp, 23 predicted proteins | sample 1576521 | NCBI WGS metagenome assembly OGYI01 (sample SAMEA3541484, study PRJEB24748) | human gut metagenome | biome: human gut; feature: human-associated habitat; material: faeces | place: China | collected 2012
ACCCTTAGCAGGGGCACCTCTTCGGCCTCTTGAGTACTTCTCCAGACTCCGAACTCATAATTTCTTATGCAATTTGAAGGCATTTATATCTGAAATGCATTGTTAATTATACAGAAGGTATTTCATATTGTCAACCTGTTTTTTATAAAAAATTCAAATTATTTTGTATTATTTTATTCAGAGATCCTATTCCACACTTTACTTTTCTATTCTTTTTCCATGATTACCATACTTACCTCTCTACTTTTCTCCTTTCCTGTGATAAAATATATCCATGCAGAAACCTTATTTACTGCGTCCACACCCACGTTTTCCTGTTATATTTTGTTTCTGCTATATTATTTATTCGGAGGTTTCCCATGAAAAGCTCTTATGCAACTGATTCCATTTTCCTAAAAAGAACTTTGATTTTCAGACGTTCCTCTCGTTACCTGCTTGGAGCACTTTATACCATATGTATTATGCTTTTCAGCGCAGGCTCTTCTCCTGTTGTCAACAGCATGGGCACAGACAGCTCCGTCTTTTTTACAATAGGGCGCAGTATGCTGTCAGGTAAAGTCCCATATCGTGATCTCTTTGATCACAAAGGATGGTATGTCTATTTCTTTAATTATCTCGGAGCCTGTCTCAGTTCCAAAACAACGATTGGGCTTTTTATTATTGAATGCGCATTTATGATCATCAATGTAATTCTTTTATTTAAAATTACAGACTTAATTTCAGGAAACCGGGTTTCCGAAATATGCAAAAGCCTTTCTGTGGGCCTCATGCTTTTACTTATACTTAATTTTTTCACCTACCAGGGAGGGAATTTCGTTGAGACCTATGGACTGACTTTTCAGTTTCTGTCTGTTTTTCTTATTATCAAATATTATAAAAGAAAGGTTATTGATCATCCTCCGCTTTTCATGTTTTTTCATGGAATATGTGCCGGAATTGCTCTGAGTCTTCGGCTTAATATGGCTGCAATGTGGGGAGGAATTGCCATTGTCCTCCTTCTAAGACTGATTTTTTATAAAAAGTATAAATCCATTCTTCTGAATGCAGTTTCCGGAAGTCTCGGAGTATGTACAGGAATTCTGCCAGTCATTATTTATTGCCTGAATACCCACAGTCTGAAGCCAATGATACAGCAGTCTTTGTTTTTTAATCTGCAGTATTCCTCAAACGGTTCTTCTGTCGAAAATTTTTTTCAGCTTTTTACAAATATCAGAGGTTTCTGTATGCTTCTTGGATGTCTTATCTCTCTGATCATTGTAATAAGATCCGCACAGTTTTCACGAAGCTTCCGGGCAATGTATGCTGTATCCCTGCTGCTCTCTGCATTTTCTGTTTCTCTGTCCGGCAGAAACTACGGGCATTACTATGAATATCTGATTCCTTTTTTTCTGCCCGCCGTCTTATTTTTAACGGAAAAGGCCGCTTTATTTTCAGAGAAACTGTTTTGTCACAGGAAGCTTCTCATCGCAGGACTTTTTACTTTTACAGTCTGTGTCAACCTCCAGATGCCTGTAAAGCTTTTTTCTCTGACAAACATACCAAAGATTTCGCAGACTGCAGACAACATGGCAGACATTTATCATAAATATTATTCTGACAGAAAAACAGTACTTACAGTTAATAACAAATCTATGTTTTATAATAAATTTAATGTAATTCCGGAAGATAAGTTTTTTTACATCCCTGCTATCAGCTACCAGACCTTTCCGGACGCAGTCAACGCACAGGTGCAATCTATACTGAGCGGCAAAAACGATATCATCATTCTTTCTTACCAGAATGCTGAAAAAAAGCAGATTTTCCCCTACGGAATAAAAAACCGGGAAATTCTTCAATATCTGTCAGATCATTACCAAATGATATATGAACAAAATCATATTCAAATGTATATAAAACAGAACTTTGCTATAAATGAACAAGCATCGAATTCTGCACAATAGGATCCATGATATACGAACATAAAAGAAATTTAAGCTCTATATGTGAATCTTATAAAGACAGATCCGTGAGAATTTTGTATACTTTTTCAAATTTTCTCATTTACAGAACCATACCTAAAACTATCAAAGGAGACATCTATTTATGGATAAATTATATATTGTAATTCCCGCCTACAACGAAGAGGTCAACATTCAAAAAACCATTCAGCAATGGTATCCCATTATTGAAAAACACAACGGCGGCGGAGCCTCAAAAATGGTTGTTGTCAACGACGGAAGCACTGACGACACCTGGAAGATTCTGTGCAGACTTTCAGAATCCATGCCCCTTCTGAAACCTCTGACAAAGAAAAACGGAGGACACGGTTCTTCGGTTCTTTACGGATATAACTATGCTGTGGAAATGGGCGCTGACTATGTTTTTCAGACTGACGCGGATGGGCAGACGGACCCCGGTGAATTTGAAGAATTCTGGAATCTGAGAAAAGATTACGATGCAGTAATCGGCAAACGAACAATCAGGGGCGATGGAAAAGCCCGTAAATTTGTGGAAAACACTGTCTGTTTACTGCTTCGGATTATTTTTGGAGTAAAAGTCCCTGATGCAAACGCCCCCTTTCGGCTTATGAAATCCGGACTGGTTAAGAAATATATAAAAAAGCTTCCCAAAAATTATAATCTCCCCAACATTATGATGACTACATATTTTGCCTACTATCATGAAAAATTATGCTTCCGGGAAATTTCTTTTAAACCCAGACAGGGAGGCGTAAATTCTATTAACATAAAAAAAATTATAAAAATCGGCTGGAATGCTCTCAGAGATTTCCGAAAGCTGAAAAAACAAATGTAAACATTTACAAGACCAAAACAATGCCGAAGCTCCCAAAACTGTTCATACATCTAAGTTCTTCTGATGTCCAAAAAGGTGACATCCCCCCTCTTGCAGGAGAAATGTCACCTTTTTTCATTTGTATTTTCAACAAGGCAACAGCTTTACACTTCATCTGTTTTCAGAAACTATTTTCTTCGTCTCTTTACATAATTTCCTGTTATACAACATATCACTGCCCCCAGTATACCAATGACAGAAATGATTGCACCTGTGCAAATAAACGGATTGGAATAATGAAGTTCTATCTCATGTTTTCCCTCTTCTAACGGCAATGCCATATACATTATATTGGCCTGCATAAGTTCAGCCTTTTTTCCATCTACAACAGCAGTCCAGCCTTTGTCAAAAGGTACAGCCAGACATACCAGACGCGGCTCTTCTAACTCCAGAGAAGCTTTTACCTCATTCCCATCTGCACAGACCCATCCATCAACACCCTTCTCTGAGTTTTCTGCATTTTTTATTATTTTCTCCACAGGCTGAACAACAACTCTGATATTTTTAAAGCGATAGGTTCCGGTATACGGAAACTTTATCTCTATTTCTTTTTTTCCAGGCTCATTCATCTCTAAATTACACAGAAAATTATTTTTTCCATTATTTTCCGCGAATTCGTTTGCATTATTAAAAACTATTTTCTTTTTTATTTTGTTCTGAGTAATATTAATTGTAATTTTGGATTTCGTTCTGGAAATACCACTGGAAGCTCCGTCCTCATACTCAAGCCCCTCAAAAATTAAATATACTTCACCCTCGTACTGAATATCTGTCTGAATGTTCAGCGTTGCCCCTCGTTCCTGTACTTGGATCATGTTTTCTTCTAATTTGATTTTTCCTCTGGAAGTCCATATTGTTTCTGGTTCTTTCGCATCATTTGAAACAATATACTCTTTATCCCAATCACCAATATCTTTATCCCGCTCCAATACTACCGCTTCCATCAGGGCCTGCTGCTTTTGTTCTATATTTAACTGTTCAAATTCATTTCTGCCAATATATTTATCGTATGCAAATACAAACGGTAGTTTCTTTCCACTTTCCCATATAATAAATTCTTTTTCGCCTGCTACATAATTTTTCTTTTCCTGATAAGCACCAGGTCCCTTCCTTTCTTTTGGAGTGACAAAATATTTTACTCCTCCCAGAATCTCCAACGCACTTCTTTTATCTGCCCCACGATAACTTTGCTCCTGGGTATTATTCCAGTATAATGAACTTTGATATTCTGCCACATATGGATTCGCCATGCTGAAATAAAAAGATGTCCCATACAGTCCTGTCTGTAATGTGGAGTTTTTTATTTCTCCAGTTTCTTCCTCATCATAACGCCAGGAATTTTTTTCCTCTGAAAATTCCCCCAGTTCTGCAGAAGGAATATTTTCCAATTGTCTTTGCGCACTCCCCTGTTGGATAAATCTATTTGCATCAGCTTCTCTCGTCCTGACATCAAGCGCATTAATGAGAACACACCCAACATTCATGCACATAACAAAAGTAAAAAAAATTTTACCTGGATTTTTTTGCTTCTTACTCATACAAAGCACAGCCACAAACAGTATCAGCAAAAACAAAAGAATTGTCATAACCTTAAGCTTAGTTTCTTCGCCTACCAGATATTTTCCCGCTATTCCTGCCATACATGCCAGAAGCTCAAGTACAGTAAACACAATCAAAATTATTTTTTGTCTGATGCAAAGCTTTAGGAATACCGGATACATCTTTACTACTATGTACGCCACAAGCATCGTATATCCAAATGCCCATCTGTTTGTCACATAAGACATACCATTAAATACATGAGCTATAAAAGGAATACACAAAAATCCTGTAAGTAAAACAAATCCTGTTTTTAAAAGCTTTTCCCCTTTAGTTGCAAACAACAGAATCACAGCCGGAAAAGCAATAACCGTATACCCAAGAAAAGTCTGGTGTCCCGGACTGTCCATACTGATAAATCCGGAAAAAAAGCGTGCATAATATTTAATCCCATATAACAAAGGTACTGTAGTTTCATTAGACATCCTTCCTGTCTGGAACAGAAGCCCCAGAGAAGGCAATAGAAAAACCCCGGCTGCACATATAGCCAAAATCGTATACAGTCCAAATTTCAACAAAAGTCGAAACACTGTTTTCCATTGAATGGAATGATAAAAACCAAAATATTGAAAAACCGCATAGATTACTGTCAAAATTCCCAGCATATAAAAGAAATAGAAATTGCTGCACGCACTAATAATCAGGGCAACAATATATATCCCCGGTCCTTTTTTACGATAAATCCTGTCTACGCCTAAAAGAATCAACGGAAAATATATCAATGGATTTAAAAAAAATGGATGTTTGCAGAAAAAATACAGCACGTATTCCGAAAAAAGATAAATCGGCACTCCAGCCAGAACCGCAGATGATCTGTTTCCACGGCTTCTGGCAAAGACAGAAAAAGTAATTCCGGCAAGATAGATTCTAAGAATTACAAGAACATGAAATAAGATTTCCGTATGCTCTTTAGGCACAAATACAGCCAAAAGATTCAGCGGGTCTCCAATAACATAATAATGTAATGTATTTAAAACATCAGCTCCATATCCAATAGAAAAATCGTAAGTGGGAATGATAATACTATGCTTTTCAAATAAATTCCATAAAATATCCCGTAAATATTCACCATAATAAGCCAGCGCATTATAGTGCTGGCTTATTCCATCAACTGACCATATAAATGTTGATTTATTATAAATAAAATATAATGACGTACATATCATACAAATCGTAAATAAGACTGTATACCCGCCATAAAACTTAAATCTCTCTATATTTTTTGTTTTTTTCATTTTCATACTACTCCAGCCATCATTTCAGTCCCATCCGCCGTTTGCTTTTATTGTTTCTTCTATTCTTCGCTTTACTTCTGCCGCAATTTCTGTTGATTTCATATCCTTATATTCTTCATATTCCATCGGTTTCAGAAAATGCACCTGTACTGTGACGGGCGCTGCTGATCCTGTATCAAAGGATTTATAAGAATCAATCAGGGCAACAGGAATAATGGGACACTTCGCCTTAATTGCTGCCTTAAAGCTTCCTCCCTTAAACTCCTGGGGATGATTTCCCTGCTTACTCCTTGTTCCTTCCGGAAAGATCAGATAATTACGGCCATTTTTTACTTCTCTGGTCACATTGATAATGACCTGCATGGACTGTCTGATATCCTCTCTGTCGATCAAAAAGGCTTTCATACAGGCAAATACCTGCTTTAAAAACGGAACTTCCCCTACTTCTTTTTTTGCAACCACAGAAAAGGGAACCGGACACGGCGCCATGATTGCAAGAACATCATACATGCCCTGATGATTGGGATAAAAAATAAACCCGCTTTCCTCAGGAATATTCTCCACGCCATGGGCATCAATAGTAATATTTCCGCCTTTATTCGCACGTCTGTCAATCATTTTAAGAAGGGCATACCGTTCCCCTTCTGTATAATTGTCTACATGAGACGCATACCAGCACAGCTTAAACCATGCCATTGGAATAAACGGCAGATTGCGCAGCACCATCATTATAATTCTTTTCATTTCAACAGCTTTCCTCCACTACAGAAATATTAATTCAGTTTTGTAGCCAGTTTTTCCTCATATCCCGGATTCTTTTTTGAAAAAGTATCATATGCTGTCACATATTCCTTATAAGGATCTGTTTCCATAAATGACGCATATCTGGCAGCCGCTTCTTTTTTCATATCGTCTGTAATATCAGAAGGTGTAAGAATGCTGTACTTTCCCTTTTCATTCTGCTGGGTCATATAAGTACTGATACAGGGATAGGACTGTCCATCCTCCAGAATCAGACTGTATGTGATATAGACATAAGCATTCTTGCCATTTTTGTAAATTGTATCACAGGCATTTATTTCTGCTTTTTTTGGCTTATGTACTTCAAAGTATTTAATTGTGGCAGAGATTTCTTTTTCAAGATTTTTATCTGCTTTTTTTACTCCATAGCATTTTTTAATCTTCCGTTCATCTCCGTCCACATAGGATTTGACCAGAGTTTTTACCACCTTCTCAGGCGTCTTATTGCTGACCCCGCAGCTTTTTACCGCAAAAACAAGAACGATCACCAGGACCGCCAGTACTGCGGCCCCTGCAATCATTTTTATATTGATATTCGTTTTCTTTCTTCTGGAAGAAGCTGAGGATTTCCTTTTTCTGGAATTTTTGCCTGCAGGTCTGCGTTTTTTGTTGTTAGAAGACTTTACCTGTTGTACCATAACTGCTCTTTACCTCTTTATTCCTCTGTACCTGTCTCCTGGTTTTCTGTTTCAACTGCTTCTGACTGTCCGCCGTCTGCTTTATCCAGAACTTTTTCTTCTTCCTTTTCTCTGACTTTTGCAAAGCTTGCCACTGTCACACCGTCAGAAAGATTAATCAGTTTTACTCCTGATGTGATTCTTCCAAGAATAGAAATATCAGAACACTGCAGACGGATAATAATACCCTCTGTTGTGATCATCATAATCTCGTTTTCTTCATTAACAGCTTTTGCTCCGATCACATTTCCTGTTTTTTCAGTGATCTTATAGCATTTTACACCCTTGCCGCCTCTGTTCTGGCAGGCGAATTCACTGATGGAGGTACGTTTGCCCATACCGTTCTCAGATACAACCAGCAGATAATATCCCTGAGAATTCAGCTGCATACCAACAACCTCATCGCCATCCATAAGATTGATTCCTCTTACACCCATGGAAACACGGCCTGTTGTTCTCACATCTGTTTCTTTAAAGCGAATGCACTGACCGTCCTTGGTAACAAGGATAATATCTTTTTTATTGTTTGTTACCTTTACTTCAATCAGCTCGTCATCATCACGCAGTGAAATTGCCGCAAGGCCAATTTTACGTACATTTGCATAATCCCGGATCGGAGTTTTCTTCACCAGACCCTTACGGGTAGCCATCATCAGATACTGATCCTCTTCAAACTTGTTGATAGGAATAACCGCAGTAATCCGCTCTCCCGGCATAAGCTGAAGGAGATTGATGATTGCCGTGCCCCTGGCAGTTCTGCTGGCCTCCGGAATTTCATAGGCCTTCAGACGGTAAACACGTCCTGTATTGGTAAAAAACATCACATAATGATGAGTGGTTGTCATCATCAGTTCTTCAATATAGTCATCATCAAGAGTCTGCATGCCCTTAATTCCCTTGCCGCCTCTGTTCTGGCTGCGGAAATTATCCACTGTCATACGCTTGATATAACCCAGTTTTGTCATAGTGATCACAGTATTTTCTCGGGGAATCATGTCCTCCATGGAAATATCAAAGGCATCAAAACCAATAGAGGTTCTTCTGTCATCACCATATTTATCGGAAATCTCCAGCATTTCCTCACGGATCACGCGAAGAAGAAGATTTCTGTCTTCAAGAATTGCCTTTAATTTGCGGATTTTTTCCATTAATTCTGCGTATTCTGTTTCCAGTTTCTCTCTTTCCAGACCGGTAAGCGCACGAAGACGCATATCAACAATAGCCTGAGCCTGTACGTCTGTCAGCTCAAAACGATCCATCAGCTCCTGTCTGGCAATCTGAACGCTTCTGGAACCACGAATGATACGGATCACTTCATCAATATTATCAAGGGCTTTCAGAAGTCCCTCTAAAATATGAGCTCTTTCCTGCGCCTTATTCAGGTCGTACTGAGTTCTTCTTGTTACAACATCCTCCTGATGAGCCAGATAGTATTTCAGCATATCGTGGAGATTGAGAACCTTTGGCTCAAGACTTCCATTGGTTGAAACAAGGCAGAGCATGATCACTCCAAAGGTATCCTGAAGCTGTGTATGCTTATACAGCTGATTCAGAACTACATTTGCATTGGCATCTTTGCGCAGATCTATACAGATACGCATTCCTTCACGGCTGGAATGATCGTTCAGGTCTGTAATTCCGTCGATTTTTTTGTCACGGACAAGCTCTGCGATCTTTTCTATCAGGCGGGCCTTATTTACCAGATACGGAAGTTCTGTAACAATAATGCGGGACTTTCCATTAGGAAGAGTTTCAATATTTGTCACTGCGCGGACACGGATTTTGCCGCGGCCTGTACGATAAGCCTCCTCAATTCCTCTTGTTCCGAGAATCGTTGCTCCAGTAGGAAAATCCGGTCCTTTTACAATTTCAAGAATCTCCTCAATACTTGTATCACGCTGCTCCTCAATGATATTATCAATGATCTTTACCACAGCCTGAATAACCTCCCTGAGATTATGGGGAGGAATATTCGTTGCCATACCTACGGCAATTCCCGAGGTACCGTTTACAAGAAGATTTGGATAGCGGGACGGAAGCACTACCGGCTCCCTTTCTGTTTCATCAAAGTTAGGCTGAAAATCAACTGTATTTTTGTTGATATCTGCCAGCATTTCCATGGAAATCTTGCTGAGACGTGCCTCGGTGTATCGCATGGCAGCCGCGCCGTCGCCATCCACAGAACCAAAGTTTCCATGTCCGTCAACCAGAGGATATCTGGTTGACCAGTCCTGCGCCATATTTACCAGAGCGCCGTAAATAGAGCTGTCTCCATGAGGGTGATATTTACCCATGGTATCACCGACAATACGCGCACATTTTCTGTGTGGCTTGTCAGGACCATTATTCAGCTCGATCATAGAGTACAGAACTCGGCGCTGTACCGGCTTCAGACCGTCTCTTACATCAGGCAAGGCTCGTGAGGCGATAACACTCATGGCATAGTCGATGTAAGATTCCTTCATCGTTTTTTCCAGATCCACTTCGTGGACTTTGTCAAAAATATTATCTTCCATTCTTCTTTATTCTCCTAGATATCAAGATTCTTAACGAATCTTGCATTTTCTTCGATAAATTCACGTCTTGGCTCTACCTTGTCTCCCATAAGAGTGGTAAATGTCAGATCGATCTCAGATGTGGCAGCTTCATCCATGGTCACACGGAGAAGGATTCTCTTCTCAGGGTCCATAGTAGTCTCCCAAAGCTGCTCGGCATCCATCTCACCCAGACCTTTATAACGCTGGATCTTATTGTTTCCGTCACGTCCGATCTCGGTAAGGATATTGTTCAGCTCATTATCGTCATATGCATACCATACCTTTTTGTTCTTCTCCACTTTATAGAGAGGAGGCTGCGCCAGGTATACATATCCCTGCTTGATCAGCTCCGGCATGAACCGATACAGGAAGGTCAGAAGCAGTGTTGCGATATGTGCACCGTCAACATCGGCATCGGTCATAATGATGATCTTGTGATAACGAAGCTTGGAAATATCAAAATCCTCATGGATTCCGGTTCCGAAGGCAGTGATCATTGCCTTGATCTCTTTGTTTCCGTAAATTTTATCCAGACGTGCCTTCTCAACATTCAGGATCTTACCACGAAGTGGAAGGATCGCCTGTGTGGCACGGTTTCTCGCAGTCTTGGCAGAACCACCCGCGGAATCTCCCTCTACGATATAAATCTCACAGTTCTCCGGATTCTTGTCAGAACAGTCTGCAAGCTTTCCCGGAAGTGACATACTGTCCAGTGCGGATTTTCTTCTTGTAAGGTCACGTGCCTTTCTGGCTGCCTCTCTGGCTCTCTGTGCAAGAACAGATTTCTCAACTGTAGCCTTGGCAACTGCAGGATTCTGCTCCAGGAAAATCTCCAGCTGTTTACTTACAACACTGTCTACCGCACCTCTGGCCTCACTGTTTCCAAGCTTCTGCTTAGTCTGACCCTCAAACTGCGGATTCTCAATCTTAACACTGACGATCGCAGTCAGGCCCTCACGGATATCATCACCGCTTAAATTCGGCTCACTGTCCTTAAGAAGCTTGTTCTTACGTGCATAATCATTAAATGTATTGGTGATCGCATTACGGAAACCGGTAATGTGTGTACCACCCTCCGGTGTATTGATATTGTTTACAAAGCCATAGGTGTTCTCTGTATAGGAGTCATTGTGCTGCAGCGCAACCTCTACAGACACGCCGTCCTTCTCACCCTCACAGTAAATGATCTCCGGGTAAAGAGCCTCCTTGCTTCTGTTCAGATAACTTACAAACTCACGGATACCACCCTCATAGTGGAATACCTTCTCGCGCTCCTGGCCTTCTCTCTTATCCTCCAGTACGATACGAAGACCCTTAGTCAGGAAAGCCATCTCACGAAGTCTCTGTTTCAAGATATCATAATCATAAACAGTCTCCTCAAAGATCTCCTTGTCCGGAAGGAAATAAACCTTCGTACCGGAAAGCCCCGGCTCACAGTCACCTACCACCTTCAGCGGGTACATAGTCTTGCCACGCTCATATCTCTGTTTGTATTCCTTACCCTCTCGGTAGATGGTAACCTCCAGCCATTCGGAAAGTGCATTTACAACAGATGCACCAACTCCATGAAGACCACCGGAAACCTTATATCCTCCACCGCCGAACTTACCGCCTGCGTGAAGAATGGTAAATACAACCTCAACTGCCGGAATACCAGCCTTATGATTGATGCCAACCGGAATACCACGACCATTATCTGTAACTGTAATGGAATTATCCGGATTGATATCTACATGGATCTCCGTACAAAAACCAGCCAGTGCTTCATCGACTGCGTTATCCACGATCTCATATACGAGATGATGAAGTCCACGGCTGGAGGTACTTCCGATATACATTCCAGGCCTCTTACGTACGGCTTCCAGTCCTTCCAGGATCTGGATCTGATCCGCGCCGTATTCTGTATTCTCTGCGCCCATGTCATTCCTCCTGTTCTTGTCATCCGGACGTATTTGAAAATTCATTTCTGCAGAACCATAGCAGCTTCAGAAATTATTACATCAAATCCTGAGCAAGATAAACTGATCTGTTAATTTCAGGAAATACTGTATTTTCATTTTGCAGAAAGCAATTCTCAAACCCGCTCCGGAAGTGTCATTTATACCTGTAAAATAAATATTTTTTACATACGAATACAGAGTTTATTATAGCACAAAAAAGCCTGTATTTCCACGCAAAATCATAGGAAATACAGGCAAAAAAGTATCTTATTAAATGCAATTTCAAATTACACAGCACAATATGCGCTTAAAATATATGGAATATTCAGCTACTCCAGTAAAAGCCCAAATTCTTTTAACAATTTCTTCTGGTATTCCGGATCTGATGCCGATTTTATAATATCAGACGTCCTGCCCAGTTCAGCAAGACAGAGGATCAAACTGTTAATACTATGTTCTCCCTGTTGCATTCCCTGCTGTATCCCCTGCTGCATTCCCTGCTGCATCCCATCCTTTATTCCATCCTGCATTCCAATTCCATAACCTTCATCATAGCCAGCCTGTAAACTTTTTCTTATCTTTTCCTCGATCTGATCCTGTATGATCCGATTTAATGCTTCACACATACAATCCGCCTCCCTGAATTTTTCTTCATTAGCCCTTACGATCATCTGCATGACTGATTCGTACAAAGGATTTTTCTGCTTTTCTCTGTATTCATTGAGAAGTCGTTTCATATCTTCCTTATCTTTTATTCTATCAGTCAGACTTCTCAGCCACAGATTTTTCTTCTTCGACAACTGCTCCGTTACAATAACCTGGATTGGGATCTTAGACCCTGTTACGTAATAAATTCCCTCTTCTATCTTTTTTATCCGGCATTTCCAAAACTCCCTCAAATGCCGGAGCATCTTCCGGGGATATGCCCTGCTTACCAAAGAGATCGTAATCTCCTCAATTGGGATTTCATCCTCAGTTACCGTATCCGCTTTATAAAAAAATGCATATCCACACACCTTATAAAAATCATTGATGCTTATATAATCCGTCGGACTCTTATACTCAATGATATTATATTTCCGGAAGATCCTTCCGATGTTTTTATTAATGGGGATATCGGTCTTCTTTTTGATCACAAGCGCATCGATCTCCATTGGTTTCGTCCCAAGCTGATGCTCATTCTCAAAAATCAGATTCTCCCTTTCTGACTCCAGTTCTATCTGGATATCAGCAAAAAATGCAGGATGCCACTGCCGCGGGTTAGAGCTGTTTGTTCTGTTTTTGTTTACGATCATACACGACTCCTCTATTTTGATCTCAAGGAGCCTCATCTGAAAACTCCTGCTGAAAAATGGAAAAAAGCATGAATTTTCTGAGATGACAGGCAATCTGCCTGATATATGAAATGTAATAGAAAAATAAGATTATTTTTAGAAAATATGCTTTTACAGCATTTCCATAGAATCCCGGAACTGCTTTTTATTTTTGATAAGATCAGCTTACCACAATATGGTCTGTACTGCAAGCAAATCATTTCGACAAAATCCGCACAGTACTTTTTATATTACTGTTCACTCCGTTCTCAGCAACACGCTTCGCGATGCCGGTGAACAGTAATCTTTTTATTACTACAAAGAAGCCACATACGCTCCCCAAAAATTCCGGGTCACAGTATGCAGCTTGTTCAATCATCCACGATCACGTTATTACGATCCATACCGCAATTTACACCTGATCATTCAGCAGAACCTTCTCCATCCAGAAGCGCCTTATAAATATCCCGCTTGGAAACACCACGATCCTTGGCAGCAAGCTTCATGGCATCCTTCCTGGAATTCCCCTGCTGCTCATACATCGCCACATGCTCCGCAATGGAAATCTCCTCCCAGGAAGCACGCTTCTCCGCATCCATCTCACTGCGGCTCCTGCCCTCGATCACGAGAACACACTCACCCAGCGGCTTCTCATCTTTATAAAAATCCATCAGATCATCGATCGTAGTCCGGAATGCCGTCTCATGCTTCTTGGTCAGCTCTCTGCAAAGAGTCATCCGGCGGTTGCCAAGCGCCTCTCTGAGCTCACCAAGGGTCCGTACAAGCCTGTGAGGCGCCTCATACAGGATAATAGTCCTGGTTTCACAGGAAAGCTCCTCCAGGATCGTTTTTCGTTCTTTCTTATCCGCCGGAAGAAAAGCCTCGAAAGCAAAACGCCTGGTATGCAGGCCTGACAAAGTCAGAGCAGTGATGCAGGCAGCAGGACCCGGAAGTGAAGTCACTTCAATTCCGGCTTCATAGCACATGGCGGCAAGCTCCTCCCCGGGATCCGAGATACCCGGAGTACCTGCATCTGTGATCAACGCAATGTTTATACCTGCCAGCAGCTTTTCCACGAGGACATGGCCCTTATCTATCTTATTGTATTCGTGGTAGCTGGTCATGGGGGTTTTTATATCAAAATGATTCAGCAGTTTTATGCTGTTGCGGGTATCTTCCGCGGCGATTAAGTCCACTTCCCGAAGGGTTTTTAGTACTCGAAGGGTGATGTCTTCGAGGTTTCCTATGGGGGTAGCACATAAGTATAGTTTTCCGTTTTGTTTCATATTTGCCTCTTTTCTCGCTTGACCGCGGGGAGTTTTTTCCACTTGACCGTGGGGGATTTCGCTTGACCTCCGGGGGGATTCCGCTCGACCGCGGGGGGGATTCCGCTCGACCGCAGGGGTTTCCGCTTGACAGCGGGGGTTTGTTTAAGTTTGGAAGCTTTTAAAACCGCAAAGGGGCCGCAAAGCCGCGCCCCCTCTGCACACCCCTTGGGCTTTTTTTAAGTAGTGCAAGGGATTCGTTGTTCTTATTCGTTGACTTGTGTCTGTATGCTTCGGTATTCAGCGCGCTACGCTATGCCGATATTATTTCATTTCTTCACTTTCTCAGTGATTCACTTCCGGCAAGGTCTCTGTATTCTTCGATACTCAGCGCACTACGCTATGCCGATATTATTTTATTTCTTCACTTTCTCAGTGATTCACTTCTGGCAAGGTCCCTGTATTCTTCGATACTCAGCGCGCTACGCGCTGCGATCTCTCGCTTTGAATCTCAGGTGAGGGGAGGCAGGCTGCTGGTGGTGACGTTAGCGGAGCCCCCGTCAGCGAGGTGAGGATAGCTGCTGCCACCGAGCGCACTGTTTGAGCGAAGCGAGTTTGCGCGAATGGCAGCAAACAGGCGCCGCAGCCGAGCAGGGGGCGCAGCGTGTCACCACCAGCAGCCTGCCTCCCCTCACCGTCCCTTCACCAACAGAAGACCCACAGACACCATCACCTCCCAGCCATCCAGCGCAGCGCCGATGGCCCAAACCCTCCCGAGCAGCCACCCTAAGTCACACCATCCGATACAACTCCAAAACATCCTCCGTATAAACCCCCGGCCGCTCATAAACCACCAGCGGCCGCTCAACCCGAATCCTGGAATTCCCGCCCTTACAAGCCTCGATCAACACCATATTCGGCTCCTTATCAATAAAAGGATACACCAGCTGCATCCTCTTAGGCTCCAGCTTATACTTCGTCAAAGTCGCCATCAGCTCCACAAGTCGAAACGGCCTGTGCACCAGAAAAAAACGCCCCCTGTCCTTCAGGACCCGGGCAGCCTGACAAGCCACATCATCAAACGAACACAAAATCTCATGCCTCGCGATCGCCTTCGGAAGATGCGGATTCGTCAACCCATGCTGCCCGATCATATACGGCGGATTACACGTCACCACATCAAAAGAAGCCGCCCCAAAAATCCCGGCAGCCTCCCTGATATCACCCTCAACGATCCGAACCCTGTCCTCAAGACCATTATACCTCACACTACGGTCAGCCATCTCCGCACACTCATGCTGGATCTCCAGCCCCGTGAAATGCTCCCCATCCGTACGATCAGAAAGCAAGATCGGAATGATCCCCGTACCGGTCCCCATATCCAGCGCAACCTCACCCCTCTTCACCCGGGCAAAACCAGACAACAGAACCGCATCCATCCCAAAGCAAAACTTCTTCGGATCCTGGATCACAAACAACCCATTCTGAAGATCATCCACACGCTCACCGCAATAAACCAGATCACTTCTCATTCGGCTTCGAATCTCCCTTTTTAACCTCTTTCTCCTCATGGTCAGCAGAACCGGCACCACCCTTACCCTTTTTTCTCTTAGGGCGGAACCTCAGATCACGGACCGGAAACTCCTGGATCTCCTTCTCGTCGTTCACCTCAACCACGATCTTAACCATCTGCCGGAGAACATTCACACTCTGGACCGTACCCGAAACACCCTGTGGCGTCGTCACAATATCACCGATACCCGGAAGATTCCGGTTCAGCTCCTCATAAGTCTCCTGCTCATTCTTCAGACAGCACATCAGACGACCACAGACACCAGAAATCTTCGTCTGGTTCAGAGAAAGATTCTGCTCCTTCGCCATCTTGATGGAAACCGGCGCAAACTCCGAAAGATACGTATGACAGCAAAGCGTCCTTCCACAGATACCAATACCGCCAAGGATCTTCGTCTCATCACGGACACCGATCTGGCGAAGCTCGATCCTGGTCTTAAACACAGACGCCAGATCCTTAACCAGCTGTCTGAAATCAATACGGCCATCCGCTGTAAAATAAAACAGCACCTTGTTATTATCAAAGGTATACTCCGCATCGATCAGCTTCATATCAAGCCCATGCTCACGGATCTTCTTCTTGCAGATCTTAAAAGCCTCTTTCTCCTTCTGGCGGTTCTCAGCCTCATGATCCTCGTCCTCCTTCGTTGCAACACGGAGAACCTCCTTCAGCGGATGGACCACCTCGTCCTCCTTCACGCTGCGCGGCTCCAGGACAACACGGCCATACTCCACACCACGGGCAGTCTCCACGATCACATGATCGCCGACCTTCACCTTATAATTCTTAGGATTAAAATAATAAATCTTACCAACGTTACGAAATCTGACTCCAACTACCTTTTCCATTCTATTTCTCCCTAATTGTCAGGAACAGGAGCTCCAGGGCAAGTTCGAGATTAACATTAGCACGGAGACGCACCTTCGTCTTCTCCAGCGCCTCAAGGATTTTTTCGATATTCTCATAAGAACGCTCGCTGGCCTGCTCTCTGATAAAATTAATCTCCTGTTTAAAAACCAGGTTGTCAATTTCCCTTGTTGCCTTAAACATCAGAACATCGCGGAACCAGAACTGGAAAATATCCAGATAATCATTGATATTATTCTTATCAGCAGTCAAAGTCTTGATCGCCTCTGTCAGCTCATAAACCTCCATGGAATTGGCATATTTCAAAATCTTCAGGGCATTGGCAGTCATATCTGCAAACTCCTGAGAAGTCGCAGCCTCCCTCGCCTTGCCGATACTGCCCTGCGCATAAGACGCATCGATCTCAGCCTGATAATCCGGCACCTGAAGATGCTCCATCAGATATTCCTTCACAAGACTGTCATCCACCACCTTCAGATCCAGACGCACACATCTGGAACGGATCGTAGGAAGAAGACTGTCGATATTGCTTGTCAGCAGCATGATCACCGCATATTCCGGCGGTTCCTCGATAGTTTTCAAAATGGCATTCTGCGCCTGCACCGTCATCATCTCCGCATCCGGAATGATATATATCTTATACGGACTACAGTACGGCTTGATATCCACATCACGCACAACCTGGTCACGCACCTCGTCAATGCTGATGCTTCCAGGCTTCTCATGAGTTACTGTAATGATATCCGGATGATTCTTGCCGATCACCTTCTTACAGGAATCACAAGTCATACACGGTTCAGACTCTCCCGATTCACACTGCAGTGCTGCCGCAAAAGTCCCCGCAAGAAGCTTCTTGCCGGCTCCCGGTTCCCCTGTAAAAATATAAGAGTGGGATACCTTCCCTGTCTCTATCGCATTCTTCAAATGCCTGATTATATCGTCATGGCCGATGATGTCATGAAATCCTGCCATAAGAATCACCTCTTTCTGCCTTTTGTGCCCTCCGTTATACCCGGCGGACATCTTTCAACTAATTATAACATAATCTTCTGTATAAAAAAAACTATTTTTCCTTATTGCACAGATTTTATATAATTTACGATCTCCTTCACACATTCATCCAGATTATGATTCTCAAAACGCTTCCATATACCTGCTTTAAGAATATTTTCCTCGGAAAAATCATTCTGGTCTGCCAGAAAACGCCTGCACATCTCCTCGTACTTCGGCACCTCCTGGGTCTTCTCCCTGGCAAGCGCACGCTCCAGACGTTCTCCGTCTTCCACCTCTATATAAACCGGCCACATCACTTCATTGCCGTAATACTCCCGGAGCCTCACAAAAGACTCCAGTGTACCGATCCCCAGATAGCTGTCATTTCCCACAGACACCTGCCCGTCATCCGCAGTAAAATATGTCCACGGCCCGTAAACCGTCTGATAAGTACGCGCCTCGATCAGCTTCCCGTTTCTTCGGAACTCCTTCAGTTTATTCTCATCTGCAAAAAAATATTCTCTCCCATTCACCTCTCCATCCCGGATCGGACGGGTAGTATAGATCACAAGCCGCTTAAGCCCCAGCTCCTGATCCCCCTCCAGCTGTCTGTAAATACTGTCCTTACCGGAAGAGCTTTTTCCCATAATGTAAAAAATCTTTCCCATATGTCTCCTCTGCTGCATATGCGTTACTATACACGCTCTGCTCCGTAATACACAGAGCAGTCTGCTGCCACGCACCTCACTCATTTCTCACAACACATACCGTCTCACTGGTCTGGTCGCTCAGGCCCTGGACCTCAAAGCCCTGTTCCAGGTATCTTCTCACATTTTTTACGAAATGTCCAGAAATCTGTTCCCCCGGAACGATCAGCGGGATCCCCGGCGGATAAAGATACGCAAACTCCCCGGACGTCCGTCCGATACACTCATCCAGCGGACACCGCTCACTCTCCGCATCCATAGCCTGGGAGATCCGCATGACCTGCTTCATTTTTCCGTTTTTCAAGGGCGCTCTCTCCACAGCCTCTTCTCTGTATTTTAACGATTCACGACGGTCTATCTCTTCAATAGCATCACAAAGCCGCTCAAAGCCCTCCGCAGTATCACCCACAGCCGCCAGCGCCAGCACATAATTCTCCGCTTCCATCTCCATTTCCAGATGAAACTCTCTCCGGAGGATCTGATGCAGCTCCCGACCGTTCAGCGAACTGTTCACAGTAGAAAGCAATATCTTGGATCTGTCAAAATCAAAAACTCTCTGGCACTCACAGGCCTGCGGCGTCACCAGCCGGATATACTTACACTCGGAAAGACGCCTGCGTGCTTTTTCCAGATTCTCCGTAAACACACGGAACATCTCATCCCCCTCACGCTCCAGCTTATCCATGCACGCATCAATGCTGCTCATAAGAATATAAGAAGGACTGCTGCTCTGATAGATTCCCAGGAAACGCTTCAGTTTTTCCCGGCTCACCCGCTCACTGCACAGATGGATCACCCCCGTCTGAGTCAGACAGGGCAGCGTCTTATGCACACTGTTGATCACCACATCCGCACCAAGCTGCGCCGCAGACACCGGAAAATAATCCGAAAACCTAAAATGCGCCCCGTGAGCCTCATCCACGATCAGCGGCACACCATAGTGATGCGCGATCTCCGCGATCCTCGCCACATCCGACACGATCCCGTCATAAGTCGGCGAAGTGATCAGCACCGCCTGGATATCCGGATTTTCCGCCAGATACATTTCCACACGGCCGGGTGAAATCCCTCCGTTTATCCCCAATTTCGGATCTTCATGTGGATAAATATACGTAGCACTCAGATCCCGCAGATAAATCGCATGGTAAACCGCCTTATGACAGTTCCTTGCCACCAGAATCTGTCCACCCTTATCCACAGCCGCAGACACCGCCGCCAGAATCGCCCCGGAGCTTCCATTAATACTGTAAAAACTCTCCGGCACACCATAAAGTCGTGCGACATCCTCCTGGGCCCTTTTCAAAATATCCTCAGCATGATGCAGGTTATCAAACCCGTCAATCTCCGTAATATCCCTCTCCACCGGAAAATCCCCCTCCACAGCCAGCGGATTCCTCTTATGCCCCGGCATATGAAACGGATAAAAATCACTCTTACCGTACGCTTCCAGTTTCTTGTATAATCTGTCTTCCATAGTTCGTCCTTTTCATCCTAAAAACAAGGAGGGGCTATCACCAGACGATATTCCCCTCCATTTTTATCACATCTCAGCAAAATCGATCCTCAGCTCCTCATAGATCCCCACCTTGATCGAATCCTGAAATGTATACTGCTCCGTATCCTCATTTTCAAAATCATACACCATTACCAGCTTCTTCACAGGATCCACGATCCAGTACTCTCTCACACCGGCAGTCCTGTATTTAAACAGCTTGGTATAATAATCCATACGCCTGCTCGCCGGAGAAACGATCTCGATGATCCAGTCCGGAGCCCCCTTGCATCCCCTGTCATCCAGCTTATCCGGATCACAGATAACAGAAACATCCGGTTCCACATAAGTATTCGTCTTCTCATCCAGATACACAGCAAACGGTGCGGCAAACACCTCACATTTCCCCTTATTAGCCTCTATATAGTTACCTATCTTTCTGGACAAGATACTTGAGATCCTCTGATGCATCGTATTCGGCGGCGCCATATAATAAATATGTCCATCGATCAGTTCCGCTCTTTCACCCTCCGGCAAAGCATAAATATCCTCTATCGTATAAATTCTTTCCCTCAACAGCGGCATATCTCCACTCCTCTCAAAAGCACCCGACAGATCATACACCATCATTCCGATCTGCACTCATACCCCTGCAGCAGCTCCATCCGAAGCCTTCCCCGCAGGCTCACACCTTAAACCGGTACCCCACACCCCAGATCGTCTCAATATACTGAGGCTTGGCCGTATTAAACTCGATCTTCTCACGGATCTTCTTGATATGCACCGTAACCGTAGCGATATCACCCACAGACTCCATATCCCAGATCTCCCGGAAAAGCTCCTCCTTGGTAAAAACCCTGTTCGGATTCTCAGCCAGAAAAGTCAAAAGATCAAACTCCTTGGTAGTAAACGTCGTCTCCTCACCATTGACCCACACACGCCTGGCCGTCTTATCGATCTTAATACCACGTATCTCGATCACATCATTCTTATGCACATTGGAACCAACCAGCCGGTTATAACGCTCCATATGCGCCTTCACACGTGCAACCAGCTCACTTGGGCTGAACGGCTTGGTCATATAATCATCCGCACCAAGACCCAGTCCGCGGATCTTATCGATATCATCCTTCTTGGCAGAAACCATAATGATCGGCGTATTCTTCTCCTCACGGACCTGCCGGCAGATATCGAAGCCATCCACCTCCGGAAGCATCAGATCCAGGATGATCAGATCAAACTCCTCCTTCATGGCACGTACAAGCCCCGTATCACCACGGTTCTCGATCTCCACCTCAAAACCCGAAAGCTCCAGGTAATCCTTCTCCAGATCCGCGATCGCTTCCTCATCCTCTATGATCAAAATCCTACTCATTCATCGGTACCTCCTGATATTTTCTGAGAACAAAATACATGATCGTTCCGATTCCCAGCCGGCTTGTGGCCCAGACCTTTCCACCATGATCCTCCATGATCTTCTTTACGATGGAAAGTCCGATACCGCTTCCTCCCTTGGAAGAATTCCTGGAAACATCGGTACGGTAAAAACGGTCAAAAATATACGGCAGATCCTTGGCGGCAATACCCTTGCCGTTATCCTCGATCTCCACCTGGATAAAATCACCCACATCCTTCACCCGAAGCTGGATGATCCCCCTGGGCTTCTCCATATACTTGATGGCATTACTCACAATATTATGGATCACACGGCGGATCTGCTCACCATCCGCAATAACCTGCACATCCTTCTCCACATAATTGGCATACACAAGCTCGATCCCCCTGGTCTCCATCTCAAGCCCAAGCTCCTCCGCACAATCCGAAAAATAATCCTCCACATTCAGCTTGCTGAACGTATACGGAATACGGTTGGTATCGATCTTGGAATAAAAGGTCAGCTCATTGATCAGATGATCCATCTCATTGGTCTTATTATAAATGGTACGCACATACCGGTCCATCTTCTCCGGCGTATCCGCCACACCATCCATGATTCCCTCCACATAACCCTTCACCGCAGTGATCGGCGTCTTCAAGTCATGGGAAATATTGCTGATCAGCTCCTTATTCTCCTTATCCATCAGGATCTTCTCTTCCGTGGACTCCTTCAGACGCTTACGCATCTCCTCAAAATCCTGGCAAAGCTGGGAAAATTCATCATTCCCCTCAACCTCCAGCACAAAATCCAGATTCCCCTCCTTGATGTTCTTGGTAGCCTTCTTAAGCTTCACCAGCGGAACCGCAATGCTCCGATAGATCCACAGCCCTACGGACAACGCAGTAAAAACAAGGATGATCGTTGCCGTCAGGATCATATCCTTGGCCATCAGCTTCACCTGGCTGCTGGAAGACTGCGGCAGCGAAATATCATAGACCATCTGGCTGGAATCCGAAGCCTGGCTGCTGCTCTCCTGCACATGCTTCGCCTGCGTCTGGCTGAACCCGTACAGACTTGCGGAAAAAAGAAGCAGCGGCAGCAGGATGATCGCAACGAAGCCCACAATAATACGTGTTTTTAACTTCATCTGTATCTCCGTCCTTTATAAATTCACACATTCACATACACGTATTATAACATAAACTATATTCCCTATCTCTAAATTTTCTATAAAAAACCCCATCTCACCATGCAAGAAGCCCCCGGTATTGGCACTACCGGGGGCTTCACTCTTTGTTCTTTTGGAACTATTACTATCTCTTTTGCCTAATGGCATTATATCATATGCATTTCTTAAAATCAATATTCCTGCCAAAAGGATATATAAATATTTTTTTTGACTCTCTTACAGATACTTCTTCAGAGTCTCAACCTTGTCCAGATGCTCCCATGGAAGATCAACATCTGTACGGCCGAAATGACCATAAGCAGCAGTCTGCTTGTAGATCGGACGACGAAGGTCAAGCATCTTGATGATACCAGCCGGACGAAGATCAAAATTCTCACGAACGATCTCAACAAGTCTGGTCTCAGAAAGCTTACCTGTTCCGAAGGTATTCACACTGACAGAAGTCGGATGAGCAACACCGATCGCATAGGAAAGCTGGATCTCACACTTGTCAGCAAGACCAGCTGCAACAATGTTCTTTGCAACATAACGTGCAGCATAAGCAGCAGAACGGTCAACCTTTGTGCAGTCCTTACCAGAGAAAGCACCGCCGCCGTGACGTCCTGTTCCGCCGTAGGTATCAACGATGATCTTACGTCCTGTCAGACCACTGTCACCGTGAGGTCCGCCGATAACAAAACGACCTGTCGGATTGATGAAATACTTGGTATCAGCATCAACCATATCAGCCGGAATGATCGCATCAAAAACATACTTCTTAATGTCCTCATGGATCTGCTCCTGAGTAACATCCGGATCATGCTGTGTAGAGCATACGACAGCATCGATTCTCTTCGGCTTGCCAGCCTCATCATACTCAACAGTAACCTGAGTCTTTCCATCCGGTCTTAAATATTTCAGAGTGCCGTCCTTACGAACCTTTGTCAGCTGCTGAGCAAGCTTGTGAGCCATGTTGATGGCATATGGCATATACTCCTCAGTCTCATTGGAAGCATAACCAAACTGAAGACCCTGGTCACCGGCACCGATGGAATCCAGTTCGTCCTCATTCATATCGTCCTCTTTCTGCTCAAGAGCCTTGTCAACACCCATAGCGATATCTGTGGACTGCTTGTCAAGTGATGTGATAACCGCACAGGTATCTGCGTCAAAACCATAATCCGCATTGTCATATCCGATCTCACGGATAGTATCACGAACGATCTTCTGGATATCAACATTAGCCTTGGTTGTGATCTCACCCATAACAAGTACAAGACCTGTTGTAGTAGCAGTCTCGCAGGCAACACGGCTCATCGGATCCTGTGCCATCATAGCATCAAGGATCGCATCAGAAATAGAGTCGCAGACCTTGTCAGGATGACCCTCAGTTACAGATTCAGACGTAAATAAAATTTTCTCCATAATCTTCTCCTTTTGTAATAAAACAACGGTTATACACATAAAAAACAGCCCGTACAATCCGGACTGTTTAAGTTCTGTAAACAATCCTCTTATTGTTCGATTGCTCGCTCAGGTTGGCACCTTCCTGGATTCTCCGGGGTTGCCGTGGCTTCACAGATCCTTTGTATCTCCACCACTCTGAATAAAAGGCTATCTTTTATGAAATTTACTGCAACACATACAATATACTTATCATACCAAAATGTCAAGAGCAATTTTCGAGAAAAAATATCACCCGTTACTTTTTGAACCGGTATTTTCCCTTTCCATAGCCAGGGACTGTTCCAATAACATCTGCATGTACCAATTTGGAAAGAAACTTTGAAGCACCGGAATTCTTCAGTCCGATCAGTTCTTTAACCACAGTCTTATTAAAAATCCTGTCATACCCGACCACCTCAAACAATCTGAGAATATGCCCTGTAGTTTTTGCAGAAAAAGCTATCCCCTTTTCCAAAAAAAGCTTCTCTATCTCTGCATTCGGACCGCCCATATATCCGCTTTCACATCCAACCTCTGCTTTTCCATCCTCAATATCTACTTTTTCATCCCCAATATCTACTTTCTCATCCCCAATATCTACTTTCTCATCCCCAATATCCACTTTCTCATCCCCAATATCCACTTTTCCAGTATTCAGTACTCCACTGATATGCAGATTTCGATTATGAAGCTCATTCCTCTCGCCCAAAAGCAGATTTCTCAGAAAAACTTCCAGATACTCTGTTGTCTCATAGATCCCTTTCTGCAGATTCGTATAATTGGCACGAACAAGCGCATTTCGGAAATACCATGCATTCTCCGCAAAAATATCATTAGTTGCCGTAAAACCAAGCATTCGCAGATACTTGATAAAAAATACTGCCGTGGTTCTCGTATTTCCCTCTTCAAAAATATGGATCTGCCACAATCTTGAAATAAAAACAGCAAGATGATGAATGATCTCCTCCATGGAAAGCCCCTTATAGCTGAACGCCTTCTCCTGAGAAAAATCATATTCCAGCGTGGCTATCAGTTCTGAAGCACTGCCATACATAACCGTTGCACCATCCAGCACCCATTCCTTTTTCGTAATATTATAATCTCTGATCTTCCCTGCATGACTGTAAATCCCCATAAAAAGCTTTCTGTGGATTGAAATATATTCATTAGGTGAAAATGAAAATGCTGTCTCAGAAAGCAGTCCTGCGATCCGCGAAGATACCTTATCTGCTTCCTCCGTCCGTTCCTCATCGGAAAAATGTGCCGGACGTTCTTCATAGTAACTGTTGATAAGCTCCTGCGCTTCTCTCATTGTGATCTTACCTTCGATATTCTGAATAGCAGTATCGATCAGATATTCCGATGTTTTAAGACCATCAACAGCCTGAAGACCGATTGCAGTACTCCACGCATACCCCTTATTTGCCTTATCCGGTTCCGATTCTTTCAGATACTCTTCAAACGGGTCCCTTTTCATATCATCCACCTCTCTTACATTATCACTCACTATCAGTTCTGCGATTTGCATAAAAAAAATTATTAACCATTATAACATTTTACAGTCCCAACAGAACGTAAATATTCCAAAAAAAGAACCGGGCATCCACATCGCCCGGTTCTTCCATCGATCATCCTTCAGAATGATCCGTTATTTATTTTTTCTTCTTTCTCTTAACTCCATAAGCTGCACCACCGCCAACAATGATCGCTGCTGCAAGGATTCCAACCCATACGCCGATCGGTGTATCATCGCCGGTCTTTACAGAACGTCTTGCTGTACCGCTGGTATCGTTCGGAGCAGTTCCGCCCGCTGTGCCGTTATTCGGGATCGGAGTGATCCGATCATTTCCACCATGATTTCCACCAGGTGTAACAGTCGGAATCGGTGTCGGCTCGGAAGAAAGACTGTTGGTGATCTCTTTTGTTACAGTATATCGGTTATCATTATTCAGTGTAACCTCACCCTGACCGGTAACTGTATACTTAAAGGTATCATCATCAACCGGATTTCCATCCTTATCCGTCTCCAGAACAGTATAAGTAACACTGTTGATCTCCTGATCCATTGGAAGATCCACTATTACCTGAACACTATCATTCTGTTTCAGAGTCACTACCTTCTCAAGCGTCAGCTCACCGTTACTCTCAGAGGAGAACAAACCAGCATAGAACGTATCATCCACAGTAGAAGCAACACCATCGATCATCACATTCTTCTTAATGTTGATATATCCGTTACGGCTGAATATATCGGGAAGCTTTGTATAATAGTTATTTACATAAGCCACTGCCTCAGTAGCACCACTATCTCCACCGATCACAACCTGATTGGACTTCTCTTCACTCTCACCATTCGGCTTCGTTACATTGTAGTAGTAAAGATTCTCATCATCCACCTTGATCTCCGTATTCTGCTGAAGAAGCTTTCCATCCTCATCCAGCTCAAATACATAATAGGTGCCATCCGGAACATCCGTCCATGTAGCTGTACCACTGGAAGCACCATTGATATGGATATCCTGTAAATAATCATCACGGAACGGGATCGTACCTTCCTGATCCGAAAAAACGCCAACCTTATAAGTTACATCCTCCTTCGTTTCCAGAGGAATCACATTCCCGTTATCATCAACATTATAGATCCTCTTCGTAACCTGGATCTGTGTATGCTTCGGCGGATTACTTACAGACTTCGGATAAGCCTGTACATCGTACATCCATCCCTGCTCCTGATCTGCAAAAGGAACGGAGATCAGCATCGGTGAAACCGTAACACCACTAACATCACTGTTTCCATCTGTCTGCACCACCAGGTACATACCCTCAGCCAGATCAGCGAAAGTCATATTCCCCTCTGCATCAGAGGACTTGGACATACCCCACACATCCACGCTTCCGCTGACGATCATAGCCGCCAGCTTCTCTGCCGCTTCATACCAGCCGTCAGCCGTCGTGATGGAATCAAAATCGATTGCTGCGGCAGCCAGTGCCTCATCCAGCACGAAATGCACATTGCCATCAAAATTCACACTGCCAACCTTGTAGATCGTCAGCCCTACATCCGGCAGCGGAGTCTGGTTCCCCTCCTCATCCGCCTGCTGAACCGTCAACGTCAGATTACCCATTGTTCCAGCTACATAATCCCCGGCGAAAACCGGCTGCAAAACACTCGTGACCAGCATAGCCGTCAGCATCAGAACAGCCAGAAGGCTCCGGAATATTTTCCCTTGCTTTCTTCTATTTTTCATCGCTCTCTGCCTCCTCTTTCCTTTCTGAAAGCTGTTTCATTCTGCGTTTTTTATCCTTGCGGCGGACAATCAGGTAAATCAGCAGAATCAGAATAACAAGCGCTGCCGCACCGCCGGCAAGAACCCTCTTCGGATCCACAACCGCAAGCTTCTGCGGAATCGTTTCGTCATTCTTAGTAACTTCTTCCTCCACATACTTCGTCCGAATACCACGAACAAGAAGTCTGTGGGTATTCACCGCATAAGGCGTACACGTAACCAGTGTCACATGATCCTCGCCCTCAACAATATCCAGGTCACTGGTCTCATCCGGAAGCACCGTCTTGATCTGATCCACCTTGTAGGCCAGATGCTTGCCAAGAATGTTCAGGATAAAAATATCTCCCTTTTCCATCTGATCCAGATCTGTAAAAAGCTTCGCATTAGGAAGACCTCGATGCGCCGCCAGAACCGCATGGGTGCTCTTGCCTCCGATAGGAAGACTGGTGCCCTCCACGTGGCCCACACCCTTTTCCAGCACGGTCTTGCTCAGTCCGTGATAGATAGCCAGCTTCACTTTGATCTTTGGAATCTCGATACTGCCCATCAGTCCGTCACCGTTAGGATCCAGGACTCTGTCATAAGGATGACTCAGCTCATAAGTATCCTCTTCCTCAAAAGCATCTACAATGGCATTCACCGGATGCTCGGCATTATACTCCTTCGCCTCTTTCCACAGCCTGTCATAGTCGTTGTCCGAAAGCTCCGTTACCGCTTCCTCGTACTTACTGACCAGCTGGGCATTACGGTACTGGTTCCACATATCACTGATCGTAGGATAAAGGAACACTCCCGCCCCCGCCAGAAACACCAGGGCGATAAAAATGTTCAGGACAACATTACTCTTTTTCTTTTTTTTCTTTTTAGCCATAAATCATTTCCTGCGTCGTTTTTTGTTCTGAACAGAATTGATACCGGCAACCAGGATCACCGCGATCACAATTCCGATCACAACACAGAGAGCAAGCATCGGAAGCGTCGGATTGGTGATTCCGGTAACCTTCTTCTCTGTTTTCTGAACCGCCTTCGCAGCCTTCATCGGAACTCTGTGTCCCCTCACCAGAAGTCTGTGCGTATTCACCGCATAAGGCGTACACGTAACCAGCGTTACATAATCATCCCCATCCGTGATACCCAGAGACTCTGTCTGCTCCGGAAGAACGGTAAGAATCTGATCCACCTCGTAGGCAAGCGTCTTACCCAGCACATGCAGGTAAAAAACATCTCCCTCTTCCACAAGATTCAGATCTGTAAAAAGTTTCGCACTTGGAAGTCCTCTGTGTGCCGACAAAATACAATGGGTACTCTTGCCGCCAACCGGAAGACTGCTGCCGAACAAATGACCGGCGCCCTTCTCCAGAGACTCATCTGTCGTGTAATGATAGATTGGAATGCTCACATCGATCACAGGAATCTCCACATACCCCATCATTCCATCACCATTCAGGTTCAGAAGAGACTCATATGTACTGTCCGTCTGGCCATCCCTCACGGAAAAAGCATCCGGCACACTTTCCTGCTTGATCTGTTCGTTATACTCCTGTGCTGCCTTCCACATGCTGTCAATCTTCTCCGAATTATCATCCGAAGAAACACTGCTGCTATAATTACTGATCAGCAGGCTGTCCCTGTACCGGTTCCAGGCATCACTGACCATTGGATACAGCAGTATGGACAACCCTATCAGAAACAGCAAACCAAGTCCAATATAATTTTTCTTCTTATTCTTTCTCATAGGTTTCTCCACACTGTTGTATTTACCACTCCCGGCCCCCGAAAGGGCCGGGCGGTAAAAGATTTACTACTATGTTTTAATACTTGCTTTGTCGTTGCTTATAAATAATTTTTGAATTGAATCGATCCGGCAATCAAACGATTACTCCTCAGATCCTTTTCTGCGGCTGATAAAGAAAGCACCAGCAGCGCCAGCCATAACTACAACACCGATGATAGTGAAGAGGTATGTTCCCATGCCACCTGTGGATGGAAGGGAGGAGAGTTTAGTATCGATCATACTTGTTTCACTTGTAAGAGCCTTATTTACAACGCCATTTGAATCTTTATCTGTTTCTTTAATCTCCAGTGTAGCGGTAACAGAATTCTGATTTACAGAATATCCTTCTGGTGCAGTTTTCTCTGTAAATGTATATGTTCCAACATCAAGTCCCTGAATTTTAACTGTACCACCAGTTGTTGTAAAGACTTCTGCTACATCACCATTGGAATCGTATTTATACAGACCGTCCCCAAGTTTTATAAATTTTAATACCGTATTGTCTTTCTTAACCTCAAATCCTGCATTTGCAAGTTTTTCATTATCAGAAAGATCCTCATTATTACTATCAGATGCATACTTGGTTAATGTGATATTACCTTCGAAAGTCCTAGTTGTTGCACCACCAAACTGTTCGCCATCTGTATGACCAGCCTTTGCAGTGTTAGTGATTTCATCATTTTCTGATGTAACTTCTACCTTATAAGTAATAACAACTTCCTGTCCTGCTTTAGAATTAGAAGAATCGACTAATGATGATAAATCCAAAGAAAATTTTCCGTTTTTATCATCGTATTGAATTGTAGTTGTAGTATATTCCTGATCATTAACAGTAATTGTTGCTTCGTTTTTATTTACATATTTTGCTCCTGTTAACTGATCATATACAAAAAACGTTCTGTCTGTATCTTTAGCAGCATCAATAAACGGTACGAATGCTTTTACCTGATAAGTAAGAACATCGCCTGTCTTTACCACATTATTCTTATCAGTATCACCAACTGTTATCTCTTTAGTTACAGTTGTTGGAATCTTTTTAGCATCAATTGCTGTGTCTTTTAAAGAAGGATAATCATAATTCTCAACTTTGGTAAATGACACATACGCAGACATTGTATTATAAGTAAAGCCAGACTGAACAGCCTTTACTAAATATACACCTGCATCGTCTACTTCCCAACCATTAGTTACTTCTGTAAAAGTAACATGCTGTGCTGCGGCAACCTGTGCTGCTTTTAATGCAGCCGCATCATTCTGAGTGGTCGTTAAAGTATCAATTGCACTCTGTGCATCAGTTTTTCTAAGAGCATCCATATATGCCCGTGCTACCTCAGTATTTACAAAATTCCAACCTGTTCTTGTTCCACGATCAGTTTTGATAACCTGCGCATATTCTAATGTTGCTCCATCTGCATTATTTACTGTAATTGTCGCCTTATTCTTTGTTGCTGCAAAAGCCGCTGTGCACATAGACAGTACCATAACCGCTGCCACTAATAATGCACCAATCTTTTTAAATAAATTTTTCATAAGGTTTGCTCCTTTCTTTCTCTGCATTTTTCTTTTTCGCCCTTCATCGGCCATTTACAATTAATGTGTTACGATCTCTTTGCTTCTTCCTCACTTCGTTTATTATTTATAAACAACAGGAGTGCAGTTGCAAGAATCGCTACACCACTGATTGTAAATCCATAGGTTCCCGGTCCACCGGATTGTGGTAAAGAATATACCTTCGCGTTTTCGATCTGGTAGACATTCTTATCACCACTCGTTATTGGTGTGATTACTGTTCCATTATTCTTAGTTACTGTAACTGTTCCATCCGTAGCAACTGTGATCTTCCATGGATTCTGCGGTAAAGAATAACCTGTAGCGGCTTTTGTTTCTATCAACAGATAGTTACCTGGAACCAGTTTTTCAAATCCAAATGCTCCATTCGCACCAGATTCCACATTATCTTTTACTACATCACCCTGCTTCCAGTCAGCATCTGCTTTACAAAGCTTAAACTCTGCACCGCTTATAGTAATTGTATTACTCTGCAGATCTTTTACCGCATCGATCTTTACGAAATTTACATCAGATACAATTTCTTTGTTGGTAAAATCAGCTTTTCCAACGCATCCTGGACCAGCATAAGATGCATAATCAACATTTTGGGCTTTCAGCTCTTTTGCCTCTAATGCATTTTTGCCCTTTCTGTCGGTACCAATTGTAAAAGTAACATCTTTAGTTGTCTCATTATTAACAGTTGTCTCATTATTAACAGCCTTACAATTCGTTGCTTCTGTGTTGTCATATACAGCTGTTTCCAATGTATAACCGCTGTTAGATACCTCTCTTACAACATATTCGCCTTTGGCCAAATTTGCAATTGTAATACTCTCGTTATTACTAAATTTCGCTACATTCTGACCTTTGTTTATCGTTGCTTTTATTGGTGTCGGTTCAGTTTTAAGTTTCGTTTCAACTTTCTCTCCGTTTTCACCTGTTGTTACTTTATAGATTTCAAATGTAAATTCAGCATCCTTCTGAGCTATCTCACCATCTGGAAGCTTCTTGGTAATCTTAATCTGTCCGGCGATTACATTTACTGTATAAGTACCGTTAACCGCTTCGATATCCTTATCAGCAACCTCTGTGCCACCATCACTTATAGCAGGTTCTTTTACATTGTTAAGCGCATCCATGCCTTTTCTGGTGTCTTTGGAATACGGATAGTATGTTACCTCAAGCTCATACTTCTCTACTGCTTTTCCAACCGTTGAAGCTTCATGAACTCCCATGTTTCCGCCTGGATTATCGGATAACTTATACGTATAAGTGAAATATCCTACCGGCTCATTTGTCCCTGGATAAGTGTACTCATATTGATGAGAACCATCTTTATTTGTGTCAAGTGTGATCGTACCTTTTTCAGTTAATTCCTTCTTCTGATCACCCATCAGTGTCGGGAATGTCGGTGTTTTGGAATCGCCTTCACCTGTCACAGGATTCATACCTGTAATCGTAGTAGTCTTTCCATCCAGTTCTACAACTTTTAATGTTTTAGCAAGTTCATTTGCATATCCTGACGGATCAATGCTTTCTCCCTTGAAAACAGTTGTTTCATCATTGCCAATAGAAAGACTCAATAATCTAACATTTACAGATGGCTGATCAAAAAATCTGGTAGACTCATTATCCAGATAAATACCGGAATCTGCGCCATTGGTCGGTACCATATTTCCGCCAATGAAATCATCCTTTGCTTTGATCTGGAAGTTTGCTTTCCAACCCTGATCTTTCGTTTCTGTAGCTTCCTTGTTTCCAATCTTCGCTGCACCACCGGTCCAGGTAATTGTAGTCGAACCATTTGAATTTTTAATAATTGTTACTTTACCTAATTCTTCTTTTGTTTTACTATCTTTCCAAATGATTTCTGTCGAACCATCTTTGGTTTCAATAGTTCCTTCTCCAAGATGACAATTATTAGCCAGCTGATTTAAACCATTTTTTGTAAGTTCAAACCGTGGATCAATAGTATCTACAATTTTCTGTGGCTGAACACTAAACAGGTCTCCGATCTTTCCTGCGATGGCTGTAAAAATACCAGTCAACTTATCCAGATCATCTGTATTATATGCATATTTCTGATCAGCAGATTTGGGTTGAGTCGCCAGTTTTTCAAGAAATGCTGTTCCTTTTATATAATCATCTTTACCATGCCCTAAAGGATGAGCATCATACCAATCACTATCTGATGAATGTTTAGCATTCCAGTAAAAAGACTTATTAAGGTCTTCTCCAACTCCCACGGTATACATTACAGCATTTTCTTTTATTTTACTTGCATAATTAACTGCATTGTTAGCGACCATACAGTTCCAATTGTCATATCTCCTTCCATAAGTGTCGTCATACCCTTTATTACTTGCATAACCTGGTCTACCGTCAGTCATAAGCAGTACATATTTATTACTATATTTTGCTGACCCAAGTTTCTCATATGCGGCTTTTAATGCAGCCCCCATGGGGGTTCCACCATCTATGTTTCTTCCCGGGTTGTCAATGTATCCGTCTAGGGTTGTTTTTCCCTTATCGTCTATCGTAACAAATGAATTCTCTGTTGTTAGATTAGTATCATAACCTTCGGTACCACTATACCAAATTACAGATACTTGACTTATTGGTGATTCATCATGCAATTTTTTAATAAATCCTTTTGCCGCCGTCTTTAATGTTTTTATTTTATCACCCTTCATAGAGCCACTGGCATCCAATACCATTACAACACTGGCACCCTTTGCTTCAACTCCGGATTCTCGTCCTGTCACCTCCGCGTTCAGATCAACCTGATAGGTTCTTTCCTCATAATTATCAACTTTAACTTCCTTGCTGCTTGTTAAATTTTTTATAGCTTCTTCTTTTTCAGTGTAGTTGACAATTTGGTTATTCGCAACCTCAGTTCTTTCATCCGCCTTATAAAGTTTAGCAGTTGCCTTATCTCCACTGACTGTTACTTCCACCTTATAAGCTTCTTTAGATGCTACATATCCATCAGGTGCTACTGCCTCTGTTAATGTATAAGTTCCCTCTTTCAGATTATTAAATGTAACATTACCATCAGCATCGGATGTTGTAACCGGGTATGTTTCGCCTCCCTTATCATTTACCAGTTTGAACTTCGCACCAGAAACTCCCTTGCCTTTAGAATCTACTTTATGAAGTGTAATATCTGCAAGAGGAACATTTTCTACATTTACAAATCTTGCATCTGGAATTGTGAAATCCATCTTACAATTGGATTCATAAGCACCTCGTTCCATATAAAGTACGGTAATCCTATGGGTTTTATTTTTTTCTTCATCTGTTGATGCTCCTATTCCTTCCTTGAATCCAAGGTCTTTCCATAAATCAGCAGAACTTTCAATTGACTTATGAATACCACCAACATCAATTACTACTTTTTTTCCATCCAGTAAAACCCATAAATCATCATCACCAGTAAATTTATAATTCAATGGCCCTACATAATCTCCAAGCTTGAATTCTATATCATATCTCATTCCGAAATAGTCTTGTCCTCTTTCTGTCCCATCATCTATAGGATCCTTTAAAGGATAGAAGTAAGAACCATTATCATTACATTTAAAGTAACCACCTCCTGGCTGCTTTACTCCGGTCAGTTTGTAATTATTTCCTGTCTTGCTAAACAACAGCTTGTAGCTTGTATATTTTTCTTTACCTTCATCTTCACCTAAGTTATCATCTGTAAAAAATCCGGGTTGATCAACTTTCCATACAACTTCCTTATAGTCATTAGATAGCCCTGTTACTAAACCGGTCGTAACCCTATTATCATTTTCAACATAGATATTGGCATTTTTACCATTATCTCCGTATGCATTATAATCTCCTAAACCGGTCTGTTTTTGAGTTCCCATAATCATCATGTTACTTTTATCACGCTTTTGATAATGTGAAAGATCATTAATGCCCTTATTATTATTTTTTTTAGGCTTTACCTGATAATCATAAAAAACCACATCTCCACTTTCTTCAGTTGATGGCTTTGGAATATAATAAATTTTTACAACTGTATCACTTGCAACTTGTACTTCATGGATATCATGTACTGGAGTTTCTTCTCCATTATCTTTTACAACTACAACCTTGTCTATATTATAATTCTCTGTTGCTCTGTAATCAGGAATCTTTCCTCCAACTTCTATATGGCGTACTGTATCCGCATAAATTTTAGTATCACCGCAATAATGCTGTAATCTAACCTCAACTTTGCCACTAAGACTGTTATTTACAATTACATAAGTAGAAAAATGCGTAGTCTCAAACTCAACATCACCATTCTTGGCAACGCTGCCATCCATATTTTCAACGTTATCATTCTCGTCTACGTGATATACATCCGCATCCTTGATCTTCTTCTCATCATTCAGAGATACAGATACCTTCACTGAAGCACCTGGCTGAACTTCTTCGCCGTCTACCAGGAATTTGATATCGTAGGAATGGATCTTCTCGATGGCTTTCTTTTCTTTGATTGCTTCTTCGGTGATCTGGTCTTCGGCTTCCTGGCTGAGCTCTACCGGTGTTACGGAAAGCTCTGCGTTGTCCGGAAGGTCTGCCGGATCGGTAAGAGTAACCTTAACATTGACCTCGTCACTCTTGTAATCATATCTGGTGATCTCAGGCTGAATTTCTTCTTCCTGCACATCCTCAGGCTCTTCTGCCTCATCACTGCTGTCAACAACCTGTGCCATATCACTTCTTATGTAAGCCTCGGTTCCTTCCCAGGAAACCTTGTACCAGGTTGCTCCGTCTTCTGCTGTTACGGTATCCAGAAGTGTGAGCTGTGTTCCTGCGTTTACAGTTGCCAGAACCTCTGCCTCGACAGATGGGCTGACACGAAGATTCGTATCGTCTCCCAGAACCTCGATCAGGCTTGTCTCACCATTCTCATCTGCTGCCGGAGCATCCTCCGGGCTCTCAATATCCTCTGTCGGTTCTTCCACCACATCCGGATCCTCTGCCGGCGCTTCGGTAGGTTCAGCATCCGGATTCTCCGCCGGAGCCTCAGAAGGCTCTGCATCAGGAGTTACCTCCGGATTCTCTGCTGCCGGTGTCTCAGCTGCATCCTGCTCAGGCTCGTCCGAAATATCCACTCCGTCCGTAAGCTCCTCTGATGCGATAGGCACCTCGTCCTCATTACCGGAAACAGCTTCCGCCTCGACATCTGCTGTCTCAGGAGAATCCCACATAACGGCAAAAACAGCTGCGTTGCCAGTCTCAACCTGAAGTGTCTGGATCTGTTTGCCCTCGTTGACATTCAGAACCTTCAGATCCTCGTTGGCCTGTAAGGTGTTAACATCAGTATCACCGGTACTGCTGTTATAATGAAGCTTCTCAACGGTTACACTCGTGCTGGCTGCATCGGTAAGCTCCGGTGCTGCCGGTGTCTTGTACTCAAAAGTTACTCTGACTCTGCCGTTCGGCTCGACTCTGTTTCCGTCGCCATCAGCAAAATACACATCATACGCAAAAAAACCTCTCAGGCTGCTGCCCTTGTCTGTAGCTGCTGCTGAAAGCTTCTGAGAAACTGTATCATAAGATACGGATGAATTCTCGTTTACGCTGTCAGCCTTCAATGCTGTATTCTGCGGAAGAGCTCCGTCCTCCAGTGCCTCTGCTGTTACTTTAACAGAATCATTCTCATATGTAAGCGTCGATTGCTGCGCCTGTTCCGTTTTCTCCTGGTCAGCGCTGCTTACATCCGGTGTCGATTCTTCGGCCGCTGGTTCAGATGTAAATTCGCCATCTGTAAATATATCCTCCGTTCCATCTCCGAACGCCTCACTCGCGGAGATCGTATATGCACTCGGCATACAGGATACCATCAACGCCAAAGCCACCATAAATGCCAGGAGTTTTCTGATCTTATTATTCCTTAATTTTTTCATACCTTTCCCGCTTTCCTGTGTGTGCATCAACGTGTACTGTATTTCTTATTACTTTACTTCTGTTTATATTCCTTTCTCTTAAAAAAGCTTCATGTTTTTAGCCGGTGAGTAAACAGGTTACACCTTTACAATATTTTCCCCTTATGTGATTGTAGTGTCAATATACCAGACATTTTTGGTAAGGATACTGACATTATCAGATGCTATCGAAAATCAGCCTTCAACTCCTCCTTCTTAACTTACTCGTTCACTGGTTCTTTTCGCCTGATTTTTCAATAAAATCTGACTATTCGTGGTATTTATTATACAACACTAATAGTTGTTTTGTAAGGCACTTTTTTTCATAAAAAAGTGCCTCTGTCACTATTTTAACATGAATTTCTTCAGCTCATCCCGCTTCTTGACATTCAGCTTGCAAAAGATATCCGTAAGGTAATGCTTGACAGTATTAATGGAAATCCCCAAATGCTCTCCTATCTCCTTATTGCTCCATCCCCCACTTGCCAGCATGGCAATGGAAAACTCCATCGTCGACAGCTCCCCCGTAACCTTTCTCCGGTTTTCCGGATTATGAAGCGCCATCCAGCCCCTGCTGAAAGAAATCACCCCTTTCGTGATACGCTGATACGCCTCCGGATCCCGATTCCGGATACAAGCCTCGACCAGCCCCCGCAAAAGCCCATGATGCTCAATAAAAGGCTCCAGAAAACCATCCATCTTCGCCAGCTCCCAGCTCCGGAGCATCTCCTCCTGCGCCTCCTGCTTATGCTTTCGGTTTATCGCACACACCGCCATCATACAGTGGATATACGTCATACTGATCGGATACGGCCTCTCCGCCATAAACAAAGCAGCCTTCCCCATCCCATAAGCACTCCATATCTCCCCGTTAAGATAAGTATGGTGCGCCATCACATACGTGGCAAAAAGCCGCAGCCCCTCAGGAAGCATCCTGCTGTACTCCCCAAAAGCAGGCATCTCATCCGTAGGCAGATGAAGCAAAACCGCCCCCACATACCCCGCCAGAAGACAGGACGCATAAACATCCGCAGGAACCTTTTTCTTCATAGCCAGCTTCAAACAGGACTGGATTCCCTCCATCCCCCGCTTAGCCGCCGCCACATTCCCCAGCGTCAGATTAGAATACCCATACAAAATACACGCCGAAAGCCGCAGCTCAATAACCCTGCTGGACAGATACCCCCTCGTGATCTCACAACACTCCTCAGCCCGCCCCGTAAAATAAAAAAGCTCAGCCCGCGCAATATTCCTCAAATCCACATCCACAAACCCCTCAACAACCTCCCGAGCCCTCCCAGGCTCAAAAGACGAATTCAAAAGCGGCAAACGCTACGAGGTGCGCTACCGCAAGCCGGACGGCAGCGCGACCG